>JAABUU010000196.1_pt1 | contig 147238 bp, 118 predicted proteins | sample 5559301 | NCBI WGS metagenome assembly JAABUU01 (sample SAMN10711884, study PRJNA513360) | rock metagenome | isolation source: Antarctica rocks | place: Antarctica: Victoria Land, Richard Nunatak white | reverse complement strand
GCTAAGTCGCAACAGCCAGGTCAGTGTTTGCGTGTTTGTCGGTTGCGTGTCGCCAGTAGTGTCTTCGAAAGCTCTTTTTCGGTGACACGTTCTGGCTCCCTGGCGACACGTTCTGGGTCGTTTTACATTACACCCGTCACACGTCCAGGTTCGCCACCTTCAGCGCGTTGCCCACGATGAAGTCGCGCCGCGGCTCGACCACGTCGCCCATGAGCGTCGCGAACACCTGCCCGGCGTCCTCCACGTCGCCGACCTTGACCTGCAGCAGCGTGCGGACCTGCGGGTCGAGCGTGGTCTTCCACAACTGGTCCGGGTTCATCTCGCCCAGCCCCTTGAATCGCTGGATGCTCAGCCCGCGGCGGCCCTGCGCCAGGACTCGATCGAACGCGCTCGCAGGCCCCGCCACCGCGCTCTCCGTGCCGTCCAGGCGCAGCGTCGCCGGCTGGGCGAAACGCTGCGCCAGCCCGTCGTGCCGCTCCGTCAGCCAGCGCGCCTCGGCCGAGCGCAGCGCCGTCGGGTCGAACCCGTAGCGCTCCGCCACCCCGCGCACCGTGCGCCGCATCGTCAGCCCGTCCGACGTGTCCGCGATCCAGCCACGCTCGTTGACCAGGCTCACGTCGTTGAGCCGCGCCGACAGCGCCTGCGCCGCCTCTGGGCTGCCCTCGGCACTCAGCGCGCCTGCGATCGCCGCCTGCTCCAGCAGCGGCGTCGGCACCTGGTCCGCCGCCAGGCGCCGGATCTGCTGCGCCGCCTCGCGCAGCCATTCCACGTCCGCGGCCAGCTCCGGACCTTCCAGCACCCGCCCGTCCGCGTAGGTCAGCCGCGCCTCGGACAGCGCCTTGTCGAGCAGGTAGTCCTCCAGCGCGCGATCGTTCTTCAGGTATCGCTCCTCGTTGCCCCGCTTGGCCCGGTATAGCGGCGGCTGCGCGATGTAGAGGTGCCCGCGCTCGATCAGCTCGCGCATCTGCCGGAAGAAGAACGTCAGCAACAGGGTGCGGATGTGGCTGCCGTCCACGTCGGCGTCGGTCATGATGACGATGCGGTGGTAGCGCAGCTTGCCCACCGAGAAGCCGCCCTGCTCCACCGGCCCCTGCCCGATCCCGGTGCCGAGCGCCGTGATCAGCGTGCCGATCTCGGCAGAGCCCAGCATCTTGTCGAAGCGGGCGCGCTCGACGTTGAGGATCTTGCCCTTCAGCGGCAGGATCGCCTGGTACTTGCGGTCGCGGCCTTGCTTGGCCGAGCCGCCGGCGCTGTCGCCCTCGACGAGGAAGATCTCGCACTTCGCAGGGTCACGCTCCTGGCAGTCCGCCAGCTTGCCGGGCAGCGTGCTCACGTCGAGCACGCCCTTGCGCCGCGTCAGGTCACGCGCGCGCCTCGCCGCCTCGCGCGCGCTGGCCGCGTCCATCACCTTCTGGATGATCGAGCGCGCCTCCTTCGGGTGCGTCTCGAACCAGTGCGCGATCGTGTCGGCGGCGGCGGCCTGCACCACCGGCTGCACCTCGGAGCTGACCAGCTTCTCCTTGGTCTGCGAGCTGAACTTCGGGTCGGGCACCTTGACAGAGAGCACCGCCGTCATGCCCTCGCGCATGTCGTCGCCGACCAGGGCGAGCTGCTCCTTCTTGCCCATTCCCTCCGCGTATTTCGTCACCACCCGCGTCAGCGCCTGGCGGAAGCCGGCGAGGTGCGAGCCGCCGTCGCGCTGGGGGATGTTGTTGGTGAAGCACAGCATCGTCTCGTGGAAGCTGTCGTTCCAGGACAGGGCGAACTCGACGCGGATACCCGACGCCGCATCGTCCACCGCCGAGGAAATCACCGGGCTGAACAGCGGCATCTTGGCGCGGTCCAGGTACTCCGCGAACGCCACCAGGCCGCCCTCGTAGTGGAACGAGACCTCCTGCGACGGCGCGTGCCGCTCGTCGCGCAGCACGATCGCCAGCCCAGAGTTGAGGAACGCCAGCTCGCGCAGCCGCTTCTCCAAGATGGCGAAGTCGAATTCGATGTGGGTGAAGGTCTTGTCGCTCGGTTTGAACGTGACCTGCGTGCCCTGCGCCTCGTCGGACGGCCCGACCACGACCAGCGGCGCCACCGCGTCGCCGTGCTCGAAGCGGATGAAGTGCTCGATGCCGTGGCGCCAGATCCGCACCTCCATCCACTCGGACAGCGCGTTGACCACCGCGGCGCCCACGCCGTGCAGCCCGCCCGACACCTTATACGAGTTCTGGTTGAACTTGCCGCCCGCGTGCAGCCGCGTCAGCACCACCTCGGCGGCGGAGACGCCCTCCTCGGCGTGCAGGTCGGTGGGGATGCCGCGCCCGTCGTCGCGCACCATCACGCTGCCGTCGCCGTTCAGCGTCAGCGAGCAGCGCGTGGCATACCCCGCCTGCGCCTCGTCCACCGCGTTGTCGATGATCTCGAACGCCATGTGATGCAGGCCGGAGCCGTCGTCGGTGTCGCCGATGTACATGCCCGGCCGCTTGCGCACCGCGTCCAGGCCCCGCAGCACCGAGATCGACGCTGCGTCGTAGCTGTCGGGCTCGGCCCCGCTCGCGGCGTGGCGCTGGGGATCAGGCTGGGCGGGATCGGACATGCCGTGAAGGTGCTCCGTGAAGGCGCGGGAATCGCTCAGGGAATATAGTCGCTCCAGGCCGCCGGGGCGAGGCCCGCCGCCCCGGAAAGCGAGGCAAGAAAGGTTGAGGCTCTGCCTCAAACTCCGCCAGGGGGAGCCCCCCTGGACCGGCTTGCCTTAAGTCATGCCGGTCCAGGGGCGGCTCGCCCCTGGCGGGTCTGGGCAGAGCCCAGCCTTGCTTCCTGCCTGGTCGGCCCCGGGGAAGGCTGGGTCCGGCGCCAGCCCTCCCTCCCCGGCCCGCAGCCCCTCGGCCACGCCCCGCAGCGCCGCGAACGCGTCGGGATCGGTCCCCGTCAGCAGCGCCTGCCCCGGCAGCGCCGCCAGCGCCTCGAACAGCGCCGCGCGCCGCGCCGCGTCGAGGTGCACCGCCGGCTCGTCCAGCAGCAGCAGCGGCGCCACCCCCCTCGCCTGCGCGATCAGGGCCGCGTGTCCCAGCACCACCGCGATCAGCAGCGCCTTCTGCTCGCCGGTGCTCGCCAGCCCGGCCGGGCGCCCGGTGCCCAAATCCGACAGCGCCATGTCCGCCCGGTGCGCGCCCACCCCCGCGCTGCCCGCCGCCCGGTCCGCGCCGCGCCGCGCCGCGAGCACGCCACGCAGCCAGTCCTCCGCGTCCAGCGCGCTGCCCGCCGCAAGCCGCTCCGCGATCGGGCACACCAGCCCCAGAGCCGCCACGGGGAACGCCCCCAGCACCCCCGGCGCCGCCAGCGTGGCATTCAGCCGCGCCACCAGCCCCGCCCGCGCGGCACTCGCCGCGACCCCGTGCCGCGCCATGGTGTCCTCCAGCCCCGCCAGCCAGCCCGCGTCGCCCCCGCTCGCCAGCACCCGGTTGCGCTGCGTCATCGCGTGGTCGTGCGCGGCCACCTCGCGCGCCTGGTTCGGCTCCAGCCCCCACACCAGCCGATCGAGGAACCGCCGGCGGCCGGACGCCCCCTCCTGGAACAGCCGGTCCATCTGCGGCGTCAGCCACACCGCCGCGAACTGCCGCGCCACCTCCGCCTGGTTGTGCGGCGCGACCCCGTCCAGCCGGAACGCCCTGCGGTCCGAGGCCACGTCCGGCGCCGCCCCCGTGCCCAGCTCCACCTCGCCGCCCGGCGTGGCGACGCGCGCGGCCACGCCCCAGCGGCCGTCGCCGCCATGACGCGCCAGCTCCGCCATCCGCGCGCCGCGCAGGCCGCGGCCGGGCGCCAGCAGCGACACCGCTTCCAGCAGGTTGGTCTTGCCCGAGCCATTGGGGCCGGTGATCACGGACAGTCGCGTGGCAGGGCGCCAGGACAGGCGCTCGTAGCTGCGGAACTGCGTCAGGTGGAGGCGGAGCAGGATCAAGGAAGCAAGGCCAGGGCTCTGCCCTGGACCCGCCAGGGGCAGCGCCCCTGGACCGGCGCACATAAGGACAGCACTTCGCGACGTGCCGCCGGCCCAAACCAGATCGTTTCCAAAGGGCTCGCCCTTTGGCGGGTCCCCGCTTCCAAGACACGGGGCAGAGCCCTGACCTTCCTTCGCCCCCGCCTCAGACCCGCATCGGCATCAGCACGTACAGGGCCGAGCTGTCCTCCGCGTCGCGCACGATCGTCGGCGCCGAGCCGTCGGAGAACGCGAACTCCACCTGCCCCGAGATCTGGTCGGTGATGTCGTTGAGGTAGCGCGCCTGGAACCCGATCTCCAGCGGCCCCGAGGCGTAGGTGACCCGCCCCTCGTCCAGCTCCTCGCTCGCCGTGCCCTGGTCCGGGCTCGCGGCCGACAGCACCAGCAGGTCGCGCGACAGCGTCATCTTCACCGGCCGCGACCGCTCGCTGCTGATCGCGGCGACGCGGGCCACCGCGTCGGAGAAATCCTTCTTGCCGACGCGCAGCAGCTTGTCGTTGTCGCGCGGGATCACGCGGTCGTACTCGGGGAACGTGCCGTCGATCAGCTTGCTGGTCAGGGTCACGGTGCCGACGGTGAACTGGATGCGGGTGTCGGACAGGCCGATCTCGACCTCCTCGCCGCCCTCGTCGAGCAGCTTGCGCAGCTCCGCGATGGTCTTGCGCGGGATGATCACGCCGGGGATCGAGCCCGCCCCCTCCGGCAGCGGCTCCTCCACCCGCGCCAGGCGGTGCCCGTCGGTCGCCACCGCGCGCAGCATCCGGCCTGACTCGCCGTCGACGACGTGCAGGTAGATGCCGTTGAGGTAGTAGCGCGTCTCCTCGGTGCTGATCGCGAACCGGGTGCGGTCGATCAGCCCCTTCAGCGTCAGCGACGCCAGCCTGAAGCGGTGCGGAAGCTGACCCGCCGTCATCGAGGGGAAGTCGTCGGTGGACAGCACCACCAGGCTGGTCGCATAGCGTCCGGCCCGCAGCGCGAGCTGCGCGTCGCCGCCCGGGTGGTCCAGCTCGATCTCTGCGCCGTCCGGCAGCTTGCGCGCGATCTCGTATAGCGTGGCCGCCGGCGCGGTGGTCGCCCCGTCGCGCGATACGTTGGCGGCCACAGTCTCGACCACGGCGATCTCCATGTCGGTCGCGGTCAGGCTGAGCGTGCCGCCTTTGGCCGAGATCAGCACGTTGGCCAGGATCGGGATGGTGTTGCGCTTCTCCGCCACGCTCTGAATATGGGCAAGTGCCTTGAGCAGAGTGGCGCGATCGGCCTTGAGCTTCATCGGCGTCGGTCCTTGCACCGGGGATCGCGACGAGCCCGGACGGGAAGAGGAGTAAGGATAGTATCGGGGTAGCGATGATCCGCAAAGAGCGGTTCGGGCGGGCAGACGTTGAGGCCCTGCCTCTAGCTCCGCCGGGGCGAGCCGCTCCGGACCGGCATCCGGAAGAAGGAACAGGACGATGCGACATTGCCGGCACGTCGACCCCTTCTCGCTCGTCCGCTCCAGGACCGGCGAGGTTGCCTGGCGTCCCATACCGCGCAACGGCTTGTTAAGTCGCGTGGCGTATACCTTCGGCATGTCGTTCAAACCCCGCTCCAGCTCGGCAGGCACCTCCCGCGGGGCGGCGGCAGGCTGGGTCGCGCCGGGGCTGGTCGTGGCGGTGGCGCTCGGCTTCCTCGTCTGGCTGGGCTGGGTCGGCACCGGCACGCGCGCGGAGATGCGGCTCGCAGCGCAGCAGGCCGTGCGCGTCGCCGAGCTGCGCGGCACCTTCGCCTATCTCGACGAGTGGCTCACCATGTCGGCGCGGATGGCGGCGTCGTCCGGCGAGGCCCGCTGGGAGGCCCGATACGACGAGGCCCGGCCGCTGCTGGCGGCGGCCATCGCGGAGGCGACCACCCTCGCGACGCCGAAGGTCAGCCAGGCGCTCACGGAAACCACGGACGAGGCGAGCAAGGGCCTGATCGACATGGAGCGGACAGTCTTCGCCCAGGTAGCCGCTGGCAACCGCGACGGCGCCAAGGCACTGCTCGACAGCCCGGAGTTCACCTATCTGCAGGCGGTCTACGCGTCCGGCATCGAGGCGTTTGGCCAGGACCTCGAAACGCTCGCTGCTTCCCGCAACAAGGCCCTGAACGACCGTGCCTGGGCGGAGATGCTCGGGCTCATGCTGATCGCCGGGCTTCTCGTCGCCGCCACCTTCGCGTTCCACGGACATGCGAGGGTGCGGCTGGTGCTGGCCTACACGGAGACGGTTGCGCGCACCGACGCCCTGACCGACCTGCCCAACCGGCCCCGTCTCTACGAGGCGTTGCAGGCCATGCTGGCCGAAGCGGCGCGAAGCGGTGAGGAAATCGGCCTGCTGCTGCTCGACCTGGACCGCTTCAAGGCAGTCAACGATGCGCACGGCCACCCTGCGGGCGACCAGCTTCTGCAACTGGTCGCCGCCCGGCTCCGCGCCATCGCGCGCTCCGGCGAAGTGGTCGCACGTCTCGGCGGCGACGAGTTCGCGCTGATCGCCGTGCTTGATCCGGCGACCCAGTACCTGCCGAAAGGCGAAGCCGCCGCCCAGCTCGCCCGTCGGATCATCGCCGCGCTGGGCGAGCCGTTCGGGCTTTCCGACGGAACGATCGTGCAGATCGGCGTCAGCATCGGACTGGCCCTTGCCCAGCCGGAGGACGCGCTCGCGGATGCGATCCTGCACCGCGCCGACATCGCCCTGTACCGAGCCAAGGCCGACGGGCGTGGCCGGTTCTGCTTCTTCGAGCCCAGCATGGATGACCTGATCCAGGTGCGAGCCCGGCTCGAGGGCGAGCTGCGCGAGGCGATCGCCGACGACCTCATCGTGCCGCACTTCCAGCCGGTGGTGCAGATGGCCACCGGGCACCTGGTGGGTTTCGAGATGCTGGCGCGCTGGCGCCATTCGACCCGCGGCATGGTGTCTCCGGCCGAGTTCGTGCCGATCGCCGAGGATCTCGGGCTGATCGGGCCGATGACCGAGAGCCTCCTGCGCAGGGCCTGCCACATCGCCATGACGTGGCCGCCCGAGCTGTTCTTCGCCTGCAACATCTCGGCGCTGCAGCTGCGCGATCGGGGCCTCCCGGCGATGGTGCAGGCCGCGCTCGACGAGGCCGGGCTGCCGCCGCACCGCCTCGAGCTCGAGATCACCGAGAGCGCGCTGGTCGGGGACATGGACCTGGCGCTGGAACTCCTCGGCGAGCTCAAGACGCTGGGGGTGCGGCTCGCCCTCGACGATTTCGGCACCGGCTACTCAAGCCTGCGGCACCTCAACATCCTGCCGTTCGACAAGCTCAAGATCGACGCGGGCTTCGTGGGCGCGATGGTCGTCAACCCGGACAGCAGGAAGATCGTCGCCGCCGTGGTCGGCCTCGGCCACAGCCTCGGGCTGATCACCGTGGCCGAAGGCGTCGAGGAGCCCGGCACGGTGGCGATGCTGCGCGAACTCGGCTGCGACCTCGGCCAGGGTTGGCTGTTCGGGCGCCCCTGTCCCGCTGAGGACATTGACGCACTGCTCGCCGACCTCGGCCGAAGTGGGGACGGCCCGAACGCTGCGGGTCTTTCCGCTGCCTGACCTGCGGCCGTTAGGCGCAGCAGACCAGAAAGGAAGGTTGAGGCTCTGCCTCAAACTCCGCCAAAGGCTCGCCTTTGGGATCCCTTACTTGAAGAAGGCCGGTCCAGGGGGGGCTTCCCCTCTGGCGGGTCTGGGCAGAGCCCAGCCTTGCTTGCTTCCAGGCCGCTCAGCTTTCCAGCATCCTGCGCATCAGCTCGACATCCTCCGCGAACCCCGCGTCCAGCTCCATCAGCTCCGCAACCCGGCTGACTGCGTGCATCACCGTGGTGTGGTCGCGGTTGCCGAACTTGCGGCCGATCTCGGGCAGCGAGCGGCTGGTGAGCTGCTTGGCCAGGTACATCGCCACTTGCCGCGGCCGGGCGACGGCGCGGGCGCGGCGGGCGGAGCTCATGTCGGTCAGCCGGATATTGAAGTGCTCGGCCACGCGGCGCTGGATCTCCTCGATGGTGACGCGCCGATCGTGCGCCTTGAGGATGTCATGCAGCACCTCCTGGGTGCTCTCCAGCGTCACCGGCCGGCCGAACAGGTTGGCGTGCGCGATCAGCCGGTTCAGCGATCCCTCCAGCTCGCGCACGTTCGACGTGATCTTGTGCGCGAGATACTCCAGAACCTTGGGCGGCACCGCGACGCCCGACGCCTCCGCCTTGCTCTCCAGGATCGAGATGCGCAGCTCGAAGGTGGTCGCGTGGATGTCGGCCACCATCCCGCATCCCAGCCGCGTGCGCAGCCGGTCCTCAAGCCCGGACAGGTCCGACGGGCTCTTGTCGGCGGAGACCACGATCTGCTTGCCGGCGTCGACCAGGGCGTTGAAGGTGTGGAAGAACTCCTCCTGCGTGTTGTCCTTGCCGATGAGGAACTGCAGGTCGTCGATCATCAGCACGTCGACCGAGCGCAGCTCCTCCTTGAACTCCATGGTGGACTGGCTGCGGATCGCCGCGATGAAGCGGTACATGAATTTCTCGGCCGACATGTAGGCGACGGAGGGCACCGGCCGCCCGCCGCGCTCGATGTCGGGACGGCCCAGCTCGAGGCCGATCGCGTGCATCAGGTGGGTCTTGCCCAGCCCGACGCCGCCATAGAGAAAAAGAGGGTTGAACCCCGGGCTGGCGGGGCGCTCGGCGACGCGACGCGCGCAGGCGTGGGCGAACTCGTTGGGCTTGCCGACCACGAAGCTGTTGAACGAGAAGCGCTGGTCGAGCGAGACGCCTTCCGCGCGCTCCGTCGCGGCGACGGAGACCGCCGGCGGCGGCGACAGCCCAACGGCAGCCTCGGCCATGCCGGAAATCGGGGCGCCAGCAGGAGCCGACACCAGGGCCTGTGCGGCGAAAGGAGCCAAGGACCCGGCCGGCCCGGATGCGGGCAGGATTCCCGCGCCCGCCGGCCCGGCGGGAGCCGCGGCACCGACGCGGACGTCGACCCGTCGGATGCATCGATGCTCCTGCTGCCACAGCGCGGACAGCTTGTCGGCATAGTGGCTGCGCACCCAATCGCGCAGGAACCGGGTCGGCAGGTGCACCGTGACCTCGTCGCCGTCCACGCCGGCCAGCGTCATCTGCCGCAGCCAAGTGCGATACTCGACGTCGCCCACCTCGGTCTGCAGACGCAAGCGCACCCTGCTCCAGCAGTCGCCGATCTCCGCCGGCCCAACAGCTTGCATGCCCTGCGAGACCGGTTCGGTGGCGTCCTGGTCCATGTGGCCATCATCCCCGAGCAGGTCCCTGGCAGTCCGCGACGACGGCGAGCGTCATGCACGGTCGCACCGCAGGGGAAACGCCAACCGGTGCAGTCATGCCCCGGACACCCGCACGAACCCCGCACGGCCCGCCCAAGGGCAAGTACCGCGACAACATGGTCCATGAGAGTGCGAAGCAAGCAGTAGTTCAGCAGGCGCGGCGAGGCAATACAAATCTACGATAAACGGAACTGCTCAAATAACAAATGCCTGCCCGGAGCAAATCCGTGGCAGGCATAAGCAACTTGGTCTTGGTGTCGCAGCCGGCAGGACCGACGACTGCCATGGCGCTCAGACGGAGGCAAGCGCCTTGATGCGCGCAGACAGGCGGGAAAGCTTGCGGCTGACGGTGTTGCGGTGGATCACGCCCTTGCCAGCGGCGCGCTGCATCTCCGGTTGCGCGGCCTGCAACGCTGCCGCAGCAGCGCCCTTGTCTCCGCCGGCAATCGCCGTCTCGACCTTCTTGACGAAGGTGCGCATGCGCGACTTGCGTGCGGCGTTGCGCTCGGTCCGCACCACGGTCTGACGGTTGCGCTTCTTGGCGGAGGCGGTGTTGGCCATGGATCAGTCTCTCGAAATTCTGTGTCGCGGCAGGGCGCGGAAACGCTCCGGCCCGGCGAGGAAGCGAAGTTTCTAGGCACCCCACCCCGGACGAGTCAAGCGCACGGGAGCCGGCACGCACGGGGCCCGGACAGGTCGCCCACCACCTGTTACCGCGTTGCATACCCGCCCGGTGACGGCACTGGCGGACACGGCATCGGCAGGCAGGAAGCAAGGTTGAGGCCCCGCCTTCAAGCACGGGCCTCAAACTCCGCCAAAGGCAGGCCTTTGGAGTCCAATACTTCAGTAAAGCCGGTCCAGGGGCGGCTCGCCCCTGGCGGGTCTGGGCAGAGCCCAGCCTTGCCTGCTGCCTGACAGCCACGACGAGCCTGACTTGGCGGATGAAGCGCCGGCCGCACGCCCGACCGGTTCGCGTGTCACCAGTTGCACGCCGGCGACAGCCAGACCGACGCCGTTCGCGCGATCACCGGCTCCACGGCAAGGCGGCGGCCGTGCAGCGCCACGACCAGCGCCAGGGCCGCCACGACCCATCCCAGCCCGCCCGCGCGCGACGGACGGACGGACGGGCGCCGGCCAGGCCACCCGCACAGCCGGGCCAGCACCGCGCCGCCCGCCGCCGCCGCCGCGCAGCCCACCGCGACCTCCACGCCGGTGTGCACGCCCAGTGCCAGCCGGCTGGCGGCAAACAGCGCCGCCACCGCCAGGCAGCACGCGGCCGAGACCGCCACGCCACGGCGCAGCGCCAGCGCCAGCAGGCCGCCATAGACGATGCCGCCGGCGGCGGTGTGCCCGCTTGGACTGCGCAGCCCCAGGCCGAGGAGGCCGGTGTGGCGCCCCTCCGCGGTCGGCACGGCGCAGGCGCCCACCGCGAGCTTGAGCAGCAGCAGCGCCAGCAGCACCCCGCCCACCGCCACCGTCCAGCCTCGCGCCTCGCCGCCTCCACCCCGCGAGCGCAGCGCCGCCAGCACCAGGAGCGCCAGCGGCAGCACCACCGCCTGGTCCGCGAAATCGGTGATCGCCGCCCAGCCTGGCCACCCCGTCACGCGGGGACCGCGCGCGAGGCCTGATCCTCGCTCGTCGGCGCGCGGCGTGCGCCGCAGATCCGGGCTGCGGGGAGGCGCGATCCGGCACGGCCGGGACCTGGATCGCAGCCTCGTGCCGGCGCGGGCGACGATCGCCAATCGACAAGCCGGCGCCGCATGCCAGAATGCGCCAGGGAGTGACCATCGCGGCAGTCGTGCCGGATGGCGGGAGCGGCGGACGATCGCATCCTCATCGGTGCGACGAACCGGTCGCCATCGGGAGCGCGACGCGAATGCAGCCTGATCCGGCACCGCGGGAGACGCTCGACCTGGAGCGGTACGTCCCGGCCTTCCTGTCTCTGCTGTCGAACAAGCTGTGCGCCGCCACGTCGCGCGAGTGCCGCGAGGCGTTCGGTCTGGGCGTCACGGACTGGCGGGTCATGGCGCAGATCGCCGTCAGCCCGCGCAGCTCGGCCGCGCGGCTCTGCCTGTGCACCGGGCTCGACAAGGCCGCCGTGAGCCGGAGCTTCGCCGCCCTGGCGGGGCGCGGCCTGGTGCGGTTGGAGACCAGGGGGCGCGACCGCGAGGCCACGCTGAGCACGCCGGGCGAGCACCTGCACGCGCACCTGCTCGCGCTGGCGCTCAAGCGCGAGCAGCGGCTGCTCGCCGGACTCTCCGACCACGAGGCCAGCACGCTGCGCCGGCTGCTGCAGCGGCTGGTCGCCAACCTGCCAGCCGTCGACCTCCCGCACCCCGACGCACAGCACCACGACAGGGACACATCGTGCGACACGGTGGAGCTCCGACGGAGCACAAGCCTGCCGGTCGAGTGACACGGGACGCGAGCCCTCCCGTCCGAACAGGGAGCTTCACGCAATGCCATTTCGGCAGAAGAGTGGCGCGCCCGGAAAGACTCGAACTTCCAACCCCCAGATTCGTAGTCTGGTGCTCTATCCAATTGAGCTACGGGCGCCGCGGGCGGGATGTAGCCGAGCCCCGCCGCAGCCGCAAGGGAGACAGCGGTCAAATCCACCGTGCGGCTGGAGCGAGTGCCCGAGGCGGCGCAAGTCGCATTAGGCCGGCCGTCTCTCGCATCGGCTTGCCGGAAAGCAAGGCTGGGCTTTTGGAATGCCGTCCTTCAAGCAAGTGACCTCCAACGGCGCGCCCTTGGCGGACGAGGCAGAGCCTCGACTTCGCCGGTCACGCCCAGCACCCGCCGGCATCAGGCCGCGAGCTTCTCCAGCTCGCGCAGCACGGACTCGCCCATCACGCTGCAGCCCACCCGCGCCGTGCCGGGCGAGTGGATGTCGGCGGTGCGCAGCCCGTTGGCCAGCACGTTGCCCACCGCGCGCTCGATCATCGCCGCGTCCTCCTCCATGGCGAACGAGGTGCGCAGCAGCATCGCGAAGCTCAGGACCTGCGCCAGCGGGTTGGCGATGCCCTTGCCCGCGATGTCGGGCGCGCTGCCGTGGATCGGCTCGTACAGCGCGTGGCGCCGCCCGTCCGCCCCCACCGCGCCCAGCGTCGCCGACGGCAGCATCCCCAGCGACCCCGTGCACATCGACGCGAGATCCGACAGGATGTCGCCGAACAGGTTGGAGGTCACGATCACGTCGAACTGCAACGGGTTGCGCACCATCTGCATCGCGCAGTTATCGGCGTACATGTGCGACAGCGCCACGTCCGGGTAAGACGCCTCGCCCAGCGCCTGCACCGTCTGGCGCCACAGTAGGCCGCTCTCCATCACGTTCGCCTTGTCCACGCTCGTGACCCGCCCGCGGCGGGTGCGCGCCAGGTCGAACGCCACGCGCGCCACGCGCTCGATCTCGAAGGTGTCGTAGCTTTCCGTGTTGAACCCGCGGCGGCGGCCGTCCGGCAGCGTCTCGACGCCGCGCGGCTCGCCGAAGTAGAGGCCGCCGGTGCTCTCGCGTACGATCATCAGGTCGAGCCCGCGCACCACCTCCGGCTTCAGCGTGCTCGCGTTGACCAGAGGGTCGAGCACGATCGCCGGCCGCAGGTTCGCGAACAGCCCCAGCTCCGAGCGCAGCCGCAGGATCGCGATCTCCGGCCGGTTGTCGAACCCGAGATGGTCCCACTTCGGCCCGCCCACCGCGCCGAACAGGATCGCGTCGGCAGCCTTCGCCGCAGCAAGCGTCTCCTCGGTGATCGCCACCCCGTGCGCGTCGATGCAGGCGCCGCCCACCAGTTCCTCGGTGATGTCGAAGCGCACGCCGCGCGCACGCGCCATCCAGTCCACCACGCGCTTGACCTCGCGCATCACCTCGGGGCCGATGCCGTCGCCCGGAAGCACCAGAAGCGTCTTGTTGGCGGCCATGACGAAGTCTCCAGGCTGCGAGCAATGCCCACGGTCAACGGAAAAGCAAGAAAGGTTGAGGCTCTGCCTCAAACTCCGCCAAAGGCAGGCCTTTGGAATCCATTACTTAAGTAAATCGGTTTTCAAAGGCCTGCCTTTGGCGGGTCTGGGCAGAGCCCAGCCTTGCTTGCCTGCTTCAGACGCCCCCGATCCCCGGCATCCACGGCTGCGCCGCCGCCTGCTCGGCCTCGAACCGCTCGATCTCGGCGCCCCTTTGCATCGTCTCGCCGATGTCGTCCAGCCCGAGCAGCATCCTGTGCTTGCGAAACGCATCCACCTCGAAGCCGATCTCCTCGCCACTCGGCCGGATCACCACCTGGCGCTTCAGGTCGATGCTGATCCGCGCGTTGGCGCCCAAGCCCGCGTCGGCCATCAGCGCGTCGCACACCGCGCGCGGCAGCCGCACCGGCAGGATGCCGTTCTTGAAGCAGTTGCCATGGAAGATGTCCGCGAAATCCGGCGCGATCACGCAACGGATGCCGAAATCCAGCAGCGCCCACGGCGCGTGCTCGCGCGACGACCCGCAGCCGAAGTTCTCGTGCGTGACCAGGATCTCCGCGTGGCGGTACGGCTCGCGGTTCAGCACGAAGCCCGGCTTCTCCGACCCGTCCGCCTCGTAGCGCAGCCCGTCGAACAGGTTCTTCCCCAGCCCGGTACGCGCGATCGTCTTGAGGAACCGCGACGGGATGATCTTGTCCGTGTCGACGTTGGCCATCGGCAGCGGCGCCGCGATCCCGCTCAGCGTGGTGAACGCCTGCATCAGGGCGCCACCCCGAGGGCGCGCGCATCGGTCAGCCGCCCCGTCACCGCGGCCGCCGCCGCCATCGCCGGCGACATCAGGTGCGTGCGCCCGCCCGGCCCCTGCCGCCCCTCGAAGTTGCGGTTCGACGTCGACGCGCAGCGCTGCCCCGGCGTCAGCTTGTCCGGGTTCATGCCGAGGCACATCGAGCACCCCGCCTCGCGCCACTCGAAGCCTGCGCCCACGAACACCGCGTCCAGCCCCTCCTGCTCCGCCTGGAACTTCACCATCCCCGAGCCCGGCACCACCATCGCCCGCACACCCTCCGCCACGTGCCGCCCCCGCACCACCGCGGCCGCCGCACGCATGTCCTCGATCCGCCCGTTGGTGCACGAGCCGATGAACACGACATCGACCGGGATTTCCGTCATCGGCGTCCCCGGCACCAGCGCCATGTAGTCGAGCATCCGCTGCAGCTCCGCCCGCCGCGCCTCGTCGCCGGCCATGGCGGGATCGGGCACCACGCCGCCGATCGCCACCACGTCCTCCGGGCTGGTCCCCCAGCTCACCATCGGGCTGATGTCCTCCGCCCGCAGCACCACGGTGCGGTCGTACACGGCGTCCTCGTCCGACGGCAGGGTGCGCCAGTACTCGATCGCCCGCGCCATGGCCTCGCCCTTCGGCGCAAACGGCCGCCCCTCGACGTAGCGGAATGTCACCTCGTCCGGCGCCACCAGCCCGGCGCGCGCCCCGGCCTCGATGCTCATGTTGCAGATCGTCATCCGCCCGGCCATGTCGAGCCCGCGGATCGCCTCGCCCGCGTACTCGATCACGTGCCCGGTCCCGCCCGCCGTGCCGATGGTGCCGATGATCGCCAGCATCACGTCCTTCGCACTCACCCCAGCCGGCAGTACCCCATCCACCCGCACCAGCATGTTGCGCGCCGGCTTCTGCAGCAGCGTCTGCGTCGCCAGCACGTGCTCGACCTCGCTGGTGCCGATCCCGAACGCCAGCGCCCCCATCGCGCCGTGCGTCGACGTGTGGCTGTCCCCGCACACGATGGTCATGCCCGGCAGGCTGATGCCCTGCTCCGGGCCGACGATGTGCACGATCCCCTGCTCCCGGCTGAGCAGCGGGAAGTACGGCACCCCGAACTCGGCGACGTTGCGCTCCAGCGTCTCGACCTGGAGCCGCGAGTCGGCCTCCGCGATCCCCGCCCGCCGGTCGCTGGTCGGCACGTTGTGGTCCGTCACCGCGACCGTCGCGTCGGGGCGGCGCACGCGGCGGCCGGACAGGCGCAGGCCCTCGAAGGCCTGCGGGCTCGTGACCTCGTGCACCAGGTGGCGGTCGATGTAGAGCAGGCAGGTGCCACCTGCGGAACGCTCGACGACGTGGGCGTCCCAGATCTTGTCGAACAGGGTGCGAGGCGTCGGCATGAGCGGTTCTCCAGGGAAGCAAGGCCAGGGCTCTGCCCCATGTCTCGAAAGAGGGGACCCGCTGGGGCCTGAGGCCCCAGACCCACGCTACTTAAGGAAGCAAGCCCCGGACCCACACAGGGAAACACCACAGGATGCGGGTCTGGGGGCGCTGCCCCCAGCGGGTCCCCGCCTTCAAGCATGGGGGCAGAGCCCTAGCCTTACTCCGCCGCGGGCGCCGCCACCGCCGGCGCCTCTGCCCCAGCATTCGCCAGGACCCGCGTGTCGCGCGCCTTCTCGGCGATGCGCGCCGACTTGCCGCGCCGCCCGCGCAGGTAGTAGAGCTTCGCCCGTCGCACGTCGCCGCGGCGCAACACCGCGATCTCGGAGATCGTCGGCGCGTACAGCGGGAACACGCGCTCCACGCCCTCGCCGTAGCTGATCTTGCGCACCGTGAAGTTGCTGTTCAGCCCGCGGTTGGAGCGCGCGATGCACACGCCCTCGTAGGCCTGCACGCGGGTGCGCTCGCCTTCGACCACCTTCACCGACACCTTGAGCGTGTCCCCCGGCGCGAAATCCGGCACGGCGCGCGCGGCGCTCAGGCGGGCCATCTCCTCGGCCTCGTAGGTCTGGATGATGTTCATGGTGGCTTCCTTCTCGATGCGCTCAGTTACGGCCCGGAGGCCGCCGTTGCAATATTTCCGCGCCGCTGCGCCCACAGGTCGGGCCTGCGCTCGCGCGTGATCCGCTCCGCCTCGCCCTCGCGCCAGGCCGCGATCGCCGCGTGGTTGCCCGACAGCAGCACGTCCGGCACCCTCTGGCCTGCCCACTCCGCCGGCCGCGTGTAGTGCGGATACTCCAGCAGCCCGTCCGAAAAGCTCTCCTCGATGGCGCTCGAAGCCCCACCCATCACGCCCGGCAGCAGCCGCACGCAGGCGTCCAGCAGCACCATCGCCGCCACCTCGCCACCCGCCAGCACGTAGTCGCCCACGCTGACCTCGACCGCGCCGCGCGCCTCGATCACTCGCTGGTCGATGCCCTCGTAGCGCCCACACAGCAGCACCACGCCCGGCCCCTCCGCCCAGCCCCGCACATCCGCCTGCGTCAGCGTCCGCCCGCGCGGCGTCAGGCACACCAGAGGGCGATCGTCCCCCTCATCCATCTCCGCCGTAATCGCCGAGTCCACCACGTCGGGCCGCAGCACCATCCCCGCGCCGCCGCCGAACGGCGTGTCGTCCACGCTGCGGTGCGGCCCCAGCCCGTGTTCGCGCATGTCGCGCGCCTTCAGGCTCCACAGCCCCGCCACCAGCGCCCTCCCCGCCAGCGCCTGCCCGAGCGGCCCCGGGAACATCGCCGGGAACAGCGTCAGCACGCCCGCGCGCCACGCCGCGCTCACGCCCTTGCCTCGCCCGACCTGGCAATGGCGTCCGCAGAAACCTCCCGCGCCTCGACCTCATCGGGCGGCATCACGACGAGGCGCCGCGCGGCCACGTCCACTACCGGCACCGCCGCCCGGGTAAACGGCACCAGCAGCGGCGCCGCGCCCTCGCGCACGATCTCCAGGCTGGTCCCCGCGCCGTAGTCGTGCACCATCAGCACCCGCCCGATCGCCGCCCCGTCCTGCGCCACCGCCTGCAGGCCCACCAGGTCGGCGAGGTAGAACTCGTCCTCGTCGGCCGGCGGCAGGCGGTCGCGCGCCACGTAGAGCTGCAGGTTCGTCAGCCGCTCCGCCTCGCTGCGGTCCGCAACCGCGCGCCCGCCGGCGTCGCGCAGCTCCGCGACCCCCGCCTGCCGCCACGCGAGCGTCCAGCCTCGCCCGTCCGCGTCGACGAGCGGCCCGTACTCCGCCAGCGCCTCCGGCTCGGCCGTGTAGCTGTGCACGTGCACCAGCCCGTGCACGCCGTGCGGCCGTCCGACCACGCCCAGCAGGATGCGGTCCTGCGCCACCCTCGTCCCCGTCTTGTCCCTGGGGATCAGGCGGCGTTGGCGGCGGCGCGCTCCTGCGCCTTCTTCTTCGGCGCCGACTGGATCGGCTGCTCGGGGTAGGTGGGCATCGGCGCCAAGCCGGCCTTGCCGAGGAACTTCGCCACGCGGTCGGTGGCCAGCGCGCCCTCGCTCAGCCAATGTTTGATCCGCTCGTCCTTGAGGCGGATGCGGTCGGCGTGCTCGGCCGGCAGCATCGGGTTGTAGCTGCCGAGCTGCTCGATGAAGCGGCCGTCGCGCGGCGAACGGCTGTCGGCGACCACAATATGGTAGTAGGGGCGCTTCTTGGCGCCGGCGCGCGCGAGGCGGATCTTCAGGCCCATGTCAGTCTCTCCGTTGCTCGGACTAGGCGCTGTGCCCGGTCCATCTGGTCGCCTCCGTAAGGAGGCAGGCAAGCCAGCAAGGCTGGGCTCTGCCCAGACCCGCCAAAGGCCTGAGGCCTTCGAAAACCCATTCCTTAAGTAAATCGGTTTCCAAAGGCTTGCCTTTGGCGGAGTTTGAGGCAGAGCCTCAACCTTGCTTTCTCGCTCAGTAGGGCCGCTTCTGCTGCATGCTCTTCGGCATCAGCGCCTGCATCCCGTGTCGCATCAGGCCCTTCTGCCCGAGCTTGTTCATCCGCTTCATCATCGTGCTCATGTCGTCGAACTGCCGGAGCAGCTTGTTGACCTCCTGCACGCTCGACCCCGACCCCGCCGCGATCCGCTTCTTCCGGCTCGCCTTGATGATGTCCGGCGCATGGCGCTCCTTCATCGTCATCGACGAGATGATCGCCGCCTGCCGCTTCAGGACCGTCGTGTCGAGGTTCGCCCCCTCGAGCTGTTCCTTGATCTTGCCCGCCCCCGGGAGCATCCCGAGGATGCCCGACAGCGAGCCCATCTTGGTGATTTGCCGCAGCTGGTTCGCGTAGTCGTCGAGGTCGAACTGCCCCTTCGCCATTCTGCGGGCGAGCTTCTCCGCGTCCACCTGGTCGATCGTCTCGCCGGCCTTCTCGACCAGGCCCACGATGTCGCCCATGCCGAGGATGCGCCCGGCGACGCGCTCGGGGTGGAACTCCTCCAGAGCGTCGATCTTCTCGCCCGACCCGGTCAGCTTGATCGGGGCACCCGTGATCTGGCGCATCGACAGCGCCGCGCCGCCGCGCGCGTCGCCGTCCATGCGCGTCAGCACGATGCCGGTGACGCCGACAGCGTCGTTGAACGCCTTGGCCGTGTTGACCGCGTCCTGCCCGGTCATCGCGTCGACCACCAGCAGCGTCTCCGCCGGGTTTGTCGCCTCGCGGATCAGCCGCACCTCGTCCATCAGCGCCGCGTCGATCGACAGCCGCCCCGCGGTGTCGAGGATCACGACGTCGAAACCCTCGCGGCGCCCCACGTCCATCGCACGGCGCGCGATCTGCACCGGCGTCTGCATCGCCACGATCGGCAGCGAGCTGACCCCCGCCCGCTCGGCGAGCTGCGCCAGCTGGAGCTGCGCCGCCGGCCGCTGCACGTCCAGGCTGGCCAGCAACACGCGCTTCCTCTCGCGCGTCGCCAGGCGCAGCGCGATCTTGCCCGAGGTCGTGGTCTTGCCGGAGCCCTGCAGCCCGACCATCAGGATCGGCACCGGCGCCGCCGCGGCCAGGTTGAGCGGCACCGCCCCCGCCCCGCCCAGCGCATCCACCAGCGCGTCGTTGACGATCTTGGCGACCTGCGCGCCAGGGCTGACGGAGTTCAGCACCTCAGCGCCCACGGCGCGCTCGCGCACGGCGGCGACGAAGTCCTTGACCACCGGAAGGGCGACGTCGGCTTCCAGCATCGCGAGACGCACCTCGCGCAGCGCGTCGCCGATGTCGGCCTCGCTCAGCGCCCCGCGGCCGCGCAGGCGATCCAGAACGTCCGAGAACCTGCCCGACAATGCGTCGAACATCGCGCCACCCCAAACAGAAACACGCCGCTGCGCGAACCCTCGCGATGCGGCGTTTGATGAGGCGCGGAGGTAGGCCGTGCGGCGGGGACGTGTCAAGCAAGCAAGGTTGAGGCTCTGCCTCAAACTCCGCCAAAGGCTCGCCTTTGGAAACCTCGACTTGGGCCGGTGGCACTCCCCTATGTGTGCGGGTCTGGGGGCGCCTGCCCCCAGCGGGTCCCCGCCTTCAAGCATGGGGCAGAGCTCTGGCCTTGCTCCCTTTCGCAATCAACTCCCCTCCCAGGAGGACCGCCCATGCCCGACACGCGCCCCACGGTGGTCATCGTCGGCGGCGGCTTCTGCGGCGCCGCGGTGGCCCTGCACCTGCTGCGCGACCACCCCGGCCTTCGCGCCGACATCGTCATTGTCGAGCCGCGCGAACGCCTCGGCGCGGGCCTGGCCTACGGCACCGCGGACCCGGAGCACCGCGTCAACGTCGCCGCCGCGCGCATGTCGCCGTTCCCGGAGCACCCCGGACACTTCCACGACTGGCTGCGCGCGCACGGCGAGCCGGACGCTGACCCGGCCAGCCTGCTGCCCGACGGCCGCCTGTTCCCCCGCCGCAGCACCTTCGGCCGCTACGTCGACGAGACCCTGCGCCGGCACGCGCAACCCGGCGCCACGATCGCGCTCCGCCACCTGCGCGACCGCGCCACCGCCGCACGGGCGGACGCGCACGGGATCGAGGTGACGCTCGGCGGGGGCGGCACCGTGCGGGCCGACACCCTGGTCCTGGCCGTCGGCCACCCGCCGCCGGACCTGCCGGCTGCCCTGGCCTGCCTGCGCGGCGCGCCCGGCCTGGTCGCCGACCCGTGGGACACCGCCCGCCTCGACGCGATCGAGCGCAACGCCGCGATGCTGGTCGTCGGCACCGGGCTGACCGCGTGCGACGTGGTGGCGTCGCTGCGTGCCAGGGGCCACATCGGCCCGATCACCATGGTCTCGCGGCGCGGCCTGTTGCCCCGCGCGCGCACGGAGCTGCCGGTCACGACCTTCGGCACGTTCGACGCGGCACCCGAGGCCACCGCGCTCGGGCTGCTGCGCCGCGTGCGCCGCGCCGTGGACGAGGCCGCCGCGCAGGGCCGCCCGTGGGAGGACGTGATCGCCGCCCTGCGCGAGCAGGCACGCGCCGTGTGGGGCGCGCTGCCCGTGCCGCAGCGTGGCCGGCTGCTGCGCCACCTGCGCCCGTTCTGGGACGTGCACCGCTTCCAGTGCGCCCCGCAGATCGACGCCCTGCTGCACCGCGAGCGTGCGGCCGGCCGTGTCGTCGTGCGCGCCGCCACCCCGTTCGCCGCCCGTGTCGACGCCGGCGCGCTCGTCGTCAGCCTGCGCCTGCGCGGGGCGAGCGAGGCGGCGGAGCACCGCTTCGGCGCGGTGGTGAGCTGCGTCGGGCCAGGGCACCGCTCCGTGGTGGGCTCCAGCCCGGTGCTGCGCAGCCTGCACGCGGCCGGCGTGCTGGGGGCGGACCCGCTCGCGCTCGGCATCGACGTGGACCGCCACAGCCGCGTGCTCGGCGCCGGCGGTGCTGGGAACCCGCGCGTGTTCGTGGCGGGGCCGCTGGCGCGCGGGCAGCACGGCGAGTTGATGGGGCTGCCGCAGGTCTCCACCCAGCCGCGCGAGGTGGCGGCGAGCGTGGCGGAGGTGCTGGGCGCCGCGAAGCAGGCAAGGCCAGGGGCTCTGCCCCTGGACCCCACTCAAGGCTCGCCTTGAGAATCCAATACCTAAGTAACGGGATCAAAGGGTCCTCGGACCCTTTGCGGGTCTGGGCAGAGCCCAGCCTCGCTTCCTACTTCTTCTTCGCGCCGCCGATCGGCCTGTGCGCGCGGTCCAGCCACCGGCTGATCAGCCCGGGCGGCTTCGGGACCACGGCGGGCCGCTGCTCGGCCTGCTGCTGCTTCTCCTTGGCCTGCAACCACTTCTCCAGGCTCATCCCGGCCTTGGCGGCCCGCTTCGCCTCGTAGGCGCGCTGCCCCTCGGTCAACTCCCTGGCCATGCGACGTTCCCTTCCGCCCATCCCGGGCGCGGGCGCTTCTCGCAGACGCCTCCGGCCGCCGCAAGCCGGGCCCGATCACCGCGGGATGTGGGTGAGCACCCTGACCTGCATCGCCGCCAGCTCGTCCGCGGTCAGGTAGGACATCTCTCCCGGCGGCGTGGTCACCATCCGCCCCACCGCCGAGGCGGGCAGCCCGAAGCTGTGCAGCAGGTCCGCCGCGACGAGAGTGTCGGACCGCGACGCGACGCTCTCGCCGCCCCGCTCGCTGCCACGGTGCAGGCCGATCCGCCCGCCCGCGACCAGCAGCCGCTCCTGGCCCGCCCCGAACACCGGGACGCAGGCGCTGTCGCACTCGTCGTCCGCGCCGACCACGGTGGCCACCACGCCCCCGGCCGCAAGCCGCCTGCGCACATCCAGCACCACCGAAGCCAGCCCCAGCCCGGCCTTCAGGTCGCCGCCGCCGGAGTTCAGCCAGACCAGCACCCTGACCCCGCCCCGCCCACCCGCCGCCCGGCCCAGGACCAGCGCCAGGCGCTCTGGGTCGCCGCGGTCGATCGTGCCCGTGACCGCCAGCTCCAGGCGGCCCGAACCCTCGTCCAGCACGCTGACCTCGGCGGCGGCGAGCGGCGCGGGCGCGGCGAGGCAGGCCAGAACCGCAGCGATGTGCCTCATGCGCGCTCCACGGCCGGCCAGGCGTGCAGATGGGAACAGCCTGGCGCGCGAGAAATGGCCGGGGAAGCAAGCAAGGCCGGGCTCTGCCCAAACCCGCCAGGGCGAACCGCCCTGGACCGGCTTTACTTAAGTATTGGATTCCAAAGGCGAGCCTTTGGCGGAGTTTGAGGCAGCGCCTCAACCTTGTCTTCTCCCGCCATTTGTCGCACGCGCCGGCGTGTTGCACGCTTCCGGCTCCGCCCCCGACCGACGAGGCGCCGCCATGCCCGACACCGCTCCCGACCTGCGCCCGACGCTGGATGCGCCCGACGACGACCCGTACCTGTGGCTGGAGGACGTCGACGGCCCCGCCGCGACCGCCTGGGTCGACGCGCAGAGCGCCGCCACCCTCGCGCGCTTCGCCGGCCCCGGCTTCGACGCCGACCGCGACGCGATCAAGGCGCTGCTCGACCGCACCGACAGGATCGCCTCGGTGACGCGCCGCGCCGGCCTGCTCTACAATTTCTGGAAGGACGCGACGCAGCCGCGCGGCCTGTGGCGCCGCACCACGCCCGCCAGCTATCGTACGGCGGCACCGGAGTGGGAGGTGCTGCTCGACCTCGACGCCCTGGCGCGCGAGGAGAACCGCGACTGGGTGTGGCAGGGCGCCGGCACCGTGCCGGGCACGCACGACCGCGCGATGCTGCGCCTCTCCGACGGCGGCGGCGACGCCGTGGCGCTGCGCGAATACGACCTGCCCACGCGCCGCTTCGTCCCGCCCGGCCCGGCGGAGGACGGCTTCGCGCTGCCCGGGTGCAAGGCCGACGCCGCCTGGCTGGACCGCGACACGCTGCTGCTGTCGGCGGCGCTGGGCGAGGGCATGGCGACCCGCTCCGGCTACGCGCGCACCGTGCGGCTGTGGCGGCGCGGCACCGACCCGCTGGCGGCCCCGGTGCTGTTCGAGACCTCCGCCGACAGCATGGCCGCCTTCGCGCAGGTGGACCGCACCGCGGGCACGGAGCGCGTGACATTCGGCGCCCAGCTCGGCTTCTTCGACACCGCGCTGCACCTCGGCGACCGCAACGGACCGGGCCCCGCGCTCGACCTGCCCACCGACATGCGGGTCGACTGGCACGGCGACTGGATGGCGCTCTCGCCGCGCACGCCCTGGACCGCGAACGGCACGACGCACGCGCCGGACTCCGTGCTCGGCATCGCGCTGTCCGCGTTCCTCGCAGGCGAGCGCGAGGTGGCCGTGCTGTTCCGGCCGGGAGAGCGCCAGGCGCTGCAGGGCTTCTTCTGGTCGGGCACGCGGCTGGTGATCTCGATCCTCGACGAGCTGGACCCGGTGTTCCTGACCGCCACGCCGTCGCCGCGCGGCTGGTCGCAGGGCCGGCTGCACGGGCTGCCCGCGGTGGGGGTGGTCAGCGTCTGGCCGCTCGACGCGCAGTCCGAGGAGGGCGACGGCACCCTGCTGGCCCGCACCGAGGCGCCGCTGACCCCCGCCACGCTGCTGCTGCTCCCCGCCGGCCCGCCCGGCCCAGACCTGCCCGGCCCTGGCCCGGTCGCCGCGAGTCCGACCGCTCCTGTGGTGCTGAAGCAGGCGCCCGCGCTGTTCGACGCCGCAGGCCTGGTGGTGACGCGCCACGAGGCCCGCTCCGTCGACGGCGAGCGCATCCCCTACGTCCAGGTCGGCCCGGCGGGCGAGACCGGCGACGCCCCGGTGCACCTGTCCGGCTACGGCGGGTTCGGCATCTCCGTCCTGCCGCACTACAGCGGCGTGCAGGGCCGGCTGTGGCTGGAGCGCGGCGGCACCACGGTGCTGGCCAACATCCGCGGCGGCGCGGAGTTCGGCACCCGTTGGCACGATGCCGGCCGCCGCGAGGGCAAGGCCCTCAGCCATGAGGATTTTGCCGCCGTTGCCGCCGACCTGGTCCGTCGCGGCGTCACCATGCCCGCACGCATCGCGGCCGAGGGCGGCTCCAACGGCGGCCTGCTGATCGCCAACATGCTGACCCGCTTCCCAGAGCGCTTCGGCGCCCTGTTCTGCACCATCCCGCTGATCGACATGCGCCGCTACAGCCGCCTGCTCGCCGGCGCGAGCTGGATCGCGGAGTACGGCGACCCCGACGCGGCCGGGGACTGGGCGTTCCTGCGCAACATCTCCGCTTACCACGCCGCCGTGCCGGGCCGCCGCTATCCCCCGATCCTGCTCGCCACCGCGCGCCGCGACGACCGTGTGCACCCCGGCCACGCCCGCAAGATGGCCGCCAAGCTCCAGGCCCTGGGCTACGAGGCGCACCTCTACGAGACCGCAGCCGGTGGCCACGGCTACGGCAAGGACAACGCCGAGATCGCCGCGTTCTCCGCACTCGGCGCTGCGTTCCTGCGCCGGGCGATCGGCTGGGACCCCGCGTAGAGGTGCCTGGACAGCAAGCAAGGTTAAGGCTCGGCCTAAAACTCCGCCAGAGGCAAGCCTTTAAAAATTACTACTTAAAATTTATGCAGTAGCGCGGGATTGGATCGTGACAAAAGTTCGTGCTCTCGCCTACTGCTGAGAACGCTGATACAGAACGCCAAGCCAAGTTTAGAGTGAGAATGTTAGGATGCCTTGGAGCGATGCCTTCTCTAGTCTTCCCGCGGCCATAAGAGGGGCGGTGGCCGTTTTTACGGTGGTTCTTACGGTTATTGTGGTGTCATACATCGCCTTGGTAGTGGCTCCTACAGTACCAGCCATTACTGAGGCAGTTAAGCAGGGCCGCTCCTTTACTTTAATATCTCTTGGAATTGGTGAGTATGAAGCACCAGAGGTGAAAAATTGCAAGATTATTGTCGAAAATACTAACAATAGCTTACAACTTTTAGAAAAAAGTCTTGAAAGTAGCATAGATATGTTAAAATATCAGCAAACTATTACTCAGGATATTATGAGTAAGCGTTCTACTTTTATGCAGTTACCTTTGGGGAAGACCAACTCTATGAGTTATTTGTCTGGTTCTAACCTTGAACAATTAAATCTGGACGTAGATTATCAGATGAGAGCCAAAGATGAAATTGTAACTAAGGTGCAATAACGCATCGAGGCAGCCATCAATTACTTGAATAATATTAGAGACTATTGCCTTCATTCCCGCCAGTCTGGAGGCAACCAATAATTTCAAGTAAATTGGTGTTCAGAGGCCTTGGCCTTTGGCAGGTCTGGGCAGAGCCCAGCCTTGCTTGCTCCCTCAGCCTCGCAACGACCGCTACTCGGCGTCATGTCACCACTTTGCGCCTACTAAACCGCGCCTCCCGCCATCCTTCGCCCGCCATTACCTCGCCCAACACCTCAATCGCGTCCCACAGATCCACGTAACGCAGGTACAGCGGCGTGATTCCGAAGCGCAGGACATCCGGCGTGCGGAAATCCCCTACCACGCCGCGCGCGATCAGCGCCTGCACGATCGCGTACGCCTCCGGATGGCGGAACAACACCTGGCTCCCCCGCGCGCCCTCGTCCCGCGGCGTCGCCAGCGCCAGCCCGGGACACCGCCGCGCCACCATCTCGATCAGCAGCCCCGACTGCCGCAGCGACTTCTCCCGCACCTGCGCCATCGGCGCCCGCAGCGCGAGATCCACGCCCACCTCCAGCGCCGCCAAGGCGAGGATCGACGGCGTGCCCACTACCCCCCGCGCGATGCCCTCCGCCGGCCGGAAGCCCTCGTGGAACCCGAACGGCTCCGCGTGCCCCAGCCATCCGGTGAGCGGGAACCGCGCCCGCTCCTGCAGCCGCGCCGCCACGTAGAGGAACGCCGGCGCGCCCGGCCCGCCGTTGAGGAACTTGTAGCCGCAGCCCACCGCGAGGTCCGCCCCCGCCGCCTCCAGGTCCAGCGGCACTGCGCCCGCCGAGTGCGCCAGGTCCCACAGCACCAGCGCGCCCGCCTCATGCGCCGCCGCCGTCACCGCCGCCATGTCGTGCATCGCCCCGCTGCGATAGTTCACGTGGGTGAGCAGCACCACCGCCACGTCCGCCCCGAGCCCCGTCACGATCCCGCCCGGCTCCACCAGCCGCAGCGCGTGCCCCTGCCCGAGCAGCGCCACCAGCCCCTCGGCGATGTAGCTGTCGGTCGGAAAGTCGCCGCGCTCCGCCAGGATCACCCGCCGCCCCGGCCGCAGCCCCAGCGCCACCCCCAGCAGCTTGAACACGTTGACCGAGGTGGAGTCCGCCGCGACCACGCTGCCCGGCGCCGCCCCCACGATCCGCCCGATCTTTTCCCCCACCGCGAGCGGCATCCCGATCCAGCCCGCGTCGTTCCATGACCCGATCAGCCCCCGGCCCCACTCCCGCTCCACCACCGCCGCAACCCGCCCTGGCGTCGCGCGCGGCAGGGCACCGAGCGAGTTGCCGTCGAGATAGACGCCGTGTTCCGGCAGCACGAACTCGTCGCGCAGCGCCCGCAACGGGTCGGCACGGTCCAGCGCCTCCAGGTCCGCGCGTGTGACGTCCATCAGGCCTCCGCCTTCGTGTCTTTACCCGCCCGCCGTGCCGGGCCAGACCATCCGCGCCGTCGCCTGACGGCCTGGCCATGGGGGCGATGATGTCGGGTAACGCCGAGACATACCACTTCGCCGGCGACGGCCGGTTCCCGAACTCCGCCCTGCCGCTGCTGGTGCACCGTGCCGCCCTGCCTGCCGACCCCACCGCCATGGAGCAGGCGTTCGCGCGCCAGGGCTGGTCGAACGCCTGGCGCAACGGCATCTTCGGCTACCACCACTTCCACAGCATCGCCCACGAGGTGCTCGGCATCGCGTCCGGCACCGCGCGCGTCGTCTTCGGCGGACCCGGAGGCCGCGAGGTCACGGTGCGGGCCGGCGACGTGGTGGTGATCCCGGCCGGCGTCGCACACCGCAACGTCGGCCAGCGCCACGACCTGCTGGTGGTCGGCGCCTACCCCGGCGGTGCGGAGTGCGACATCCTGCGCGGCGAGCCCGCCGAATACGACGCGGCCCTGCGCGCCATCCATGCCGTGGCGCTGCCCGACACGGACCCGGTGCTCGGCCGGCGCAGCCTCTGGGCCACCGGCTGAGCGACGACAGCAAGCAAGGTTGAGGCTCTGCCTCAAACTCCGCCAAAGGCTCGCCTTTGGAATCCATTACTTAAGTAAATCGGTTTCCAAAGGCCTTGGCCTTTGGCGGGTCTGGGCAGAGCCCAGCCTTGCTTGCTGCCCTTTGCAGGGCACCCTCACTCCATCGCGACCTCGCGCGGCCGCAGCGTGAGCGCCACCGCCGGCACCAGCGTCGCGAGCGCCAGCGTGGCGAGCGTGGTCGCGAACACCGCCCAAAACGTCAGGTGCAGCGCCTGCCCCAGCGCCGCGCGCGCCGCCGCCTCGCCGGCCAGCGCCCCTGGGTGGTCGAGCAACTGCCGCACCTGGTCGAAGCCGACCGCGCCGTGCCCCTGCCGCGCCAGGCCGAGGTTGAGCACGCCGCCCAGCACCGTGGCGCCGAGCGTGCTGCCCAGGTTGCGCGAGAAGATGTTGGACGCCGTCGCGGCGCCGCGCTCCGCCCAGCCGACGCTGTCCTGCACGATGACGATGGCCGACGTGCTGAGGAACCCCATCCCCAGCCCCACCACCACCGAGCCGGCGCCCGCCAGCACCGGCGAGCCGCCCGGGCCCAGCGCCACGAACGCCAGCGCCCCCGTCGGCAGCAGCGCGGCGCCGAGCAGCAGCGTCGTGCGCAGGCCCAGGCGGGCGAAGTTGCGCGCCGCCACGATCGAGCCCACCGGCCACCCCGCCACCATCGCCGTCAGCGTGAAGCCCGCCACCAGCGCGGAGCGCTGCAGCACACCCTGCACGTACATCGGCAGGAACGCGGTGAGCCCGATGATCGCCATGCCGCTCAGCAGCGAGGCCCCGTTGGCGGTCGCGATCGGCCGCCGCGCCCACAGCGCGAACGCCAGCATCGGGTCGCGCGCCCGCCTCTCCTGGACCACGAACAGCGCGACGCTCAGCACGAACAGCCCCAGCGCCGGCGCCACCGCCCGCCCGCCGCCTTGTGCGCCCTGGGCGCCGAGCCCGGTCAGCGCCACCATCAGCGACGCGATCGCCGCCGTGAACAGCCCCGCGCCCAGCACGTCCACGCGGTGCTGCTGGCGCGCCACCTTCTCGTGCAGGAACGCGCTGAACCCCGCGAACGCGACCAGCCCGACCGGCACGTTGATCCAGAAGATCCACGCCCAGCTCAGGTGGCGGATGATGAGCCCGCCTGCCAACGGCCCGAGCACCGACGAGATGCCCCACACGCTGGCGATCCACCCCTGGATGCGCCCTCGCTCCTGCACCGAGTACAGGTCGCCCACCACCGTCAGGCTCACCGGCTGGATCGCGCCCGCGCCGACGCCCTGCAGCAGGCGGAACCCGATCAGCGACGGCATCGACCACGCGAAGCCGCACAGCACCGAACCGGCCAGGAAGATCACGATCCCCACCAGCAGCACCGGCTTGCGCCCGTACAGGTCGGCGAGCTTGCCGAACACCACGGTGGTCGCGGTCTGCGTGAGCAGGAAGGAAGAGAACACCCACGCATACAGGTGCAGGTCGCCAAGCTGGCCGGCGATCTGCGGCATGGCGGTCGACACGATGGTGGCCTCGATCGCGATCATGAACATCGCGGCCATGACGGAGGCCAGCACCAGGGGGCGGCGGAGCGTCGGGGAATTGGGCATAGCGCCCTGACTAGGCGCTTTGGCCGCCGCCGACGACTGTCAAGAAAGCAAGGCTGGGCTCTGCCCAGACCCGCCAGGGGCGAGCCGCCCCTGGACCGGCTTTACTGAGACAAGTGGATTCCAAAGGCGAGCCTTTGGCGGAGTTTGAGGCAGAGCCTCAACCTTTCTCGCATCCCCGGCTCACCTCCCGCGTAGGAGCCCACGGACAACCGGAGCCTTCGCCATGCCCGCCGACCCGCGCACCGCCGGCGCCGCCCCGCCTTTCCCGGGCGACCAGCAGCAGCCTGCCCCCGGCCTGACCTCGAGGATGTCGCCGCCCCCGGACCACGGCGAGGACAGCTACACCGGCAAGGGCCTGCTCGCCGGCCGCGTCGCGCTCATCACCGGCGGGGACTCCGGCATCGGCCGCGCCGTCGCCATCGCCTATGCGCGCGAGGGCGCCGACGTGGCGCTCTCCTACCTCCCCGTGGAGCAGCCCGACGCCGAGGACACCGCGCGCTGGGTGGAGAAGGCCGGCCGCCACGCCCTGCTGCTGCCGGGCGACATCCAGGACGAGGCGCACTGCCACGCGCTTGTCGAGCGGACCGTGGCGCGGTTCGGCCGCCTGGACGTCCTGGTCAACAACGCCGCCCACCAGAGCGTGAACGAGGCGCTGTCCGACGTCACCGCCGCCGAGATCGACGAGTCTTTCCGCACCAACGTGTTCGCGATGTACTATCTGTGCCAGGCCGCCGTGCCGCACATGAAGCCGGGCTCCGCGATCGTGAACACCACCAGCATCCAGGCCAAGACGGCGGCAAAGAGCATGCTGGTCTACGCCGCCACCAAGGGCGCGATCGCCAGCCTCACCATCGCCCTGTCCAACCTGCTGGCGCCGCAGGGCATCCGGGTGAACTGCGTGGCGCCCGGCCCGGTGTGGACGCCGATCCAGCCGATCGCCAAGGACCCGGAGCAGCTCGCCTTGCTCGGCAAGGACACCCCGCTGGGCCGCCCAGGACAGCCAGCGGAGCTGGCGCCCGCCTACGTGATGCTCGCCTCGGAGCAGGGCAGCTACATGACCGGCGCGCTGATCCCGGTCACGGGGGGCGGGCCGATGTTTTAAGGTAGAAAGCAAGGCCGGGCTCTGCCCAGACCCGCCAGGGGGGAAGCCCCCCCTGGACCGGCTTCTCTTAAGGAGTGGATTCCAAAAGCGAGCCTTTGGCAGAGTTTGAGGCAGAGCCTCAACCTTGCTTTCCTGCCTCCCAGGCCCACTCGCCCTGCCGCATTATGGTTGCTGACGAGCATCGTTTATGCCGATTCGCAAACAGGCCTGAGCCATGCTCTGCCCAGACCGGCAAACGGCCAAGACCCTTTGATCCCCAATGCGAGGAAGAGGTTCGGAGGACAAGCCCTGGGCCAGGTCTTCGGCTTCGCCCTCGTCCGTCCGCCAGCGACGACCGTTCGCACTCATCAATGAAAGACGGTGGCGAAGGCCTTGCCTTCGCCACCGTCAGAAGTCAGTGCCGCAGTCGTGTCTTGTTTCGCACCCGACCGTCCCGCCTGCGGGTCGGATGGCTGGGCGAGCCGATATTGTCGGTCGCCGCGCCCCCGCACGTCAGCAAACGGAACAGGCCGGCGAGCCGTCTGGATCAGTGACCGGCAGCGGTTCCGCCTGCCACGCCGGCGCCTGTCGCACCGCCGGTGCCACCCACCACGCCGCCGGCAATGCCCGAGTTCCCCGGAATCGCATTACCGGACGTCAACGTGCCGCCTACGGGCGCGGTCGGCAGGCCACCTGCCCCGCCCACGCCACTGGACGTCCCGCCCGTCATCCCGCTGGTGGAGCCCACGCCGGCGCCCGGAGCGGCAAGACCGCTGCCCAGCGCGCCGCCGCCGGCACTGCCCGCACCCATGCCAGCGCCCGCACCGGCGCCACCGCCGGGACCCCCGACCTGCGCCATGGCCGCACCCGTCATCCCGAGCACCGCCACGATCGCCAGAACAGAAATACGCATGATCAGCATCCTTCCTGAGTATTCGAGATGTCTACGCCGAGATCCGCACAGTCCGGCCGCAACTTTTCGGGAGCAGCAGCTTCGGTAACGCCCTCGAACCGTAACCGTCAGGTATGACGAAGCTGGCGCCGTCCGCCAGAGCACTCTGCCATCGTGATCGGCGGTTCCAAGCGCCATCCCGTTGCCTACGAAACGCCTCAAGGTGCAGAAAGTTCGATAGCGGCCGGAATGCGGGGCAGCCGGTCAGCGCCGGCCCGCGCGCCGGAATGGCCAGTCCACCACCTCGCCCGCGAACAGCGCCCACCACACCAGCACCGGCTGCAGGGCGAGACGCGGCACATGGTACCACAGGCCGAGCTGCATCCCGCCGCCCGCCAGGCCGCCCATCGCGTGCTTGATGTTGGCCGGCACCACGCACACCGCGTAGAGCGCCAGCGCTCCCCCGGCCAGGCGGCGCAGGCCGCGGGTCGGCAGGGCGAGCGCGCCGGCAATCTCGCACAGCCCGGTGCCCAGGATCACCGCGCGCGGATACGGCACCCAGTCCGGCGTGATCAGCAGGAACGGCGCCGGCATCGCCAGATGGATGACCCCCGCCGCGAGATACAGCGCCGCCAGCACCCAGCGCGCCGTGACCCTGCCGCGCACGTCGCCCCGCTTCACGTCGCCACACGTCACGTCGCCCCGCGTCATGCCTGGGCCATCCCTGCCCCGCCCAGCCGCCGTCGGATCGCGCGGTTCGCCGGCTCGGACCAGAGCCGCGCGACGCCCTCCGCCAGCAGCGCCGACCCGCCCAGATACGCCGCCAGGAACACCAGGCCGCCCGACCCCACCTCCCCCGGCGGTGCGATGCTCCGCAGCGTGGCGAGCACGACGAGATGGAACAGGTACAGCTCGTAGCTGCGCCGCCCGAACCACCGCACGACCCTGCCGGCGCCTCCCGCGATGCGCCCGTGCGCCTCGTCCGCCGCGCGCTCCGCTCCTCCCGCCGCGCGATCCGAACCCACAAGCAGCACCGCCGTTCCCAGCGCCATGGCGGTGACGCCGAACACGCCGCTCTCTCCGATCGACCAGCCGAGATAGAGCACCGCCATCGCCGCCACCGCCGCCGCATCCAGCCCCCGGCCGCGCCCCGAGCCCCCGACCGCGACGCCCGCCCGCGCGCCGGCCCGCCGCAGCCGCGGCGCCAGCAGCGCCGCCCAGCAGCCGATCGCGATCGCGTCGAAGCACGCGAGGTAGGCGTAGAGGAACCCCGCCTCGTCGTCCTGGTGCGCCATGCGCCACAGCGGCCCCGCCAGCACCGGCAGCGCCCAGAACGCCGCCACCCACGACTCGCGCCGCAGCACGCGGCAGACCACGGGGAACGACAGGTAGAACACCTCCTCGACGGAGAGCGACCACAGCACGCACAGCATGTAGTTGACCCACCCCGCCCGCGCCATCAGCACGTTCATCCAGAATGTCAGCGCCGCGAGATCCACCACCCAGAACGACACCGGCGGCCCCTGCTCCGGCACGTTGGCAAACATCGCCACGCCGCACAGCCCGAGCACCGTGACCACCGCCACCAGCAACGCCACGCAGGGCAGGATGCGCGCCGCCCGCAGCGCGTAGAACCGGCCTGCGTCGACGCCGGCCAGGCTGTCCCAGCGCCGCAGGGCGTTGCCGGTGATCAGGAACCCGGAGATTGTGAAGAACATGACCACCGCGTAGTTGCCGTTGCGCGCCACCGCGTGCACGACCTCCCGGCCCAGCCACCGCGACAGCACCGTGTCGCGCAGGCTGTAGGCGATATCGAAGTGGTGCAGCAGCACCAGCAGGATCGACACCCCGCGCAGCACGTCGATCCGCCCGCTGCGCCGCCCGACGCTCACGCCCGGCCCCGGACGCGAACACGGGACAGCCGGCCGGGGACACGGGTCATCCTCCCCGCTTCCCGCGTAACCCCGGGCCTGTCAATGCACGGCCTTCCCCCTGCGCGCCGGCCGGCCACGCGCCGCACCGCGCATGTCCCGCGCGCCCGTGCCAGGATGCGTCCCGCCCCTGCCGCAGGTCCCCCATGCTCCCGCCCGGCTTCCTCCTGCGCCCCGTGCCTCTGGTCGCCCGCGACCTGATCGGCGCCACGCTGCTCGTCGATGGCGTCGGCGGCCTCGTCGTCGAGACCGAGGCGTACGACCGCCATGACCCCGCCTCGCACAGCGCCGCCGGCCCCACCGCGCGCAACGCCGCGATGTTCGGTCCGCCCGGTCACGCCTACGTCTACCGCTCCTACGGCCTGCACTGGTGCCTGAACTTGGTCTGCGGCGAGGCGCCGGGGGCCGCCGTGCTGATCCGCGCAATCGAACCCCTGCGCGACCTGCCAGTGATGCGCGCCCGGCGCGGCCTGGTCGCCGACCGCGTGCTGTGCAGCGGCCCCGGGCGGCTCTGCCAGGCGCTCGGCGTCGATCTCGCGCTGGACGGTGCCCGCCTCGACGCGCCGCCCTTCCTGCTCCTGCCGCGTACCGGAGCGGCGGACGTCACCGCTGGGCCGCGCATCGGCATCACCCGCGGCGCCGCGACGCCGTGGCGCTTCTGCCTGGCAGGCTCGCAATTCCTGAGCAGGCCGGCAGACAGGGCCAGAGGCTCAGTTATCTTGCCAGTGAAGTAAGCAAGGTTGAGGCTCTGCCTCAAACTCCGCCAAAGGCTCGCCTTTGGAATCCACTACTTAGTAAGGCCGGTCCAGGGGCGGCTCGCCCCTGGCGGGTCTGGGCAGAGCCCAGCCTTGCTTGCTGCCTGACAGCCGTGGCCGGTTCGAAACCACCCCCCTGCCCTGCCGTCCGCCCATCTTGCATCAGGCTGCCCGAACCCTGACCTTCGTGGCACGGCACGCCGCTTCGGCCGGACCCCGGGAGACCTCCCATGACGCAGCCCGCCTTTTCCGTGCTCGACTTGGCGCCGATCCCCGACGGCTCGACCGCCGCGGACGCCCTGCACAATGCCCGCGACCTGGCGCAGCACGCCGAGCGCTGGGGCTACACACGCTACTGGCTGGCCGAGCACCACAACATGGTCGGCATCGCCTCCGCCGCGACCGCCGTAGTGATCGGCTACGTCGCCGGCGGCACCAGCACCATCCGCGTCGGCTCCGGCGGCGTCATGCTGCCCAACCACGCGCCGCTGGTGATCGCCGAGCAGTTCGGCACCCTGGCCACCCTCTACCCCGGCCGCATCGACCTCGGCCTCGGCCGTGCCCCCGGCACCGACGGCCGCACCGCGCGCGCCCTGCGCCGCGACCCCGAGGCCGCCGACAGCTTCCCGCAGGACGTGCAGGAACTCCAGGCCCTGCTCGGCCCCGCGCAGCCCGGCCAGGCGGTCCAGGCCGTCCCCGGCACCGGCACGAACGTGCCGATCTGGATCCTCGGCTCCAGCCTGTTCGGCGCCCAGCTCGCCGCCCACCTCGGCCTGCCCTACGCCTTCGCCTCGCACTTCGCGCCCGATGCCCTCACCCACGCCCTGCGCATCTACCGCGACCGCTTCCGCCCCTCCGCGCAGCTCGACCGGCCGCACGCCATGGTCGGCGTCAACGTGGTCGCCGCCGCGAGCGACGCGGAGGCCCGCCACCTGTTCACCTCCGTGCAGCAGAGCTTCACCACCCTGATCCGCGGCACGCGCGGCAGGCTGCCCCGCCCCACCGACGACATCGAGGGCTTCTGGTCACCGGCCGAGAAGGCGCAGGTCACGGCCATGCTGTCCTGCTCGGTGGTCGGCTCGCCCGACACGGTGCGCGCCGGCCTCGAACGCCTCGTCGCGCGCACCGGCGCCGACGAGCTGATGGTCGCCTCGGCGATCCACGACCACGCGGCCCGCCTGCGCTCCTACGAGATCCTGGCCAGCCTGCGCCCCGGCCTTGGCGCGCGCGACCAGATGGCGGCGGCCTCCTAGCGACCGGCGCGCAGGGCCGGACCTGCCAGAAAGCCCCAACTATCGGCCTGTCAGAAAGCAAGGCTGGGCTCTGCCCAGACCCGCCAGGGGCGAGCCGCCCCTGGACCGGCTTGACTTAGGAAAAGCCGGTCCAGAGGGGCTCTCTCTGGCGGGGTTTGAGGCCCGTACTTGAAGGAGGTGCCTCAACCTTGCCTGTTTCACCCGCTGGACGAGCCCTGCATCAAGGCCTGCGGGGTCAGTCCGCATCCGGGACCTGCCCGATCCTGCTGAGGAACTCCGGGTCGCCGAACTCGCCGGCGGCATCGTCGTGGGTCATCCGTACCACCTGGGCCCCGAGGATCGACCCGCCTTGCAAGGCGCGCTCGGCACGGCGCAGTCCCTCTTCCGCGGACCGGCAGGCGATCGCCGTGCCAGGCTTCAGGGCGCCGCGGGGACCGGCCACGTAGGGCTGGTAGATGATCTGGGTCGTGGACGCCATGGCGTGATCCTGGACGCTCGGCGGACCCCGATAAGGGCTCGCGGGACCGGTGACATGGCGCCTCGCAGCCGCCGTTTCCATCCACCCGGCGCCGGTTTCCGCCACCCGTCCCACCGGGTCCAGCCAGGCGAGCAAGGCTGGGCTCTGCCCAGACCCGCCAGGGGCGAGCCGCCCCTGGACCGGCCTTACTTAAGGAGTGGATTCCAAAGGCGAGCCTTTGGCGGAGTTTGAGGCAGAGCCTCAACCTTGCTTGCTTGTCTTCTGCTCCCTGGGAGCCGCCGGCGTCAGTTCGGCTGGGCGACGCTGCCCAGCGACGGCGCCTGTGCCGCCAGCAACGCGTCGCGGGTCCGCCCGAACTCGGACCTCACCCGATGCGACACATGCGGCGCCTGCTCTGCGAGATCGGCCAGCCTGGCGTGCTGCCAGGGGTTGCATAGCTCACCAATGGCGTGGGCGCCGATGTTGCTCGACGCGCTGCGCAAAGCGTGGGCATGGCTGCGGAACGCCACGATGTCGCCCGTTGTCGCGGCCTCGACCAGATGCTCGATCGTCGCCTCCGCCTCGACCAGGAAGTCGCCGATCAGGTCGGCCACGAACTCCGCGCCGCCCAGTTCACGCAGGGTCTGCAGCTTGCTCGCGTCGATGATGTCGGCCAACGTGCTGCGGTATCTCGGATGCCGCGAGATCGGCACCACGGCGGCCGGCCGGCCGGGAGCCGGTGCCGCGGCAAGCCGTTCCACGAGCGCCACCAGGTCGTCGGGCGCCACCGGCTTGATGACACAGGCATCCATGCCGGCGGCCGCGCAGCGCGCCGCCATCTCCGGCGTCGCATCCGCGGTCAGGGCCACGATGGGCAGGTGCGCGTCGCCCAGGGCCATGAACCGATACAGCTTCGTCGCCTCGAGGCCGTCCATCCCCGGCATGTTCACGTCCATCAACACGAGGTCGAAGGCCTCCCCGCTGCCCAGCGCGTCCAGCGTGGCCTCGCCGTCCGACACCACGCGCGCGCTGTGACCGGCGCGTTCGAGGATCCTGGCGATCACCTTCTGGTTGACGCTGTTGTCGTCGGCCACGAGAATCGTGAGTGCCCGCCGGCCGCCCGCGCCATCGCGCCGGCCGGGGCCGTCGCCCGGCGCGACGCCATGCCGGCTGGCCGATTGCGTCCTGGCGACGTGCAGGGCGGCGGCGATCTCCGCAGCGCCCGGGTCGCGCGGCAGCACGGAGACGAAATGCCGGCGGCGATCGCCATTCGCGGCGCGCGCGTCGCCCACGAGCACCGCGCCGGTGCCGGCGTCGGCGCAGGCCGCGGCCAGACTCGGCTGGAGCCGCTCGAGCGTGCCCGCCAGCCCGTCCTCCAGCACCATCAGGATGGTGGCCACCCCGGGCTCGCGGACCCTGCTGGCCAACAGCGACAGCGCTGCCTCTGGATCGTCGCTGACCCGGCAGGCGACGTCGCAGGCGTCGAGCCGCTCGACCAGTCGCCGGCGGCCTTTGCCAGCGGCTGCGAGCAGCACGACCGCGACGTCGCCGGGCAGATCGGAACGCAGGTCCTCTACCGCACCGACCGGCACCACCAGCCGGAACACGCTGCCGACGCCGACCTCGCTCTGCAGGCCCAGGCTGCCCCCCAGAAGCTCGGCCCTGCTCCGCGCGATCGACAGGCCGAGGCCGGTGCCGCCATAGTTGTTGAGGATGCTGGCATCCGCCTGGGTGAACGTGTCAAACACCCGGGTCTGGGCCTCCGGCGAGATGCCGATCCCGGTGTCGCACACCTCCAGCACGAGCCGCAGGCCCGCCTCCCGGGTATCCTCGACGTCGATCGCGACCAGCACGCCGCCCGCGCTGGTGAACTTCACCGCGTTGCTCAGCAGGTTGGTGACGATATCGGACAGGTGGCGGCGGCTCGCCAGGATGCGGCGCGGCGTGCGCGGCGTCACGTTGACGTCGACGGCGATGCCCTTCGCCCGCGCCTGGGCCATCACCAGGCTGCGCATCTCGCGCACCAGCTCCGCCGGCTCGAACGCCACCGGCTGCACCGGCATCCGCCCCGCCTCGATGCGCGAGAAATCGAGCACACCGTTGATCAGCGAGAGCAGGGAGTGCGCGGCATCCTTGACGGTCTGCGTCATCTCCCGCTGCTCGGGCGCGAGCGGGGTGTCGCACAGCAGGCCTCCCATGCCGATGATCGCGGTGAGCGGCGTGCGCAGTTCGTGGCTGACGCAGGCCATGAACAGGGTCTTGGCCTGGTTCGCCTCCTCCGCGACCCGGGTGGCGTGCTCCGCCGCCAGCCTGGCCTGCGACAGGCGCCGGATCAGGGTGGCGGCATACAGCGGCAGCGCGATCAGCCCCGCCATTAGCCCCGCCACGAGATGCGCCTGGTTCTGCCAGAATGGGGTGGTCAGGCACACCGCGAGGAAGCCGAGGCACGCCGCCACGGTGGCGAGGAACAGCCAGCGCACGCCGAAGCGGAAGCCGTTGCCGAACACCATCCACAGATAGAGGCAGAAGAACAGCGACTCCGGCTCGCCGCCCATGTGCAGTTCGCATGACAGGGTCGCCGCGTCCGCTGCGATGGCGACGAGGCGCCTGAGCTGGCGCTTCTCGGGCGAGGACAGGATATGCACCAGGATGACCACGGCGACCACGACGTAGGCCGCAAGCAGCACCAGCGGGCCCTCGACCCTGTGCCGGCCGACAGCGACAAGAAATGCCAGGCCGGACAGGGCGAACACAAAGCGGTTGCGCGCCATCTCGAGCTCGCCGCCGAAGCGCAGCGACATCCGTCTCAGGAGCCTCTCGCCGCGCGCGACGACAGCGCGCATCGTCCCGCCCGGCTCCGCTCGCGGGCTCATCCTGCGAGCGGTGCTGCGAACGGGAGCGCGCGGGACGCGGCCTGGCGCCGCAGCAAATCCGCGAACTCCGCCGCCGGCACCGGGCGGCTGAAATAGAAGCCCTGGCCCTCCTCGCAGCCCTCCTGGCGCAGCCAGGCCATCTGCGCCTCGCTCTCGATCCCCTCCGCGATCACCCCGAGCTGCAGCAGATGCCCGAGCTCGAGGATGGTCTGCACGATGGCGGTGTCGCTCACGTCGCTGCCGAGCCCGCGCACGAAGGACTGGTCGATCTTGAGGCGGTTGAGCGGGAACCGCTTGACGTAGCTCAGCGACGAGTAGCCGGTGCCGAAATCGTCCACGGACAGGCACACCCCGATGGAGCGGAGCCGCTGCAGCGCCTCCACCGCCTCGTCCGCGTTCTCCATCAGGATGTTCTCGGTCAGCTCCAGCTCCAGCAGCTCCGGGGCCAGCCCGCTCTCCGCCAGGGCGCGCACCACGAGGTCGTAGACGTCCTGACGGCGGAACTGCACCGGCGACAGGTTGACGCCGAGGCGGATCGGCGGGAGCCCTTCGCGCAGCCACTCCGCGGCCTGGCGACAGGACTCCCTGAGCACCCACTCGCTGATCACCAGGATCAGCCCGGTCTCCTCGGCCAGCGCGATGAAGTTGCCGGGCGCCACCAGGCCGTGCCCGCGCCTGGCCCAGCGCAGCAGCGCCTCCGCGCCCACGATCCGGCCGGTGGCGAGCTCCACCTGCGGCTGGTAGTGCAGCAGCAGCTCGCCGCGCGCCACGCTGCTGCGCAGGTCGGCCTCCGTCTTCATCGCGTCCCGCGCCCCGGGGCTCATGCCCTCGGCGAAGAAGCACCAGGTGTCGCGCCCGGCCGCCTTGGCGCGATACATCGCGAGGTCGGCGTTGCGCAGCAGGTCGTCCTCGTCGGTGCCGTCGCGGGGATGGATCGTGACGCCGATGCTGGCGCCGATCGTCACCTCCTGCCCGTCGCACAGCAGAGGCTTGCCCATCTCCGCGATGATCCTGTCTGCCAGCGCCTCCGCGTCCTGCGGGCCTGCGACGCCGGACTGCAGGATCGCGAACTCGTCGCCGCCGAGGCGGGCCACGGTGTCGCCGGGCTCCACGAGGCCGCTCAGCCGCTCGCCGACGGCCACCAGCACCTGGTCGCCGAAATAATGGCCGAGCGCGTCGTTGATCGCCTTGAAGCGGTCCAGGTCGATGAAGTGCAGCGCGAAGGCGCGGTCGCCGCGCCGCCCGCGCGCCATGGCCTGGCGCAGCCTGGAGCGCAGCAGCGCGCGGTTCGGCAGGTCGGTCAGGGTGTCGTGGTGGGCAAGGTGGCTGAGACGCTCCTCCGCCGCCTTGCGCTCGGTGATGTCGAGCGAGGTGGTGAGCACGCCCACCACCTCCTGTCCGGCGCGGCGCAGCGGGGTCCGCGCGGTCAGGAAGGTGCGGCTCTGGCCGGCGTGGTTGACCAGGGTCTCCTCGCGCGCGGGCAGGGCTGCGCCGGTCTCGAACACGATGGCGTTCAGCGTCAGGCTGGTCTGGGCGTGGCCGGCGTCGAACAGCACCACCAGGTCGCGACGCTCCGCATCGTCCCTGGCCACGCCGACGAACGAGGCGAGGCCCTCGTTGATGAACAGGAACGAGCCGTCGCGCGCCGTGGCGCTGATCAGCGCGGGCACCGTGTCGATGATCTCGGCCAGCGCCTCGTGGCTGTCGCGGGCCAGCGCGTCGTGGGCCTGGCGCGTCAGCTTGAGCTCGTCCTGCAGCGACTCCGCGCGCTGCTGGATGATCCGCTGCTGGGTCCTGAGCTTGAGCAGGTTCCTGGCGCGGGCGACGAACTCGTAGTGGTCCACCGGGGTGAGCAGGAAATCGGTGGCGCCCGCCTCCAACGCCTCCATGCGGAAGACGTGGTCGCTGTAGGCGGTGACCACGATGACCGGGATGTCGCCGTCCGACGGCCTCTCGCGCAGGCGGCGCGTGAAGGTGGCGCCGTCCATCTGCGGCATCTTGAAGTCGGTGATGATCAGGTCGGCGGAGTTCTCCTCCAGCCAGTCGAGCGCCGTGGTCGAGCGGTCGAAGCACATGATCCTGATGTCGGCATGCAGCGAGGCGGCCAGCCTGGAATAGATCTTCCGGTTGGTCATGCTGTCGTCGATGATCAGGATCGTCACCATGGTGCCCAAAGTCCCTCTCGGCGGATGCCGACCCACATGCCTGCAGCGCGACAATAGGTCCGCAGGGTTAAGCCAACGTCCACCATCCCCGGCACGCGCGCCTGACTACCAGATTTCGTGCGCTGTCGCGCAGGGATCAGCCGCTGGGCAATGGATCAGTTCGCCCGGTGTCTCCGCAGGCAAGGCGAGACAGGAGATGAGCAAGGTTGAGGCCCCACCTTCAAGCATGGGCCTCAAACTCCGCCAAAGGCTCGCCTTTGGAATCCACTCCTTAAGAAAAGCCGGTCCAGAGGCGGCTCGCCCCTGGCGGGTCTGGGCAGAGCCCAGCCTTGCTTGCTTCCTGACAGCCACGGGCCGGTCTGGAAATGACCCACTACCAGCCGCTGCCCCGTGCGGGTGCATCGCAGAGGCAGGCGCACAGGCGCGGGCGCGGCCCCGGCGCCTGCCAGGCCGCCGCGCTCACGCCGCGGATCGGATCAGAACCCCGCGGCCTGCCGCCGCGGCCCGGGTGTCGCGGCGGACACCGCCAGCCGCCGGTCCTGGGCGCCGGCGAGCTGCAGCATCCTGCGCAGGTCCGTCGCGGTCAGCTCCATCGCCGTCTCCGCCCAGATGTCAACCACCTCCAGCAGCTCGGACAGCGGCACCGGGCTGACGCACTTGCGGGCGCGGTGGAGCGCGTAGTGGGCGTTGTACTTGCGGCCGTGCCGGGCGACGTATTCCTTCACGCACTCCTCGCCCTGGCCGTCCTCGGCGAGCACGTCGACCACGCCCATCGCGTGCAGCTCCTCGCCGGTGTGGACCTTGCCGGACAGGATCATGGCCTCCGCCCCGCTGCGGCCGATCCTGCGGCTGAGGAAGCTGTAGGCCCCCATGCCGGGGAACAGGTTGAACAGGATCTCCGGCAGCCCGAGCCTGGCGCTGCGCTCGGCCACCAGGATGTCGCAGGCCAGGGCGTGCTCGAACCCGCCGCCCAGGGCGTCGCCCTGCACCAGGCCCACGGTGATCAGCGGCAGGCCCAGGCCGGTGGAGTTGAGGTACACCCCTCTCGCCGCGAGCCGCCCGTAGTGCTGTAGCGACCCGAGGTCGCGCGCCTCGATGCGATCGACGAAATGGGCAAGGTCGCCGCCCAGGTTGAAGATCCCGGGCACGTCGGACGCCATCACGAACCACTGCACCGGCCTGCCCTGCGTCGCCGCGCGCGCGTTGAACCAGCGGTCCAGGTCGTCACGCATCCGGTACAGGTCGGCGAGCAGCCCGTGAGTGTAGCTCGGCCGCCCCTCGGGGCGCATGTGGCACCAGGCCGTCTTCGACGCGGCATCGATCTGCATCCTGAGGTTGCGATACTCGCCGCAACCCTCGGCCGTGCCGGACGCTGTGCGGGAAATATCCGCAAAGCCGTGCTGGCTCCCGTTGTTCGTCAGCATGTGAGGGTGTGCCGAAAGCCGATCAACAAAGGTCATTCTGTCCGCTCCTGGCGACCGGCATCCGCCGAATGAGTCGACGTGCCCCGCCCCGCAACCATAGCAGGATACCGCTCCGGCGGTTCAGGTGTTTGAGCGACATCCTTTGAAGCAGGTTGTCTCCTATAACTACTTGTCCAGAAAAATATTCGAGACGAAAATAAATAGATGGTCGCGGGTCAAGGCTGATGCTCCATATCTGCGTTTTATGGACGATATATCTCATTATTAAAACAATCTATGCTCTTTCGATCAGGACCGGATCCGATGATCGAAATCAAGCTAGATCAGAATGCCAATGCACTCGAATGCAGAATAGATACTGTTGATCAACAACGATGCAGGTGAACAGCGCAGGTGCCGCTGCCGGTGCATGACGCATATCGCAGTAATTGCCTGATCCCTCCACTCGGGAAACAGCATTTCCAGTGCGCGAGATACGCGAGGCAAACCCGCCTGCGCAGACTTTGGCGGTCTGCTCCGAAGGGGATCGGGGCGGCACCACGCGTGCACCTGCGACGCCAGTTCCTGAACCAGCCCCGACACCCCGACCTGCTTCGGATGGGACTAAAGAGGCGATCATCCGCCCTGTGAGGGCCCCGGTTCGCGGCTGCGGGGAACCACCGGTCACGAAGCTGTGTCTTCCCGCGCCGCGTGCCAGTCCGCATCACCGGCCACGCGGCGTGCCGGCCGCCCGGCGCCCGAGGCGTCGCCCCGACGCCAGGATCCCTGCCATGCACCTCAACCCGCTGGTCGTCGCGACCGGCGCCCCGCCGATCCCCGCCGTACAGGGCTGGATGCGCGAGTACGACGGCGGCAAGGGCCCGCTGATCGACCTGTGCCAAGCGGTGCCCGGCTACCCGCCGCCGCCCGCGCTGCTCGACCGCCTCGCCCGCGAGGCCGCGACCCCCGCCAACGCCCGCTACGGCGCGATCCTCGGCGAGACGGCGCTGCGCGACGCCTACGCGGCCCATCTCGCCGCGTTGTACGACGCGCCCGCACGGGCAGAGAACGTCGCGATCACCGCCGGCTGCAACCAGGCGTTCTTCGCGGCCGTCTCCGCCGTCGCCGGCCCGGGCGACGCGGTGGTCCTGCCGCAGCCCTGGTACTTCAACCACGAGATGACCCTGCGCCAGCTCGGCATCGAGGCCCGGCCGCTGCCCTGCGACGAAGCCGGCGGCTTCCACCCCGACGCGGAGGCGCTCGCGCGGGTGCTGGCCGAGCCCGCAGGCCGCCCGGTGCGCGCGGTGGCGCTGGTGACGCCGAACAACCCCACGGGCGCGATCTGCCCGGCCGGCACGCTCGCTGCGATCTCCGCGCTGTGCCGCGCGCACGGCGCGTGGCTGATCCTCGACGAGACCTACCGCGACTTCCTGCCGGACGAACAGCGCCGCCTGCACGACCTGCTCGATGCGCCGGAATGGCCGGCGCACGTGATCCAGCTCTACAGCTTCTCCAAGGCCTACGCCGTGCCCGGCCAGCGCGTCGGCGCCCTGGCCGGGCCGGAGTCCCTGCTGCCGCAGCTCGCCAAGGTGCTGGACTGCCTGCACGTCTGCGCGCAGCGGCCGGCGCAGCTCGCGCTGGCCTGGGCGCTGGACGCCACCGCGGACTGGCGCCAGGCCAACCGCCACGAGATGAACCGCCGCGGCGACGCCCTGCGCGCCGGCCTGGCCGCGCTGCCGCACTGGCCCGTCGCCTCGCAGGGCGCGTACTTCGCCTACCTGCGCCATCCGTTCCCCGAGGCAACCGGCTGGGAGGTGGTGCGGCACTTGGCGTTGCGGCACGGCGTCGGTTGCCTGCCGGGCTCGGCGTTCGGCGGATTGGACGGGTTCCTGCGCATCGCCTACGCCAACGTCGACCTCGATGGCGTGCACGCGCTGGCACGCCGGCTCGGCGACGTCGCGACGGGCCTGGGCTGAGACGGCGGGCCGAAAGCAAGCAAGGCTCGGCTCTCCCTCCGCTGCCATTCCAACGATCCAAGCGGATCGTCGGAACCTTTGGCAGCCACGCCCAGATCCGCCAGGGGGGAAGCCCCCCTGGACCGGCTTTACTTAGTAAGGGACTCCAAAGGTGAGCCTTTGGCGAAATTTGAGGCCCATGCTTGAAGGCGGGGCCTCAACCCTGCTGACCTGCGCCCGGCGCTCCGGCCGCCAGGGCGAGACCCGCCATTCAGCAGGCGCCCTGCGCCACCAGGCGGCGCCCGACCCTGGCCGAGGGCGAGCGCGCGACGCACGACATGAGGTAGACCGCCGCGACCCAGAATGCATTCGCCGCCGCCGGGCAGAGCGACATCGCGTCGCCGTGCATCCCGCTCAGCAGGCAGGCCGAGCCCGCCGCCACGAGCAGCCACACCACCCGGAACGGGCGCAGCGTGATGCGCGCGACGTTCATCATCCCTGGCCGGGTCCGCCGTTCGGCGCGGCGGATCTGGCGGAGCACCAGGCTCACCGCCCAGTACTGGACCACGCTGGCGACCGCCACCAGGCCGAGCGTCGCGGCGTCCTGGCCGAGGCCCATCTGTCGCGCCAGCACCACCGTCTGCAGCACGACCACGCCGGACAGCGCCCCGCGCGCCAGGTCGAAGCAACTGCAATGGCCACCCACGGCATCCGCGACCGGCTGGAACACGCGGTCGAGCAGCACGGCATCGACGTCGATCGTCATCGCGGGACTCCCGGGTGCGACAAAGGGGGAGCCAAGCTTTTCTCGGCGAAACCAGGCATGACGCCGGCGGACGCACCGGGCGCGATAGTCAATGCCTCGTTAATACCTTACCCGATCGGCAGCCTGCGGGAAAGCATCCGTCGCAGCCGGCAGAAGAACCCCCTGAAGCCGGCCCGCAACACGAGATCCAGGCAGCAGGTTCCAGACCTGCCCTCCATCACCCCCACGCGAACCATCGGAACTTCGGGCAGCTCCGCCCGGACGCGCCAGCCTCCGGAAACCTTTTCCTCAAAAGAGGCGGGTCCAGGGGCGCTGCCCCTGGCGGAGTTTGAGGCAGAGCCTTAATTTTGTGCGCTTCCTGCCCGCACCCTCCCGCCGCAACGTCAGCCGTTGGCGTCCACCGTCTCGCGCGCCAACTTCAGCCGGGCCTTGAACGCCTCGTAGGCTGCGCGCGAGGCGTCGTCGCCGGTGTCGTAGGACCAATGCGCGGTGTTGCTGGCGTCCACCGGCCCGAGCGGCGCGCCGGTCTCCAGCAGCGCCAGCAGGTGCGCGACCACGCCCTGGAGCACCTTGTTCTCCGCCTCCAGCGTGTCCAGACGCGCCGTGATGTCCGCCACCGTGCCATGCCCCCGCCGTTGCGACGGGTTTTACCGCCATTGCCGGCCGCTCGCCAGCCCCGCCCTGGACGAGTAGCGGGTCAGTTTGCCCGATGCCGCCGCAGGCGAGACAAGGCAGAAAGCAAGGTTGAGGCTCTGCCTCAAACTCCGCCAAAGGCAGGCCTTTGGAATCCATTTCTTAAGTAAAGCCAGTCCAGGGGGGCTTCCCCCTGGCGGGTCTGGGCAGAGCCCAGCCTTGCCTGCTTCCTGACAGCCATGAGCCGGTTCGGAAATGACCCACTACCCCCGGGACGCCGCCGATGCCTGCGGATCAGGCCCGCGACGGCTTGGCCGGCGCACGCCCCGCCGGTCCGCCCGCCAGGCCCGGCGCGGCGGACCGGCGCCCCTTCGGCCCGGGCGACCCCTTGCGCGCGACCTTGCCCGGCGCGGCGGCCTGCGCCGCACGTCGCCGCACCGCCGCGCGCCCTGCCTTGCGCGGCCGGCGCACCCGCGCCATCGCCAGCCCGCACGCCGCGAGCGCCGCGACCCCGACGAGCAGGCGCTGCGGCCAGACCCCAAGCCGCCCGAGTGCTGCCATCCACGCCATCTGCAGCACCGCCTGCGTGTCGAGCAGCAGCATCGCCAGGAACGCCGCGCCCGCGACCAGCCCCACGCCCAGGCGCATGTCCCGCCGCTCCCCCGTCACCCGCACGCCATCAAGCCCGCCGCCCCCGGCTCCCACAAGGCGCCGCTCCGACGCGGCGCCACGCTGTGTCCGGTACGCCACAGGGCGCGGCCGCGCACGATCACGGACCTGCGCGGGAACCCGTGTGCGACGCGGCGCTTCAAGCGAGGCCCGATCCGCACGAGGCCCAGATCCATAGGAGATTCGGGTCACAGAGGACCCGGGCCATAGGAGACCATCGTGACGCAGCAAGTTTCCCTCGACCCGTCCGCCCTCGACGCCACCACCGCCGACCACGGGGTCCACGCCGTCACCGCCGACCTGGCCTACGCGCGACTCGCCCTGGTGAACGTGGCGTTCCTCGGCGTCCCCGGTGCTGGCGACCGCGGCTGGGTGCTGATCGACGCCGGCGTGATCGGCACGGGCGCCCGGCTCGTCGCCACCGCCGCCGCGCGGTTCGGCGCCGACGCCCGCCCGAGCTGCATCGTCCTCACCCACGGCCATTTCGACCACGTAGGCGCGCTCCCCGAGCTTGCCGAGCGCTGGGACGTTCCTGTCTACGCCCACCCGCTGGAGCACCCCTACCTCGACGGCAGCGCCGCCTATCCCCCGCCGGACCCCGGTGTCGGCGGCGGCCTGATGTCGCTGCTCTCGCCGCTCTACCCGAGTGGCCCGATCGACCTGGGCACCCGCCTGCGTGCCCTGCCGGCAGACGGCACGGTGCCCGACATGCCCGGCTGGCGCTGGCTGCACACGCCGGGCCATGCCGTGGGCCAGGTCTCGCTTTGGCGCGAGTCCGACCGCACCCTGCTCGCCGCCGACGCCTTCATCGCCACCGCCCAGGAATCCGCCTACGCCGTGCTCACCCAGGAGCCGGAGCTGCACGGCCCGCCGATGTACTACACCGCCGACTGGGGCCTTGCCCGCGACTCGGTGGCCCGCCTCGCCGCCCTGGAGCCGGAGCGCGCCGTCACCGGGCACGGCCCCGCGCTGCATGGCCCCGAGCTGCGCCGCGGCCTGCACGCGCTCGCCGCCGACTTCGACCGCCTCGCCGTCCCTGACCACGGCCGCTATACGGAGCATCCCGCCCGCGCCGTGGACGGCACCGCCTACATCCGCAAGGCCTGACTTCTGCGGGCACCCCGTCGACGCAGAGGCTGCATCGTCGGCGCACAGGCTGCTTCTGCGGCACGAGGCCGCCCGACACTCTCCGCGCCCGCTTCGGCCGCCCCGTGCCCTCACACCCATGCGCGCTTTGCCCGGCGCGCACCGCCACGCGGCATCCCCATGATGCCCGTGGACAGCACCAAGGAACCCTTGCGATGCCCAAGGCCGTGATCTTCGACGTCGATGGCACCCTGGTCGACTCGGTCGACCTGCACGCCAGGGCCTGGCAGGACGCCTTTGCGGAGTTCGGCCACGAGATCGCGCTCGGCGAGCTGCGCGGCCAGATCGGCAAGGGCGGCGACCAACTGATGCCGGTGTTCCTGTCCCCTGACGAGCTGGAGCAGCGCGGCGAAGCCCTGGACTCCCGCCGCTCCGAGATCCTCAAGGAGCGCTATCTCGGCCGCGTCACCGCCTTTCCCCAGGTGCGCGCCCTGTTCGAGCGCATCCGCCAGGACGGCACCAAAATCATCCTGGCCTCCTCCGCCAAGTCGGACGAGCTCGCGACCTACAAGAAGATCGCCAACATCGCCGACCTGATCGACGCCGAGACCTCCTCCGAAGACGCGGAGAAATCCAAGCCGCACCCCGACATCTTCGAGGCCGCCCTGGCCACCATCCCTGGCCTGAACGCTGCGAACGCCATTGTGATCGGTGACACCCCCTACGACGCCGAGGCCGCCACGAAAGCGAACCTGCGCGTCGTGGGCATGCTGTGCGGCGGCTTTCCCGAAGCCGACCTGCGGGAAGCCGGCTGCATCGCGATCTACGCCGACCCCGAGCAGCTCCTGGCGCAATACGCTGAATCACCGCTCGCACCCGGCTACTAGCGCGACACTCCAGGCAAGCAAAGCCGGGCTTTGCCCGGAGCTGCCAAACTGCCAGGTCCTTTAGAAACTTTCCTGTTAAGCAGGTGGGCTCCGGAAGGCCGACCTTTGGCGGAAGGGGCAGGGCCTCGACCGTGCCCCGCTACCGCGGCTCCTGCGCCTTCGCTTCGCAGCTCTGCTGCGCCGCCTTCGTGCAGTAGGCCCTGGTCTGCTCCGCCGTGCTGAACACGTTCTTCATCGTCTTCATGCAGCCCTCGACCTTGTCGGCGATGCAGGCTGGACCCGGCGTCGCCGCCAGCGCCGTGCCGCACGCCAGCCAGCCCGCCAGACCCACGACGCGCCACATGACCCGACTCCTCAAACCGCCCCGGGCCGCATCGTTGGCGGCCCGCCCCCGCCGGCTTGCCGGCACCGCATCACCGCACGACCACCGCCCGGTTTCAACCGCGCCGCGACGCCGGCAAGCAAGGCTGGGCTCTGCCCAGACCCGCCAGAGGGGGAGGCCCCCCTAGACCGGTTTCCTTTAAGTAATGGACTCCAAAGGCCAGCCTTTGGCGGAGTTTGAGGCCCATGCTTGAAGGAGGGGCCTCAACCTTGCTTGCTGCCTCGCTGCCGCCAGCCTCAGACCCACCCGCCCAGCTCGCGCGTCACCACATGCTCCAGCACGTCGAGCCCCCGCGGCGAGGCGTTCAGGCACGGGATGTAGGCGTAGCGCTCGCCGCCGTGGTGCTCGAAGATCTCGCGGTTCTCCTCGCCCAACTCCTCCAGCGTCTCCAGGCAGTCCGCGACGAACCCCGGCGCCAGGATCGCCATGCGCTTGACGCCGGAGCGTGCCAGCGCCTCCACCGTCTTGTCGGTGTACGGCTGCAGCCACTCCTCGCGCCCGAACCGCGACTGGAACGTCGTGCGCATCCGCGTCTCGTCCCAGCCCAGACGCTCGCGCAGCAGCCGCCCGGTCTTGGCCGCGAAGCAGTGGTAGGGATCGCCCTCCATCAGGTAGCGCTTTGGCACCCCGTGGAACGACGCCAGCACCACCTCCGGCTCGAAATCCAGCCCGGCCAGACCGTCCCGCACCGAGTCCGCCAGCGCGTCGATATACACGGGGTCCTCGTTCCATTGCGGCACCACCCGGATCGCCGGCTGCCAGCGCATGGTCATCAGGTGCTCGAACGCCTTGTCGCACACCGTCGCCGTGCTGCTCGCCGCGTACTGCGGATACAGCGGCACCAGCAGGATGCGCTCGCACCCCTGCGCCTTGAGCGCGTCCAGCCTGGACGCGATCGACGGGCTGCCGTAGCGCATCGCGTAGTCCACGACGAGCCGCCCGGACGGCTGCTCCAGCCTGCGCCGCAGCCCCGCTGTCTGCGCCCGGGTGATCACCGCGAGCGGCGAGGCATTGTGCTCGCGGTCCCAGATCGACGCATACTTCGCCCCCGAGCGGGACGGCCGCACCGTCAGGATCACCAGGTTGAGCAGCGGCCACCACAGCGCGCGCGGCACGTCGATCACCCTGCGGTCCGACAGGAACTCCTTGAGGTAGCGCCGCATCGGCCAGTAAGTGGTCGCGTCCGGCGTGCCGAGGTTGATCAGCAGCACGCCCACCCGCCCCGAGTTCACCGCGGGATGGTCGAGCGGCGCCGGAGCAGGCCGCGTGTTCACCAGTAGGTCAGACATCTCTCTTTTCGCCTGGTTGCCTCGCGACCGGTCCGCGGCCGCAGTCCCGGCACAGCCACCGGCCCGCAGATGTGGCCCGCAACCGCCGCTCGCCCAGGCCCCGCCTGCCCGAACGACGCGCATCAAGGACTGCTCCGCCGCGTGAACCGCCCTCGCCCGGGTGGACGTCGTGCCGCCGTGGCCAGGGACAGGGCCGGCCTCCGGCTAGGGAGCGGGCGCCTCGCGGAAATACGGCTCGACCGTGCCCTGCAGCTTGATCGTCATCGGCGTGCCGTCGCGCTTGACGCTGGAACCTACCGTCAGTCGCACCCAGCCCTCGCTGACGCAGTACTCGTCGACGTTGGTCTTCTCGACCCCGTTGAAGCGCACGCCCACGCTGCGGGACAGCACCGCCTCGTCGTAGAACGGGCTCCTCGGATTGGACGCCAGATGGTCGGGAGGGGTGTCGGTCATCGGCTCAGCACTCGCGCAGGAAGGGAGGCCCATCGCCCCACACCCGGTGATAGCCACGCTGGCCGCCGGTGCCTACCCCGAATGGCAGCGCAAGGCGGAAGCAAGCAAGGTTGAGGCTCTGCCTCAAACTCCGCCAGGGGGAGCCCCCCTGGACCGGCTCAACTTAAGTCATGCTGGTCCAGGGGCGGCTCGCCCCTGGCGGGTCTGGGCGGAAGCCCAGCCTTGCTTTCTTTGCCGCCTCACACCTCCAGCGCGCTCTGCACCGGCCGCTCCGCCCCGCCGGCGGCCCCGTCTCGCCGCGCCCGCTCCGTGCGCGCGGTGAACGCCATGTCGACGTTGCTGCCCGCGCCGCCCGCGAGGATCTGCTCCAGCGCCGCCTCGTCCAGCTCGCCCCAGCGCCGCCCGCGCCACGGCCCGAACGGCACCTTGACCAGCAGCGCCGGCTCGTCGGACCACACGAGCAGTTGCGCCACGTCCGCCAGCGCCAGCATGTCGCGCACGTGGTGCGCCGTGACGTAGGCGTCCGGGCCCGCCCGGTGCGCCGGCAGCCCGCGCTCCCGGTCCAGCCCCTCCGGCCTGCGCCAGTAGCGCAGCCCCTGGTTGGAGTGCGTCGGCGCCTCCGGCCACAGCCGCAGCGCGCACTTGTAGGTGCAGATCCAGCGCGCCTGCCCCGACAGCGCCGGCCTGCACCACCTCTGCTCGAACGCCGCCCTGTGCGCCACCAGCGCCAGCGGCACCGGGCCGGGCGAGGCCTGCAGCACGCCGGGCGCCACGAACTGCCACGCCGCGGCGTCGGCCACGTCCTCGTCGACGATGTGGTGGATCGCCGAGGTCGCCGGGCTGATCGGATGCTCTGGCCGGACCAGGCGCGCGCCCGTCGCCCCGTGCAGCGACCACGCCCCATCGTCGCCACGGGCCACGTCCTGCCAGCCGACCTCGACCACGCCGCCATCGGCGAAGCCCTGCCCCGTCGTCTCCAGGTCGATCACGCGCAGCCGGGCGCTAGTCTCTTGCTCGCTCATCCCCGCGACATGGGAACGCCATGCCCTGCGGCCAATGCGCGGCGCGGGCGGGAGCAGCAAGGAAGGTTGAGGCTCTGCCTCAAACTCCGCCAAAGGCAGGCCTTTGGAATCCAATACTTAAGTAAAGCCAGTCCAGGGGCGGCTCGCCCCTGGCGGGTCTGGGCGTAGCTGCCAAAGGTTCCGACGATCTGCTTGGATCGTTGGAATGGCAGCGGAGGGAGAGCCCAGCCTTGCTTCCTGCCTTATCAGCCCCGGAAGCCCGGCCCCTGCGTCACTTCGCCTCGTGCAGGTCCTCGACCCGGACCGGCCCGTCGTCGCTGCTGAACGCCAGGCTGCGCGAGCCGCCATCCTGCTGCGACACGCCGTTGATCCGGTGCTCGCCGCTGTCGTACACCTTGACCGTGCCCTCGGTCTCGATGACCAGCCGCCGCGCCTTGCCGAAGAACGCGTAGCGCATCCCGTTCTGCGACCCGCTCGACGACGGCGCGCCCAGGCCGTCCGGCCACCAGCCCTTGTCCGACACCGGCTCCATGGGCTTCATCGGCTCCATGCCCTTCATCGGCTTCATCGGTTCCATGGGCTTCATGGGCTCCATCGCTGCGTCCTCCTGTGCGACCTCGTTCGTACCACGACCGCCCGCCGGGCGCACCCGGCCGCGTGGCGTTGCCCCCCGGGGTCACGCGGCCCCGAAGCGCACGCCGCACAGCCGCTCCGACTCGTCCCACAGCCGCGCCGCCGCCACGGGGTCGGACGCGGCGGCCGACACCTGCGCCGGCGCGGGATCACCCTTCATCTCGCGAAACCCGTCCGGCCCGTAGTAGCCGCCCGGCTCCGCCCCCGGCGCCGTGGCCGCGTACAGGATCGGAGCCGCGCCCCGCTCCGCCGATTGCGCGAACAGCGGCCCGAACAGGCGCATCAGCGTCCGCTCCGGCGACCACCCGCCCCGCCGCCCCTGCCCCGGGCCGGACTCGAACAGCTCCGTGCGCGCGATGCCCGGGTGCGCCGCCAGGCTGGATACGTTCCACCCCGCCGCCACGCTGCGCCGCTGCAGCTCGCGCCCGAACATCAGCATCGCCAGCTTGCTCTGCTGGTAGGCCGGCCACGGCCGGTAGCCACGCTCCGACTGCAGGTCGGCGAAGTCGATCCGCCCCCGCAGGTGCGCCAAGCTGGCGACGCTGACCACCCGCGCGCTTCTCCCGCGCCGCAGCAGCGGCAGCAGCCGCGCCGTCAGCGCGAAATGCCCGAGATAGTTGACGCCGAGCTGCCGCTCGAACCCGTCCACCGTGGCGTGGCGCGAGGGGATCGCCATCACCCCCGCGTTGTTGACCAGGAGGTCCAGCGCCGGATACTGCGCCGCCATCCCCGACGCGAAGGACTCGACATCCGCCAGGCTGCCCAGATCGAGCGGCACGAAGCTGACCGTTCCGCCCGCTCCCTGCCGCGCACGGATCGCCGCCACCGCCGCTTCGCCTGCCGCGCGGTCGCGCCCGGCCAGCACCACGCCCATCCCGCTCCGCGCCAGCGCCTGCGCGACGTGCAGCCCCAGGCCGCGCGTCGCCCCGGTGACCAGCGCAGCGCGCCCGCCGCCCTCGGGAATGTCCGCCACCGTCCACGCCATCGCCCATCCCCCTGCAAAGCCGCCCCGCCCGCATCCCCATGCAACGCCTCGCCGGCATGACCCGACGCACCCCTGCATCCTCCGCCGGGTCCTGTCAGGACCCACCCATCCTGTCGCCCACCGTCACCCTGGCCGAGACCGCGCTCTACGCCCCGGTCAAGGCGTTCCTCGCCGCGCGCGGCTACGAGGTGAAGGGCGAGATCCGCGGCTGCGACGTGGTGGCGGTGCGCGCCGGCTCGCCCACCCTGCTGGTGATCGCCGAACTGAAGCTCGGCTTCTCTTTGGAACTTCTGCTCCAGGGCATCGACCGGATGCCGATGGCCGACGAGGTCTGGCTCGCGACCCGCCACACTCCGCAAGGCCGGCGCCGACAGCTCAGGGTGGCCAGGCTGTGCCGCCTGCTCGGCTTCGGCCTGCTCGCGGTGCACGCCACCCACGGCGCGGTGACGATCCTCGCCGACCCCGCGCCCTACCGACCCCGCCCCAACCCGAAGCGCCGCAGCCTGCTGCTGCGCGAGCACGCGCGCCGCCAGGGCGACCCCGCCACCGGCGGCTCGACCCGCCAGCCGCTGATGACCGCATACCGGCAGCACGCGCTGCGCTGTGCCGCCGCCCTCGCGCAAGGCAGCCGCACGCTCGCCGAACTGCGCGCCACCGGCCTGGACCCGGGCACAGTGCCAGCCCGCAACGTGTATGGATGGTTCAGGCGCGAGTCGCGCGGCCGATACTGCTTGAGCGAGGCGGGCACCCTTGCGCTTCGCCACTCGCTGCCAACTGGCGAAGCCCCGGCTTCGCGTACCAGCGAGTAAGCAAGGCTGGGCTCTGCCCAGACCCGCCAAAGGGCGAGCCCTTTGGAAACATTCTGTTCAAGGAAGCAAAACCCCGCGACCCCGGCGGGGGCGGAGCCCAGAGGCGTAGCCCCTGGCTCTCGCCTGCCGACCGCAACGGGCCGCCAGAACAGCCTACTCCGCCTGCGCCGGCTCAACCTGCTCGGAGCCGGCCTCCGGCTCCTCGGTCGCGGAGGGGGCGCCGCCTGCGGCCGCCTGGGCCTCCCGCTCACGCAGCTTGGACTCCTTCTTGGCCTGCTTGGCCCGGGTCCGCTCCGCCTTCTGCAGTCCGTAGTTCACCTTGAACGCCATCGAACACTCCTCTTGCGCCGTGCTCCATGCCCGGCCTGGACTCACGGGCCCGCCCTGCGGCGGGCAGACCCGTCAACGGGCGATCAACTCGCTTTCCACGACCACGCGCTCATGTCCATCCCGGCTGTTGCGCAGCCTATACTCCCGGTCCGGCGAGTCGTTGGGCATCAGCCGCACCACGGTGTAGACGCTGACCAGCACCGACTTGTCGTATGGCCGGCGGCGCAGCTCGACGTTGTCGCCGACGGAATACCTGTGTGCAACCACGTCTGCTCCCTCCCTGGAGACCCATGGCCGGCGGCAGCGGGAGGATTCCCGGGCCGCCGGCCACTGCGGCATCAGGCTGCCTGCAGGTTTACCGCCGACGTCTTGCCCTGCTGGCCGCGCTCAAGGTCATAGCTGAGCTTCTGTCCCTCGTTGAGCCCGCCCAGGCCGGACCGCTCCACCGCGCTGATGTGCACGAACACGTCCTGCGTGCCGTCCGTGGGCTGGATGAACCCGTAGCCCTTCTGGCCATTGAACCACTTAACCGTACCCGTCGCCATGATCGCGTTCCCTGCTCGTCTCCCGGCTCGCACTGCGCGAACCGGGCTGCCCAGTGCCGAAAGAGCACCGGAAGGGACGCACACAGCAGAACGCCACGGCAACCTCGGCACAAAGACAGCCAACATATAGGGCCGCCTGCGCGCGCAATACAGGGGAACACGCGCGCCACGACACGATTTGTCCCGCACGGCCGCCGCAGCGAACGAGAGGCAAGCAAGGCTGGGCTCTGCCCAGACCCGCCAGGGGGGAAGCCCCCCTGGACCGGCTTCCCTTAAACAAGTGGATTCCAAAGGCGAGCCTTTGGCGGAGTTTGAGGCAGAGCCTCAATCTTGCCTTCCCCTCTCCTCAGCCAGAGACCCCCGAGAACCCGTGGTGCACTCCCTGCAGCAGCACGCTGCCGCCGTCGCCCAGCGGCACCACCAGGCCCGCGCTCCCGTCGTGCGCCCCCGCCTGCGCCGCCGCCCGCTGCGGCGCCGACAGCACCAGCCGGTCCACGCCGGGCCGGAAGCCCGAGATGACGTCGAGCACGCCGCCCACCGCCTCGCCGAACACGTAGCTGTCCGCCGAGCCGCCGCCGGCGACCGTGGCGCTGCCCGACCCGAAGCCCACGGTGTCGCCCACCGTGGACGCCGCCGACAGCACCACCTGCGTCGGGCCGGCCCCGGTCTCGATCACCGCGCCGCCGGTGCCGCCGAACACCATGTCGCCGCCGCTGCCCGCCTGCACCGTGGCCGCGCCCGCCTGCAGCACCACCAGCGCCGCAGTCGCCCCGCCCACCACCGTGGTGCCGCTCCCGGCCGGGCCGCCGAACACCGTGTCCGCGCCGCTGCCGGCGAACACCAGCGTGCCGCCCGCGCCGCCCACCAGGAGCTGCGCCCCGGCGCCGCCGGCCAGCGTCGACTGCCCGGCTCCGCCGTACAGCGTGTCGTTGCCCAGCCCGCCCGCGACCAGCGCCAGGCCGGAGCCCGCCACCACCACGGTCTGCGCCAGGCTCGTCGCGCTGCCCCACACGGTGTCGCTGCCGGACCCGGTGTAGATCACCGACTGCCCGGAGCCCGCCACCAGCAGGTCGTCGCCGCCGCCCGACACCAGCATCGCAGCCCCGCTGCCGCCGTACACCGTGTTGTGCCCACCGGCCGCGAACGCCGACGTGTTGCCGCTGCCCGCCATCAGCAGGTCGCCCGCGCCGCCCGACGCGCCCACCAGCGTGGCGTTGCCCGCGCCGCCCGCCAGCAGGTTGCCGCCCGCGCCGCCGCCCACCAGCGTCGACGAGCCCGCGCCCGCGAACGCAGTGAGCCGCCCGGCGCCCCCGCTGGCGTTGAGGTCGCCGTCGCCGCCCTGCACCGTGGCGCTGCCGTCCGCGCCGAGAAAGGTGAGCGCGCCCGCGCCGCCTTGCACGGCGTAGCTGGTGCCGGCCGACGCCACGATCGTCTCAGGGCCGACGCCGCCGGCGACGCTCGTCACCGGTCCCGCCCCCGGTGCGCCGCCCGACGCCGCCCCCCAGCCCGCCGACCCGCCGGACACCGACGCCACCGACGCCGTCACCCCCGGCGCTGGGGACACGCTGCCCGCCGCGCCGGTCGGCACGACCGCCGCGTGCCCCACGGAGGACGCCGGCACGACGCCCGCCCCGCCGGAGGAGAATGCCGCCGCGGCCACCTGCGCCGCCGTGAGCGGGGCCGCCTCCTCGGACAGGGTCAGCCCGCTCACCGAGTAGCTGAAGCTGTTCGCCTGCCCGAAATACTCGACCTCGGCGTCCACCGACACGTTGGTCAGGATGTAGCGCGACAGATCGGTCGAGAACGGCGCCGCTGGCCCGGAGCTGTTGTTGAACGCCGTGATCGCCGCCTCCAGCGTCGCCGGCGTGATCTCCAGCGCGAAGTGCTGGCTCCCGGAATACGCCGAGCCCTGGAACGAGGCCGCGCCCGGCACCGTCACGTCGTAGCGCGACTTCGCACCCGCCGCCTGCGCCACGATCGCGGCCCCGGTGCCGCCCGGGCCGTTGTCCGCGCCGAAGAACGGCGAGGCCGTGCCGCGGCTGTCGAACAGGATCGAGCCGTAGGCGATCTGGCGCCCGCTCACGGTGTCGGTCAGCCCGAGATAGAGCACCACCTGGTTCGACGAGGCCAGCGCCCCCGGCCCGCCGGAGAACTCCGAGTACGGCACCGCCAAGTCGAGCTGCGCCAGGAACGCCCCGTTGCCAGGGTCGGCGAACGGCGTCACCGTCTCCGGCGCCTGCCACTGCGCGAGCAGCGCCATCGGCCCGTAAGGCACCGCGCCGCCGGCGAGCAGGTCCTGCGTGTTGATCACCGCGCCCACCGAGGACCCGTCCGCCGCCGTCTCGATCACCGTGCCGCCCGGGTCGTTCGCCGACACCCCGAGCGCGGTGGCTCCCGCCCCGCCCGCCATGCCCATTTCCGCCGACGGGTCGTAGCTCGTCGGGCACAGCGCGTAGGCGGAGCCGGTGTGGCTGAACAGCGCCATGTTCAGGCCCGGCTGCTCCCCAGGCCCGCTGCCGCCGCTGGCGATCGACTCGATCGGCACCGCCGCCTGCCCCTGGCGGAACAGCACCTTGCTCGTCGGCGTCAGCACCGCGCCGGTCACGACACCACCGCGTGAGGGAAGGAGGATGAGGCAGCCTGGGTATGTCTCATGATTTGAGACGGTGTCACGAAAAGATTACTCAACTCTGAGCGCCCCAAGGCTCGCTTCAGGAGTTCACTTCTTCAGGAGATAGGTTTCCAAAACCTCTGGTCGGCGGCTCCTGGCGGTGCCGTCCGGAGGTTCCAATCGCCGGCCGGAATGGGCAGCGAGGGAAAAGCCCGCTCCCAGCCTCAGACCGTTCGCAAGGACGCGAGTGTCTTTGCCCCGCTTGCATCAAGCGGCGCCCCGGGAAGCTGGTGAAGCAAGCAAGGTTGAGGCTCTACCTCAAACTCCGCCAAAGGCTCGCCTTTGGAATACATCATTTAAAAAAAGCCAGTCCAAGGGGGGCTTCCCCCCTTGGCGGGTCTGGGCAGAGCTCAGCCTTGCTTGCCTTGCAGGTCGACGTCAGGAGCCGCCGGCCTTACCCCACCGGACAGCGGAACTTCAGCACGAAGTTGTCCGCCTCGCCGACCGCCACGTATTTCGCCCGGTCCTGCTCGCCCAGCGTCAGGGCTGGCGGCAGCGTCCATACCCCCTTCGGCCAGTCCGCGGTATCCCTGGAGTTCGCCCCCATCTCGGAGGACGCCACCAGTTCGAATCCCGCGTGCTCGATCAGCGCCACCGCGTAGTCCTGCCGCACGTAGCCGCTTGCCGCCTCCGGATCCTGCGGCCGCGACGCGTTGCCGCGGTGGTCCTCGATGCCCAGCACGCCCCCCGGCTTCAACACCCTGCGGATCGCCGCCAGCATCTCTGGCGCGTCGCCCTGCGCCAGCCAGTTGTGCAGGTTGCGAAACGTCAGCACCACGTCGACGCTGCCGGGCGGAGCCAGGTCGTCGTGCCCCGCCCCCAGCTCCCCCAGCGTCACCCGCCCATACGTCGCCGGGTCCGCCGCCAGCTTCTCGCGCATCGGCCCCGACGCCTTGGCGAAATGCGCGTCCACCGGCCCGCCATCCGCCGGCGCCAGCGCCAGGCGGTACGTCCCCGAGTCGTGCAGCAGCGGCGCCAGGATCTCCGTCCAGTAGCCGCCGCCCGGCCAGATCTCCACCACGCTTGACCCCGGCCCCACGCCGAAGAACGCCAGCTCCTCCAGCGGATGCCGCGTCCCGTCCCGTGCCACGAATTTCGCGCTGCGCCCTGGCGCACGCACCGCCTGCGCCAGCGTGGCCTCCACAGCCCGGCCCGGCGCGGGACACGCAGCCGCAGCGGCGGCGGCAAACAGCAAGGTACGGCGGCGCATGGGCAATTCCTTCGGCACAAAACGAGCCTGCGAAGGTACGGCGTGGCTGCGGCAGCGGCAAGGACACAGCAAGCAAGGCTGAGGCCCCGCCTTCAAGCATGGACCTCATCCGCCAAAGGCAGGCCCTTGGAATTCAATCCTTAAGAAAAGCCGGTCCAGGGGGGCTTCCCCCTGGCGGATCCAGGGCAGAGCCCTGACCTTGCTTGCCGCCTTCAGCCCCGCCCCTCGCGCCACCGCAGCAGCCCGAACGTGCCCGCGATCAGCGCGATGGTCAGCACCGCCCCCAGCCTGAGCACCTTGAGCACCTCCAGGCTGTAGCGTCCCGTAACCGCGTCGTAGTGGAAGCACAGCAACAGCACCGGCTGGATCGCCTGCTCCAGCCCGCCGTCGCGCGCCTCGACGACCGCCGCGCGCAGGTCGCCCGCCTGGTAGCCCACGCCCATCAGCGCCCCCGACACCACGCCGCCCGGCGTCGCGACCACCACCCCCGCCGGATGCAGGAACTGCTTCAGCGCCCCGTCGAAACGACTGCGGTAGCCGACCGATTCCTCGACCGCCTCCACTGCCGCCGCGTCGCCGGTGAGGAAGTGCCATCCCTCCGCCGCCCCCGGCAGCGGATAACGCGCCAGGTCGTCGCGCAGCGCCTTTGCGGAGGCCGCGGGCCCCTCCGCCGGGTCGATGCTGACGAACAGCAGCGTGTAGTCCCGCCCCGCCACGAGCCCGCTGCCCGCCAGCGCCGCGAACAGGTCGTCGCGCACCACCCCGCACAGCGCCGGACACGCGAAATACCCCAGCGCCACCAGCACCGGCCGATCCCCGACGACCTGGCGCAGCGCGATCTCGCGCCCATCCGCCTCGCGCAGCACCGCCGCGAGCGGCAGCGAAGTGCCCGGCTGCGGCGAGAACCCGAGCCCGCTGGTGTCCGGCGCCGCCGCCCTGGCCAAGCCCACCCCGCACAGAACCACCGCCAGGACCGCGCACCACAGCACCCGGGCGGCACGCTGCCTGCCCGCTGGCCACAACCCGGAGCGAGAGGGGATCAGCACGCCGTCGCCATACGCCCGCGCCGGACGAACGGGAAGTCACGATGCGGGCAGGGCCGCCCGCGGCACGGCGCCAGCCTCTCGCCTGCACCTGTCATTGCGTGAGCGGCAGCGGGCCGGACTGGAGCCCCGGCGGCGGCGCATACGGCACGGCCGTTCCGGGCGAGCGCGCGCCGGGCGGAGCATACGGATCCTGTCCGTAGGGAGGCTGGCCGTACGACGGCTGCCCGTAGGCAGACTGCGGGGAGCCGTACGGCGACGGCGCCTGCTGCGGGACGCCGGACGAATACGGCGAGGCAGCCGGCATCGGCAGGCCGGCCGGCGCGTTCATCCGCGGGTCCTGCCCCCCTGCGGCGGGCGCATACCCCGAAGGCAGCGACAGGCTGCCCGGCGGCGGCGACATCGCCCGTCCCGCGCCCGGCGGCGCGCCATACCCCGGCGCCACAGGCGGCACGTCGCCCGGCGCCCCCGTACCGCTCGTCCCGCCGCCCGGCGTCCCTCCCGGCCCGGACAGCGGCTGCACGGAAACCGCGGCCGGTACGTCGCCATCGGGCTGCAGCGAGGCCTTCAGGGCGCGTCGCGACTGGAACTCGAACTCCACGTTCATGTCGTCCATCATCTGCTTCGTCAGCGCATACAGCCGCGTTCGCAGATCGCCCTCGTCGGTGGTCGAGCTGCGCGCCACCCTGGCCTCCGCGAACGCCGTCGGCTGCCCGTTGGCCGCCACGACGTCGAGCCGCACCGCCAGGCTGCCGGCCAGCGTGTCGCCGTGCCTGCGGATCGAGGCGTCCTGGATCACGAACACCGCCCGCCCGGCCGACCCCCCGGGAAAGATCCGGTCATGCGCCATCTGCGTCAGCGCCTGCGCCGGCGGCACCGGCGCCAGCGACGCCACGTCGTCGCCGCGCGTCATCGAGCGGTTCTCGACGTCGAGCGTCGCCACGTCCAGCCGCAACGGCCGCAGGTAGTCATAGCCCAGCGGCGCGAACACCGTCTGCGGCGCCTCGCCGCCGCCGCACGCTGCAACGGCCAGCGACAGCATCAGCCCCACGAACAACGACACGACACGGCGCAGCGACATGCGAAGGCTCCTGGCAGGCGTGCGCGCAGGGTGGCAAGCCGCAGGGCAGCAAGCAAGGTTGGGCTCTGCCCAAACCCGCCAAAGGCCAAGGCCTCTGGACACCGATTTACTGGAGTAAAGCCGGTCCAGGGGCGGCTCGCCCCTGGCGGAGTTTGAGGCAGAGCCTCAACCTTGCTTCCCTACTCCGCCGTCTCGCTCCCCCGGACCCCGTCTCGCGCGAACCGGAAGTCGTAGTTGCAGAACTCGCACGTCATGACGATGTCGCTGCCCACCGCCATGTGGTCCAGGTCGTCCGGAGGGAACCCCTCCAGGATGCCCGCAAGCCGCGAGCGCGAGCACCGGCACCCGTACGCCAGCGCGCGCGGCAGGTCGCCGGCGACGCCCTCCGCCCCGAACAGCCGGTAGAGCAGCACCTCCGGGTCGAGCGCGTCGTCCAGCAGTTCGTGCGACGTCAGAGTCGCCGCCAGCGTGGTCGCCGTACGCCACGCCTCCTCCTGCGCCGCCTCGCTGAGCTGCGGGTCTATGCCGCCTTCGCCCGCCACCTGCTCCAGCACCAGCGCCGCCGCCCGCCACCCGTCCTCGCCCCGCGCGCACGCCAGGCGCACCATGCAGCTCATCTGCTCGCTGGTCTCGAAGTAGTGCAGCGCCATGTCCGACAGGCTCTCGCCCTCGATCGACACGATCCCCTGGTGGCGCTCCAGATCCGCCCCCTGGTCCACCGTGAACGCCAGATATCCCCCGCCCAGAAGCTGCGCGGCACTCGGCTCGGGCACCTCCGCCAGCAGCGCCGCCAGCCGCTCCCCGTCCGCCCGCGCATACCCGCGCAGCGCGCCCGCTTCGGTGCAGTCCGCGAGCAGCATCGGCACCGGCCCGTCGCCCTTGGCCTGCAGGCTGAACGAGCCGCGGAACTTCAGCGCCGAGGCCAGCCCCGCCGCCAGCGCCAGCGCCTGCCCCGCTAGCGCGGTGACGGCCGGATGGTTGTCGTGGCGCGTCAGCAGCGCGTCGGCCAGAGCCCCCAGTCGGATCAGCCGGCCGCGCACCGGCCGGCTCGGCAGGAAGAACGGGAAGATGCCGCGCGGCACGACGATGTCGGGCACGTCGGGGCGGGCGCTGTCCAGGAAAGCGGGGGTGTCTGTCATCGCGCGAAGATAGGGAGACCCCCCGCCCTTCGCCACCACCGCCCTTCGCCGCCATGGACCGGGCGCAGACACCCCACCTCCGCCCGGCCGGCGCGGCCCACCGGCACGCAGCCCCGCCGGGCCTCCAGCGCCCCCTCGCCACCGCAAGCATAAACAAAGCATAAAGGCCGCGCGGCTTTCTTCCCGCGCCAGTCCTGCCCGCAATTGACTTGCCCAGGTGCCGCCGCCATCTGTATCCAGGCCGCCCGACAGGGCTGCGGACCGCCGACACGGGCGGACCGCCCATGGCACTGCACAGGTCCCTGCGAAGATGTCCTATCCCAACGACCCCGGCCAGGATTCCGGCCCGTGGCGCCCCCAGCTCGTCCTGCCCCGCGGCCGCGGCCCCCGCCGCGTCACCCCCGGCATCGCCGGCGCCGTTGTGGTGGCGCTGGCCGCCGCCGGCACCCTGCTCGGCAGCTTCTACACCGTGCAGCCCACCGAGATGGCCGGCGTGCGCCGCTTCGGCACCGTGCTCACCACGGAGCCCGTCGGCCCCGGCCTGCACATGAAGCTGCCCTGGGTCGACACCGTCGACACCATCCAGACCAGCCTCGACACCTACCAGCTCGACGACTTGGTCGTGTACACCATCGACAACCAGCCGGTGCGCGTCGGCATCGGCATGAGCTACCGCATCCCGCGCGAAGCCGTGCTCAAGCTCCTGTACGGCATCGGCCGTACCGGCAACCTCGACATCGCCGCCAACATCCGCCCCGTGCTCGCCGACCGCGTGCTGCAGGTGTTCTCCACCGAGAACACGGTCAACATCTCCGCCAATCGCGAGCAGATCTCCACCGCGATCCGAAAGGGCGTCGCCCAGGGCCTCGGCAGCATCTTCGGCCTGGAGATCACCGACCTCCAGCTCAGCTCCATCACTTACAGCCCCAGCTTCCAGGCCTCGGTCGAGGCCGCCGTCGCCGCCAAGAACGACGCCATCCGCGCCGAGAACACAGTCGTAAAAGTCCGCTACGAGGGCGAGCAGGCCAAGGTCCAGGCCGAGGCGCAGGCCGCCGCCCGCATCGCCTCCGCCAACGGCGAGTCCGAGGCCGCCATCGCCCAGGCGCGCGGCGAGCGCGAGGCCTCGATCCTGCGCGCCCAGGGCGCCAGCCAGGCCGCCGTGCTGCTCGGCGACGCCGACTCCCGCGTCATCGCCCAGGTCGGCGCCGCCGTCGCCGCCAACCCCGGCGTCGTCGCCTACGAGCAGGCCCACCGCTGGAACGGCCAGATGCCCGCCACCGTGCTCGGCAACGCCAGCCCGGTGACGCTGTTCAACGTGCCCGCCGAAAAGGCCGGGCCGCGCGGCGCTACGTCCGCGCCGTAAGCTCCGCCTCCAGGGCTTCCAGCCGCTCGCGCAGCCCCTCGCGCACGGCCTGCTCCACGCCGTCCGCGTCGAGCTGCTCCAGCAGCCGCACCCGGCACCGGTCGTGCGACGCCTCGACGTCGCCGACCCGGCTGCCGGCGAGGCACTGCGCATACTGCGCTTGGTGCCCCGCGGAGACGCCCGGCAGCCCCGCGAAGATCTCGTCCAGCTCCTGGTCCACCCAGCCCGGCGCCACCGGGCCTTCCTCGGTGTTGGACACCTTCATCTCGACCACCCGCCGCCTCCCGAAAAAGCAAGGTTGAGGCTCTGCCTCAAACTCCGCCAAAGGCTCGCCTTTGGAATCCACTACTTAAGTAAAGCCGGTCCAGGGGGGGGCTCCCCCCTGGCGGGTCTGGGCAGAGCCCAGCCTTGCTTTCTTACCGTGTCGCCCCCAGCGCCCACGCCAGCACGCCCTTCTGCGCGTGCAGCCGGTTCTCCGCCTCGTCGAACACCACCGAGCGCGGCCCGTCGATCACCTCGGCGGCCACCTCCTCGCCCCGGTGCGCCGGCAGGCAGTGCATGAAGATCGCGTCCTCCGCCGCCAGCCCCATCAGCCGCTCCGTCACCTGGTACGGCGCCAGCAGCGCGTGCCTGCTCTCCGCGGGGTCGTCCGACATGCTGACCCAGGTGTCGGCGACCACCGCCCGCGCCCCGCGCACCGCCGCCGCCGCGTCCGGCGTGACCTCGACCCGCGCGCCCTGCGCCCGCGCCCAGTCCAGCACCGCGGCCGGCGGCGCCAGCTCCGCCGGGCACGCCATGCGCAGGGTGAAGCCGAAGCGCGCCGCCGCCTCGATCCAGGACCGCGCCACGTTGTTGCCGCAGCCCACCCACGCCACCACCTGGCCGGCGATCGGCCCGCGATGCTCCTCGAACGTCATCACGTCCGCCATGATCTGGCACGGGTGCGAGTCCGCAGTAAGCCCGTTGATCACCGGCACCGTGGCGTGCGCCGCCAGCTCGTGCAGCTTGGCCGGGCTGTCGGTGCGCAGCATGATCGCGTCGACGTAGCGCGACATCACCCGCGCAGTGTCGGCGATGCTCTCGCCGCGCCCGAGCTGCATCTGCGTTCCCGACAGCACGATCACGTCGCCGCCGAGCTGGCGCATCGCCACCTCGAACGACACCCGCGTGCGCGTCGACGGCTTCTCGAAGATCAGCGCCAGCGTCCGCCCCGCCAGCGGCTTGCCCGCCGCCGGCAGCCCGACCAGCGCCCCCGAGCGCGCCCCCGCCCGCGCCTGCTTGAGCGAGGCCGCCACGTCGAGCATATGGCGCAGCGTCGCCGCGTCGAAGTCGCACAGGTCAAGGAAGTGCCGCGGCGCCTCCGCCCGGGCCTCGGCGTCCGCGCGCCTCAATGCCCCGCTCACGACGCCCCTCTCACGAGGCCCCGCCTCACGACGCCCCGCCTCACGACGCACGGTCCAGCGCCGGCCACCCCGGCTCGGTGACGCCCCGCCCGCCCCTCTCCGCCCCGACCGCATCCGCCCCCCCGGCACGCGGCTCGGCAAACCCAGCGCCCTCGCCATCCGGCAGCGCCACGCAGCGCGCCGCCGCCCGGCGGATCATCGCCACCGCCTCTGCCGCGTCCGCATCCGTCAGCACCAGCGGCGGCACCAGGCGCAGCACGTTGTCCCCCGCCGCCACCGCCAGCAGCCCCTCCGCCGTGCAGGCCTGCTGCACCTCGGTGTTCGCCACCCGGCACTTCAGCCCGAGCATCAGCCCCGCGCCGCGCACCTCCTCGAACACGTCGGGGCAGTCGCGCACCACCTCGCCGAGCGCGCCCCACAGCCAATCGCCTTTGCGCGCCACCTCGCCCAAGAACCCGGGCGCCAGCACCACGTCGAGCACCGCGTTGCCGGCCGCGCACGCCAGCGGGTTGCCGCCGAACGTCGTGCCGTGGCTCCCCGGCGTGAGGTGCCTCGCCACCGCCTCCTTCGCGAGCACGGCGCCCATCGGGAACCCCCCCGCGATGCCCTTGGCGGCACTCAGCACGTCCGGCTCGATCCCCGCCCACTCATGCGCGAACAGCCGCCCGGTGCGCCCCATCCCGCACTGCACCTCGTCCAGCGCAAGCAGGATGCCGAACTCGTCGCACGCCGCCCGCACCTCGCGCAGGAAGCGCAGCGACGCCACGCGGATGCCGCCCTCGCCCTGGATCGGCTCGATCAGCACGCCCGCCGTCTCCGGCCCGATCGCGTCGCGCAGCGCGTTGAGGTTGCCGAACGGCACGTGGTCAAACCCCTCGACCGCCGGGCCGAACCCCGCCAGGTACTTCTCGTTGCCCGTCGCCGACAGCATCGCCAGCGTGCGCCCGTGGAACGCCCCGTTGAAGCAGATCACCCGCACCCGCTCCGGCTGGCCTGTCGCCGCCATCGCGCGCCGCATCATCTTGACCGCGCCCTCGTTGGCCTCGGCCCCGGAGTTGCAGAAGAACACGCTGTCCGCGAACGACGCGTCCACGAACCGCGCCGCCAGCCGCTCCGCCCCGGGCACCCGGTACAGGTTCGAGACGTGCATCACCCGCCCCGCCTGCTCCGCGATCGCCGCCACCAGCCCCGCGTGGTTGTGCCCGAGCGAGCTGGTCGCGATCCCCGAGCCGAAATCGAGGAATCGTCGCCCGTCCGCCGCGTACAGCCACGCGCCCTCTCCCCGCTCGAAGACGAGGTCGGCACGGTTGTAGGTCGGCATCAGGGCGGAAATCGTCACGATCGCATCGCCAGTCCACGCAGCACCCCGGCCGTCACCCCGGCAGCGGGAAAGCCGCGGCCGGTCGCGGAGGCAGGCAACGATCTTGCGGCGCCGATTCGCGCGAAGTCAACGCGAACGGCGATCTCCCGAAAGGAAGGGTCAGAAAGCAAGGCTGGGCTCTGCCCAGACCCGCCAGGGGGGAAGCCCCCCCTGGACCGGCTTTCTTTAAGTAATGGATTCCAAAGGCAAGCCTTTGGCGGAGTTTGAGGCAGAGCCTCAACCTTGCTTACGCCCCCCGCTCACCCCGTGGCACACTCCCGCCATGCCGCGTCCCCCGCCCGCCCACCGTCCCGCCGGCCTCGCCCCCACCGCCGCGCGGCTGCACGACGCCGCCCTGCTGCACCTGTCCTGCTACGCCGCCACCGAGAGCGGCCTCCTGCGCGTGCTCGCCCGCCGCGTCGACCGCTGGGCGCGCGCGAGCGCCGACGAGGGCGCCGACCCCGACGCCACCCGCGCCGCCGCCGCCCGCGCCCGCGGCGACGCCGCAGAGGTCGTCGCGAAACTGGCGAAATCCGGCGTGGTCAACGACGCCGCCTACGCCGAGAGCCGCGCCCGCAGCCTCGGCCGCACCGGCCACTCCCGCCGCGCGATCGGCGCCCACCTCGCCGCCCGGGGTGTCCCCGCCGAGCTCGCCCGCGCCGCGATCCCCGAAGCGCCCGACGCGGAGCTGGCCGCCGCCGTCGCCCACGCCAAGCGCCGCCGCCTCGGCCCGTTCGCCACCCCCGGCGGGCCGCACGACAGTGCCGGCGCATCCGAAGACGACGACCCCGAGGACCCCGACGACGACGCCCCCGACGCCGATCCGCGCGCCGCCGCCGCACAGCGCCAGGCCCGCCACCGCCGCATCCTTGCCGGCTTTGCCCGCGCCGGCTTCAGCCAGGACGTCGCCGCCCGCGTGCTGCGCCTGGACCGCGACACCGCCGAGCGCCTGCTGCACGACCTGCGCACCCGCTGAGCGTGCCCCCCGCCCCCGCCTTGTCCGTCCCTGCCTGGTCCGCCCACGGCTACGCCGCCAACACCCGCTTCGTCGCCGACCTCGGTGCCCCCCTGCTCGCCCTGCTCGACGCCCGCCCGGGCGAGCGTGTTCTCGACCTCGGCTGCGGCGACGGCGCGCTCACCGCCCGCATCGCCGCCACCGGTGCCACCGTGACCGGCCTGGGCTCCTCGCCCGCCCTGGTCGCCGCCGCCCGCGCGCTCGGCCTCGATGCCCGCCTCGGCGACGGCCAGCGCCTCGCCGACGCCCTCGGCCGCGAGCCGCCCTTCGACGCCATCCTCACCAACGCCGCCCTGCACTGGATGCCCGACGCCAACGCCGTGATCCGCGGCATGGGCCACGTCCTGCGCCTCGGCGGCCGCGTCGTCGGCGAGTTCGGCGGCCACGGCAACGTCGCCGCCATCGTCACCGCCCTGCACGCCGGCCTGCGCGCCCGCGGCCTGCTGCGCCCCGCGACCTTCCGCTGGTTCTTCCCCACCGCCGAGGCCTACGCCGCCTGCCTCGCCCGCAACGGCCTCGTCCCCCATGCCGTGACCCTGACGCCGCGCCCGACCGTCCTGCCCACAGGCCTTGCCGGCTGGCTCGCCACCTTCGCCGCCCCGTTCCTGCGCGATGTCGCCGATCCCGACACCCTGCTCGCCGAGACCGAGGTCCTGCTCGCCCCGATCCTGCGCGACGAAGCCGGCCGCTGGACCGCCGACTACGTCCGCCTCCGCTTTACCGCCACCCGACCCTGAGGCGACGGCAATCAGGCGGAGCTTCCCGCTCGGAGTCTTCCCTGGGAGAGCAGCACACACACTGCATCAGCCCCGCCTTGAAACGATCGCCCTTTGAAGTGACCGGAGAAGCAAGCAAGGTTGAGGCTCTGCCTCAAACTCCGCCAAAGGCTTGCCTTTGGAATCCACTACTTCAGTGAAGCCGGTCCAGGGGCGGCTCGCCCCTGGCGGGTCTGGGCGTAGCTGCCAAAGGTTCCGACGATCCGCTTGGATCGTTGGAATGGCAGCGGAGGGAGAGCCCAGTCTTGCTTCCTGACAGGCCGACATCGGGGTCCGTGGCCTCACCGCAGGTAGTACCGCCCCACCACCGCCCACACCACCCCGCCCAGCATCACCGCGCTCATCGCCGGCAGCACCAGCGCCATCCCCCGCGGCAGCACCGCCCGCCCCGGCAGCGCCGTCCCCAGCAGCAGCGCCACCGGCAGGAAGTACCGTCCCTGCACCCCCATCACCACCCCCAGCCCCACTGGCGTCCACGTCAGGTACTGCACCGCGAACACCGCCCCCGACGACGCCAGCGCCACCCCGACCGCCACCGCCCGCCCGGCCCCGCCCCGCCACCCGCGCCCCGCCACCGGCGCTGCCGACGCCAGCGCCCCCACCAGCAGCGACGCCCACGCCACCCCGCGCACCCACGCCGGCAGCGCCAAGTCCAGCCATCCCAGCCGCCCGACGAACCCCTCCGCCAGCGCCGCGCCATGCACCTCGACCGTGCGCACCGCCACCTGCCACGCCCGCCCCGGCTCCGCCCAGAGCCACGCCGCCTGCGCCGCCGGATCGGCCAGCCCGCCCTCGCTGCCGTTGACCAGCGCCCAGTGCGCCGCCGCCACCGCCCATGCCAGCACGCACCCCGCGACCAGCGCCGCGCCCGCGACCCGCGCCCACCGCCCCACCGCGCCTGCCAGCAGCGGCAGCACCGCCGCCGGCAGGTACACGGGCCGCGCCATGCCCACCAGCGCCAGGCACACGCACATCGCCCCGAACGCCGCCCCCGTCGCCCAAGCCCCCGCCCCCGCCCCCGCCGGTGCCGGCGCCGGCGCCCCGCGCAGCCTGACCAGCAGCGCCGCCGCCAGCCCCGCCACTGCCAGCAGCATCGCGTCCTGCGACACCGCCGCCATCAGCGACAGCGCCATCGGCAGCGACAACAGGCAGAACAGCAGCGGCGCCGCCCCGCCCGCCAGCGCCACCGCGGCACTGCCCACCGCCACCGCCGCGAGCCCGCCGCACAGCCGCGCCAGGTGCAGCGTGCGCACCACCGTCATCCCGCCCACTCGCCCCGCCGCAAGCCCTGCTGCCGCCGGCAGGTAGAGGAACGGCGGATACACCGCGGTATTGTCGAACGCCTGCCACCAGCGCTTGCCGCCCCAGCGCACCGTGTCGGCGCGCCCGAACATCTCCGCCGTCGCGCGCACCTGCGGCTGGAACACCAGCGGCTCGAACACCGCGTACACCGACAGCGAGCCGCCATCGAGGAACCCGCCCGCCGCCGGCCGCCCTTCGTCCGCGAAGCGCCGCCCGAGCAGCCCGCCCTGCTCCACCTGCTCGGCGCGCAGCACGTGGGCCAGCTCGTCCGGGTTCTGGAACGGCGGCGTCAGCCGCGCCAGCATCAGCACCGCCACCAAACCCAGCACTAGATATGCCGCACCCAGGACACGGGGCAGCCACGCATCAGCGTTCATCGCGGCTCCCGAAGAAAGCAAGGTTGAGGCTCTGCCTCAAACTCCGCCAAAGGCTCGCCTTTGGAATCCACTCCTTAAGTAAAGCCGGTCCAGGGGCGGCTCGCTCCTGGCGGGTCTGGGCAGAGCCCGGCCTTGCTTTCCTTCTTCAGTGCGCCTCCGCCCAGCTCCGCCCCTGCCCGGTCTCCACCACCAGCGGCACCGACAGCACCACCGCCGCCTCCATCACCCGCTTCGCCACTGCCGCCATCGCTGCCGCCTCGTGCGCCGGCGCCTCGAACAGCAGCTCGTCGTGCACCTGCAGCAGCATCCGCGACTCCAGCCCGGCCTCGGCCATTGCCGCCGGCAGCCGCACCATCGCCCGCTTGATCACGTCCGCGGCCCCGCCCTGCAGCGGCGCGTTGATCGCCTGCCGCTCCGCCCCCGCGCGGCGCTGCATGTTGCGGTCCGCGATGCCCTGCACCCAGCAGCGCCGCCCGAACGGCGTCGTCACGTAGCCGCGCCTGCGCGCCTCCTCCTTGGTCCGCTCCATGAAGTCGCGGATGCCCGGATAGCGCTCGAAATACGCCGCGATGTACGTCCTCGCCTCCCCCGGGTCGATGCCGAGCTGACGCCCCAGCCCGAACGCGCTGATCCCGTAGATGATGCCGAAGTTGATCGCCTTGGCCCGCCGGCGCGTCTGCGCGTCCATCTGCGCCATCGGCACCCCGAACACCTCGCTCGCGGTGCGCGCATGGATGTCCTGCCCGGTCGCGAACGCATCGCGCAGCGCCGGGATGTCCGCGACGTGCGCCAGCAGCCTCAGCTCGATCTGAGAATAGTCGGCGCTGACCAGCACGTGCCCTGGGGCCGCCACGAACGCACGCCGTATCCGCCCGCCCTCTTCCGTCCGGATCGGGATGTTCTGCAGGTTCGGATCGTTCGACGACAGCCGCCCCGTGCTCGTCACCGTCATTGCGAAGCTGGTATGAACCCGCCCCGTGCCCGCATCCATCTCGGCGACCAGCGCGTCCGCGTACGTCGACTTCAGCTTGGCGATCTGGCGCCACTCCAGCAGCCGCGTCGGCAGCTCCAGCCCCTGCTCCGCCAGCGTCTGCAGCGCCACCACGTCCGTGCTCCAGGCGCCCGTGGCGGTGCGCTTGCCGCCCGGGAGCTTCATCTCGTCGAACAGGATCTCCCCGAGCTGCTTCGGGCTTCCCAGGCTGAACGGCCGCCCGGCCAGCGCGTGCACCTGCGCCTCCAGCGCGGCCATCCGCTCGCCGAAATCGACCGACATCCGCCGCAGCTCGTCGCCGTCGACGCGGATGCCCGCCTCCTCCATGTGCGTCAGCACCGGCACCATGCGGCGCTCGACCTGCTCGTAGAGCGCCGCGGCCTTGTGCACCCGCAGCGCCGGCCGCAGCACGTGCCACAGCCGCAGCGTCGCGTCCGCCGCCTCGCCCGCGTACGCCACGACCTTCTCCGGCGGCGACTGCGCCAGCCGCAACCGCGCCCGCCCCGTGCCCGTGACCTCGTCGAGCGGGATCGTCGTATGCCCGAGATGCAGCCGCGCCAGCTCCTCGATCCCGTGCCCGTGCCGCCCCGCATCCTGCGCGTAGGAGATCAGCGCCACGTCGTCGACCGGCGCCACCTCGCCGACCCCCTCGCGCCCCAGCAGCAGCAGCGCCGCCTTGGCGTTGTGCATCACCTTGAGCACGTAGGGATCGCCCAGCAGCGCGCCGAGCGCGGCAAACGCCTCCGCCGCCCCAAGCTGCCCCACGTCGAGCTGCCCGTCCTCGCCCACCGCCGCCGCGGGCAATGCAGTCCCGTCACCGTTGGTCGCCGCCGCGTCATCCGAGTCCGGCACCGCGCCGTCCTCTGCCGCACCCGGCTCAGCCACCGCATCGCCCACCGCAGCCAGCGCCTCCGCCAGCACCGGATCGGCCGCGGCCAGCCCCGCCGCCTTGCCGCGCCCCCGCTTCGCCTCCGCCACCGGCCTGGCCACCACCGCGGGCGGCGCCTCGTGGCGCAGCGGCACGTAGCACGCCCGCCCCGGAGCCAGCGCCAGCGACACCCCCAGCAGCCGCGCCCGCAGCGGCGGCAACCCGTCCGTCTCCAGCCCGACCGCCACGACCCCCGCCGCCCGCGTCTCCGCCAGCCACCCCGCCAGCGCCTCCGCCGTGTCAACCCGCGCGTAGCCCTCGAACGCCACCGCCGGCCCCGCCGCGCTGGCCTCCGCCGCAGGCCCGTCGTCCCCCGTCCTATCGCCCCCCGCCCCGTCGCCTCCCGGAGCACCGTCGCTCCCCGCAACCGGCGTGCGCGCCGGCGCAGCCAGCCCGCCGAACGCCCCGCCCACCGGCCCGCCGCTGTCCAGCCCGAGGCGCTGCGAGATCGTGCGGAAGCCCATTGCGTCGAGATACGTCGCCAGCCTGCCCCGGTCGAACGCCTGGCACCGCAGCGCCTCGAGCGGCAGCGGCAGCGGCACCGTGTCGCACAGCAGCACCAGCGTCCTCGACAGCCGCGCCGCCTCCGCGTGCTCGATCAGCGCGTCCCGGCGCTTGGACGGCTTCATCGACGGCGCCGCCGCCAGCACCCCCTCCAGGTCGCCGTGCTCCGCGACGAGCTGTCCCGCCGTCTTCGGCCCGATCCCCGGCACGCCCGGCACGTTGTCGACGGAATCGCCCATCAGCGCCTGCACCTCGACCACCTTGGACGGCGGCACGCCGAAGCGCTCCATTACCTCCGCCGCCCCGATCGGCTTCTGCTTGATCGGGTCGAGCATCTCCACGCCCGGACCCACGAGCTGCATCAGGTCCTTGTCCGAGCTGACGATGGTGATCCGCCCGCCCGCCTCCACCGTCGCCCGCGCGTAAGAGGCGATCAGGTCGTCCGCCTCCCAGTCCTCCAGCTCCACGCTCGGCACCCCGAACGCCGCCGTCGCCTCGCGCACCAGGGCGAACTGCGGCCGCAACTCGTCCGGCGGCTCCGGCCGCTGCGCCTTGTAGCGGTCGTACAGCCGGTTGCGGAACGTCAGCCGCCCCGCGTCGAAGATCACCGCCAGGTGCGTGCCGACGTGGTCGCGCATCAGCCGCGCCAGCATGTTGCAGAACCCGTACACCGCGTTGACCGGCACCCCGTCGGCCCGCGTCATCGGCGGCAGCGCATGGAACGCGCGGAAGATGAACCCCGACCCGTCCACCACCACCAGATGGAACGGCGCCGGCCCGCCCGCCGCCTCCGCCGCGACCCCGGCCGCCACGTCGGGACCCTGTGCGCCCGTGCCCGCCTCCGCCGCGTCCCTGCCCGTCACGCCCGGCCCGGTGCCATCGGCCTGCGTCGTGGAGGCCGTGTCGCCGTCCGGCGCAGCGCCGCTCGCCGTATCCCCGCGCGCCGCATCCCCGCTCGCCGCGGTCCCTCGCATTGCATCCCCGGACGCTGTAGTCCCGGGCACCGCATCCCCGACCGCCGCATCCCGCACCACCGCCGCGGCAGCCGGGCGCGGCGCGAACAGGTCGCCGTTGCGCGCCACCTTAGTGCCCGCCACCCACCGCCCCTTCCTGCAGCACGAATACCCGCGAGCAGTACGGGCAGAACGTCTGCTCGTGCACGATGCGCAGCCACACGCGCGGATGCCCCAGCGGGCCGACGCCCCCGTCGCAGGCCACGACGCGGCTGTCCACGACGAACTGCTCGGTGGTGCCGACATCGGGGGATGGCCTGGAATCGCCGAATGCCATGGGCCGCTCTCTCTCGGTCGGGGGAACTCTGGTCGGGGGAACGGCGCGATGATACGCCTGGACGCCGTGCTGACAACTCCGCCCCGACCACCGACACCGTCCCTCATCGCCCCGGGCCTCGCCGCCACCCTGTGCCTCGCCGCCACCCTGGCGCTTGCCGGCTGCGCGGGCGGCCCCAACCCCGCCGCGGCCACGCTGGCCTCCACAGCGCCCGGCGCGGCACCCACCGGCCGCGCGGCCTTCCCGCCGCCCGACCTGGTCCTAGCCATGGCCGACGGCACGACGCTGCCCGCCCGCGTCTGGCTGCCCCCGCCCGGCACCGCCGTGCGCCGCGCGATCCTGGCGCTGCACGGCTTCAACGACAGCCGCGACGCCTGGGCGCTGCCCGCGCCCGTGCTCGCCGCCGCGGGCTTCGCCGTCGTCGCCCCGGACCAGCGCGGCTTCGGCGCCACCGCCAGCCGCGGTCGCTGGCCCGGCGCCGCAGCCCTGGTGGCCGACGCCCGCGATGCCGTGCGCGCCGTGCACGCCCGCTTCCCCGGCGTGCCGCTCACCGTGATGGGCGAGAGCATGGGCGGCGCCGTGGCCCTGCTGCTCGCCACCCCGGACGCCCGCCCGCCCGCCAATGCCTCCTCTGGCAACGCCCCCGACGACGCCCCGGGCGACGGCGTGGACAGCACCGTGCTCCTGGCCCCTGCGGTGTGGGACCGCGCCCAGATCGGCCCCGTGCTCACCGCGAGCCTGTGGGCGGCGGCCGGCCTCGCTCCCGCCCACGAGGTCACCGGCCGCGAGCTGCCGCTGCGCATCGCCGTCAGCGACAACCGCGATGCCCTGCTCGCCCTGATCCGCGACCCGCTCACCCTGCGCGCCACCCGCCTCGACGTGCTGGCTGGCCTGGTCGACCTGATGGACCGCGCCGCCGCCGCCGCCCCCCGCGTGCGCGGCCGCGTGCTGATCCTGGACGGCGGCCGCGACCAAATCGTGCCGCTCGCCGCCACCGCCGCCACCTGGGCCAGGCTGCCCGCCTCGGCGCGGCGCGGCTTCTACCCCGCGGGCTTCCACCTGCTGCTGCGTGACCGCGAGCGCGCGCTGCCCACCGGCGACATCCTCGCCTGGCTTGACCGCCCGCAGGCCTGGCTCCCCTCCGGCGCCGACGTCGCCGCCGCCGCCTGGACCGCCGGGCACGCCTGGGCGGCAGAGCCCGCCGCCTGGCTGCCGGCGGGGCTCGACACGCTGGCGGGCGAGGATCCACGGCCCTGAGACCTCGGCCGGCAAGGCAGAAAGCAAGGCTGGGCTCCCCCTCCGCTGCCCATTCCAACAGCCCAAGCGGGCTGTCGGAACCTTTGGGCAGCTCCGCCCAGACCCGCCAAAGGCCAAGGCCTCTGGACACCGATCTACTGAGACAAGTGGTTTCCAAAGGCGAGCCTTTGGCGGAGTTTGAGGCAGAGCCTCAACCTTGCTTGCTCCTCCGTTCCTGCCGCGACGCGGCACTGGCGCCGCCCTGCGGATCGCGCTAGAGCATGGCGCCACGGACCCGTAGCTCAGCTGGATAGAGCGCTGCCCTCCGAAGGCAGAGGTCGCACGTTCGAATCGTGTCGGGTCCGCCATCCCCCGCAGATCGGCAGGCCTCCGGACTCTTTCACGGGGCGCCCGTGCCCTCACCCGGCCTTGTCCTGGCATTCGCGGCAGCCCTTGCCCTCGCCGCCTGTGTCGGCCACTGCCCCCGCGCGGACTAGGCCGAGGCGACCCGCCGCGCCCGGGCGATCGGCGATAACCCCGAGCTGTCCGGCGCCATCGCCGGCACCGTCCGCGACGGTAGGCTGCCCCGCGGCGTCCAGGCGGCCACGCCCGCGACACACCCCAGGCTTGCGCTCCGCCGCGCCAGCGCCACCTCCATGCCGTGTCGTCACGCCCGCGACACGATACGGAGGTGCGGCAGCCAGATGACCCGGTTCGAGCAGCTCGCCCTCGACGAAGCCCTGGGCATCGCCATGGCCAGCCAGATCATGACCGCCTCGCTGCTGCTCCACGTCGCCGAACGCGACCCGTCCGGCATCCCGGCGTTGCGCGAGACCCTGGACGCGCACGCCAAGATCCTTGAGGGCCCGCACGCCGCCACCTGCTACAGCCGCGCCGCCCTCGGCCTCGCGCGCAGCCTGCTCGCCTCGCGCGTGGAGTCCCTCGCCGAGATCGAGCAGGAAGCCGGGTAACATCCGCCTGGCGGCAGCCATTGCCCGTCCAGGAATCCGGCCCGCGCCGCATTGGGTAAGCAAGCAAGGTTGAGGCCCCGCCTTCAAGCATGGGCCTCAAACTCCGCCAAAGGCTCGCCTTTGGAATCCATTACCCAGACAAGTCCACCCTCGAATCTGCCCCGGCAGGTCCGCGCAGGACCCGGTCCTGCCCACTGCGCCAGCGATTCTGGTCGCGTCCCGATACCGCCGCCACGCCAGACGTGGGATGAACCCTGCCACCCGCCGGGGGTTTGAGCCTCGTGCCCGTGTGAAGGACCGACCCGATGCGCCTGCTGCTTGTCGAGGACCACGAGGAGATCTGGGACTTCCTCTCCCGCCGCCTGACCCGGCGCGGCTACGAGGTCAGCGTCGCCACCGACGGCGAGGCCGGCCTGCTCAAGGCGCGCACGGAGAAGCCCGACGTGATGCTGCTCGACATGAACCTGCCGCTCATGGACGGCTGGACCGTGGCCCGCACCCTGAAGGCGTCCGAGGACACCCGCGCCATCCCGATCATCGCCCTCACCGCCCACGCCATGTCCGGCGACAAGGAAAAGGCCATCGAGGCCGGCTGCGACGACTACCACGCCAAGCCGGTCGACTTCTCCCGCCTGCTCACCCAGATCGACGCGCTGTTCGCCGCCTCCTGACGCCCGGCGGGCAGGGCCGCCCCCTGCCCGGACCCGCGTTCCCGCCCAGGGTCCCCGCACCGTGCTGCCACTGACTCCCCAGCCCGTCGACACCATCGCCCACGTCATCCAGGTGGCGCTGACCCCGATGTTCCTGCTGTCCGGCATCGGCACCCTGCTCAACGTGTTCAACACCCGCCTCGCGCGGGTCTCCGACCACAGCGAGCACACCTCGGACCTCCTCGCCGCCAACCCCGGCGGCGCCGAGGCCGCGCTGCTGCGGCGGCACCTGCGCCGCCTGCGCGCGCGCGTGCTCGCCCTCGACCTCTCCATCGCCCTCGGGGCGCTGGGCGGCGCCACCACCTGCGCCGCCGCCTTTGCCCTGTTCGTCGGCGTGCTGCGCGAGGCTGCCACGTCCGCGGTGCTGTTCGGGCTGTTCGGCCTGGCGCTGACCTTCACCGTGGGCGCGCTGGCCGCGTTCATCGCCGACACCCTGCTCGCCTGGCACGGCCTGCGCGAGGAGGGCCCGCTGCCGCACCTGCGCCGCCCGCCCTAGCGGCACGAGGGCCGTCGTCCCACGCGTCGCTGGTGAAGCAGGCAAGGTTGAGGCTCTGCCTCAAACTCCGCCAAAGGCAGGCCTTTGGAATCCACTTGTTTAAGTAAATCGGTGTCCAGAGGCCTTGGCCTTTGGCGGGTCTGGGCGGAGCCCAGCCTTGCTTGCTTGTCCGCCGGCGACCCCGCCGCGCCGATCGGCCCTTCCGCATTAATCCTCCCGCAACGCCGCGCTGGCAGGATCGCGCCACCTCCACCAACCGAGAGCCCCATGACGATTGGACAACGCCTTGCCGCCGTTTTCACGAGCCAGTTGCTGCTGTTCGGCACCGTGGTCGGCATGACCTGCTGGCAGGTCGGCGTCGTGCGGCACGACGCGCGCGCGGTGATCGACCTCGACGCACCGCGCGCCCAGGCCGCCACGGCGATCAGCGGCGACGTGAACGACAGCCTGTCCGCCCTGCGCGGCTGGATGATCGACGGCGGCGCGCCGAGCAAGGCGGCGCGCGCGCAGGTCTGGGACCGCCTGGAGGCGACGCGGGTGACGATGGACCGCCTGGTGGCGAGCGAGCCCGGCTCCGACATCGCCGCGCGCTGGCAGAGCGTGCAGGCGCTGCTGGGCTCGCTCCGCCACGCGGAGGACGACGTGGAGCGGGTCGCGAACTCGCCGGAGGAGCAGCCTGCCGCCACCATCCTCAGCCGCGACGTCACCCCGCTGCTCAACGTCATGGGCTCGCAGCTCACGGCGATGATGGACGAGGAGGGCGGGCTGGAGGCGACGCCGGAGCGCAAGCAGCTCATCCGCCAGATGGGCGAGTTCCGCGGCCCGCTCGGCCTGGCCGGCTCCAACATGCGCGCCCATCTGGCGACCGGCGACGCCGCCAGCAGGGCGTCGTTCGACACCTACTTCGCCCGCACCCGCGCCGGGCACGACTACCTGGTCGCGCACCGCGCGCTGCTGACCGGGAGCCAGGCGGCCGCGATGGACCAGGTCGAGGCCGCCTGGACGCGGTTCCAGCCGATCCCCGCCGCGCTGTTCGCGATCCGCGGCTCGGACGGCTGGAACGTCGCCCACAGCATGATGCGCACCGAGGTCCTGCCCCGCGTGTCGCGGTTGCGAGAGGCGCTGGTTGGCGACGGCACGCCGGGCGCCGCCGGCGGCATCGTCGGCCTGGCTGCGGCGCAGCAGCGCAATCACTCGCAGGGACTCGCCGCCCGCCTCGACCGGCTGCAGGGCATGTCGCTGGGGATGCTCGCGCTCGGCCTCGTGGTCGCGGGCGTGCTCGGCGGCCTGACCACCCGCACCATCGTCCGTCCGCTGCGCGCGCTCGCGGAGGCGATGCGCCGGCTGGCCGCGCACGACCTCGCCGTGACGATGCCCGGCGCCGGGCGGCGCGACGAGATCGGCGCCATGGTGGCGGCGATGGAGGTGTTCCGCGACAGTCTGGCCCGCGCCGACGCCCTGGCCACGGAGCAGGCTGCCGGGCAGGCCGCGGACCAGCGGCGCGTGCTGCAGCTTGGCGGCCTGGTCGCAGGCTTCGAGGCCCAGGTGGGCGCGATGGTCGCGGAACTGGCGGGATCGGCCGTCAGGCTGGAGGGCTCGGCGCAGTCGATGAGCGCCACCGCCGGGCAGACCGACACGCGCTCGGCCACCATGGCCGGTGCGGCGGAGGACGCCAGGGCCAGCGTGCAGACGGTGGCCGCCGCGGCCGAGGAGCTGTCGGCCAGCATCCACGAGATCACCCGCCAGGTGCAGGAGCAGAACCGCATGACCGGCGAGGCGGCCGAGGTGGCGCGACGCACCGACGGCATCGTGCGCGACCTGGCGGAGAGCACCGGCAGGGTCGGCCAGGTGGTGTCGCTGATCTCCGACATCGCCGGGCAGACCAACCTGCTGGCGCTCAACGCCACGATCGAGGCGGCGCGGGCCGGGGAGGCGGGCAAGGGCTTCGCGGTGGTCGCCTCCGAGGTGAAGGCGCTGGCGAACCAGACGGCCAAGGCCACCAAGGAGATCGGCGCGCAGATCGGCCACGTGCAGGCCGCGGTCCAGGAGGCGGTCGCCGCGATTGAGGGCATCGTGAACCGGGTGGAGCAGGCGAGCGGCGTCTCTGTCGCGATCGCCGCCGCCGTGGAGCAGCAGGGCGCCGCGGCGGCGGAGATCGCGCGCAGCGTGCAGCTCACGGCGCGCAGCACGGAGGAGGTCTCGATCAACATCGATGGCGTCAGGCAGGCGGTGGAGAGCACGGGGACGATCGCCGGCGAGGTGCTGGAATCCGCAGGCGACCTGTCGCGCCAGGCGGGGCGGCTGTCCAGGGAGGTCGGCGGCTTCGTCCAGGGCGTGCGCGCCGCCTAGCGGCCGCGCAGGCTCGAAGAAGAAAGCAAGGCTGGGCTCTGCCCAGACCCGCCAGGGGGGAAGCCCCCCCTGGACCGGCTTTACTTAGTAAATGGATTCCAAAGGCCTGCCTTTGGCGGAGTTTGAGGCAGAGCCTCAACCTTGCTTAACCCGCTCACTCCGAAGGACCGTCGGTCTTACGCCAGCCCCAGCCCCACCAGCAGCGCGTATGCCCCGCCTGCCCCGCCCAGCGCTACCCCCAGTGCCAGCAGCCACCACAGCCGCGTCACCAGGAACAGCCCGGACAGCACGATCGCGATCTGCAGGCCCCGCACCCCGCGCTCGAACCCGTGGTAGCGCCGGAACTCGTGGTCGCGCTCGTGCTCGGCCTCGTGCGCCCGCCCCGCGAGCTGCTCCATCCCGTCCCCGCCCGGCTCGGACTGCATCCGCGCCGCTTCGCCCTGCGCCCGCGCCACGCGCTCGGAGACCGCGGCGCCCGCCGCCGCCTGGCCATCCATCACCCCCGCGCTCTGCAGCAGCACGGTGCGCCGCACCGACTTCGCCTGGTACTGCGTCCACAGGTCGCTCGCCGCCACGTGCTGCGCCAGGTAGGCGGTCTGCGCGTCGTTGGCGCTCATCTCCACGATCACCGCCAGCGCGGCCAGCACCGCCACTAGAACCGCCGCCCGCCGCGCCGCCGTGCCGCCTTCGCCACCGTGCGCGTGCGCCTTTTCCAGGTTCTCCTGCGCCATCTCGACGTTGTCCATGCGCGCCCCTCCGCAAAGCCCGAGCATACAGCGCAACACGCCGCCGGACACGGGCGGCTGCGCCCGCGCCCGCCAAGGCCAACGAAAACCTCTTCCTTCAAGAAAGGCATTCCAAAGGCCCGGCCTTTGGCGGAGTCTGAGGCCCATGCTTGAAGGAGGGGCCTTAACCTTCCTGTGCCGCTCCCGAACCCCGCCCCGGAAACGCGACCCGCCCGGCCACGTTGGCCACCGGATTGCCCCGATAGGAGACCGCCATGATCGCCGCCAGCGTCCTCGACACCATCGGCCACACCCCGCACATCCGCCTCGCCCGCTTGTTCCCTGACGCCGAAGTCTGGGTGAAGTCCGAGCGCTCCAACCCCGGCGGCTCGATCAAGGACCGCATCGGCATCGCCATGATCGAGGCAGCCGAGCGCCAAGGCGACCTCAGGCCCGGCGGCACCATCATCGAGCCTACCTCCGGCAATACCGGCGTCGGCCTCGCCATGGCCGCTGCGGTCAAGGGCTACCGCCTCGTCCTGGTGATTCCGGAGTCGATGTCGATCGAGCGCCGCCTGCTCGTCCAGGCCTACGGCGCCAGCTTCGACCTCACGCCGAAGGAGGGCGGCATGAAGGCCGCCATCGCCCGCGCCGAGGAGCTGCGCGCGCAGACCCCCGGCGCCTGGATTCCCAACCAGTTCGAGAACCCCGCCAACCCCGCGATCCACGAGGCCACCACCGCGCGCGAGATCCTCGCCGACTTCCCCGACGGCCTGGACGTGATGATCACCGGCGTCGGCACCGGCGGCCACATCACCGGCTGCGCCCGCGTGCTCAAGGCGGAGTGGCCGCACCTCAAGGTGTTCGGCGTCGAGCCCGACGTCTCCGCCGTGATCTCCGGCGGCAAGCCAGGCCCGCACCCGATCCAGGGCATCGGCACCGGCTTCCTGCCGCGCAACCTCGACGTCGAGCTGCTCGACGGCGCCATCCCCGTCTCCGGCGCCGACGCCAAGGACTACGCCCGCAGATCCGCCCGCCAGGAGGGCCTGCTCGTCGGCATCTCCTCGGGCGCCACCCTCGCCGCCATCGCCGCCAAGCTGCCCGAGCTGCCGCGCGGCAGCCGCATCCTCGGCTTCAACTACGACACCGGCGAGCGATACCTCTCCGTCCTCGACTTCCTCCAGGCGTAGCAAGCAAGGTTGGGCGCTGCCCAAACCCGCAAAGGGCCGGAGGCCCTTTGATCCCTTGACTTAAGTAAGGGATTCTCAAGGCGAGCCTTGAGCGGGGTTCCCGCCTTCAAGCATGGGGGGCAGAGCCCCTGGCCTTCCTTGCCTCGCCCTGGCGCCCCCGCCCGCTACGAGGGCCTCATCGCCCGGATGTCAGCCACGGCGGATGGTTCCGCGAGCGCCGCGGCCTCCGCTATCGCGTCGGCCAGGGCGCAGCACTCGGCCTCGCCCGTCGCCAGCAGCTCCCGAAACGAGCGTATCCGCGACATGAACCACAGACCGGCCGCCACCATCGCGACCGGGCTGCCCGCGATGCACCGCTTCGTCGCGGGATGGACCTCGTGCCCCAGCGCCCTGACGAGGCCGAAGCCCGCGCGGACCCCGCGCGCCAGCACGAGCGCCTCGCCCCAGGACGCCCCGCCCCCGCGCCGCATCCCCGCGACCGAGACGCTCTCCAACGCGACGCACAGCGGCACGTGGCAGCGGAGCCAGAGCGGCATGTCGCGTTCCAGGGCCGCCGGCAGCCCGGCCGCGTTGAACACGTCGACCCAACGCTGCTCGCCCAGCAGGGTCCTCTGCCCGGCCGCCCCGATGCTGGCGCCGAGCCGCCCATCAGCGTCCAGCCGGGCCTGGACGAACGCCATGCCGAAGCCGCACCGCCCGGCGCCGACCGCCGCCTGCAGCCGCTCCGGATGGAAAGTGTTAAACATGAAAAGGATGCACCCGGCCGCACTGCGCCGCAGCGCCGGCAGCACCGCGTCCGCCTGGTGCGCCAGCAGCGTGACGATCACCAGGTCGTAGGCCACCCGCTCATCCAGCGCGTCGGCCACCCGGACGCCCGCCCGCTCGCCCCCGACATCGACGATCGCGCCGTCCCGCTCGATCTGTCCGAGCCGGACGGAACCGGGTCGGGCGACGGTCGTGACTTCGTGGCCCCCCGTGCGCGCAAGCTGGAACGCGAACGCGCTGCCGATCTTCCCGGCGCCGAGCACGGCAATGCGCAGCGGCACGGAGCCTGGAGACGCGACGAAACCCTGTCCTGTCACCACCTGGACGTCACCCGTCGTTCCCTCATCCCACCCCCGGCTTCTTCACCCCAGCCCCGGCGCCTCGCGCCTGAACCCCGCCCACGCCCTGCGCCGCTCCCCTGGCGGCGGCCTGCGGCACGACACCAGGTACATCCCCGCCACGAACGCCAGGTTCGACACCGCCGTGAGCCCGTAGGCCAGCGCCGCCGCCGCGTCCGACGTGGCGCTGCTGAACACGCTCCACGCCGCGAACCCCAGCCCGAGAAGCCGCAGCACCTGGAACATCGGCCGCAGCGGGTTGAGCCGTCCCGGCGCCACCATCGTGCGCAGCCGCCCCACGTACACGTAGAACCACATCCCGCACGCCGCGCTGAACCCGCAGTACACGCCGTAGGCAAGGCTCAGCATCCCCGCGCCGTACAGGGCGGCGTCCGACGCCAGCTCCAGCACCACCGCGCCGAGCTGCAGGCTCAGCCCCACGTCGAACGCCGAGGGCGAGCCGTCCAGCCGGTCGCTGAGCGGCTGGAACACCCGGTCGAGCAGCCAGGCATCGGCGTCGGCAAGTCGCGTGGCGATCGTCATGAACAGGCTCCGTGCCTGCGCTATCTGCCGCCGCAAGGGCAACAAGCAAGGCTGGGCTCTGCCCAGACCCGCCAGAGGCGAGGCCCCCCTGGACCGGCTTTACTTAGGTATTGGATTCCAAAGGCTTGCCTTTGGCAAAGTTTGAGGCAGAGCCTCAATCTTCCTTGCCTACTGCGCCGCCCCCCGCCCCTGCCGGTCCAGCTCGGCAAACTCCGCCTCCCCCAACGCGATCGCCGCCGCCGCCACGTTCTCCTCCAGGTGCGCGACGCTCCCCGTCCCCGGGATCGGCAGCATCACCGGCGAGCGCCTGAGCACCCACGCCAGCGCCACCTGCCCCGGCGACACGCCGAGCCGCCCCGCGATCCCGGACAGCACCGAGCCAGGCCGCGCCAGCGACCCAGCCGCCAGCGGCGCCCACGGGATGAACCCGATGCCCTGCTCCTCGCAGTGTGCCAGCACCGCCTCGCTCGCCCGGTCCACCAAGTTGTAGCGGTTCTGCACCGTCGCCACCGCGAAGTGCCGCCCCGCCGCCTCGATCTCCTCCACGCCGACCTCGCTCAGCCCGGCGTGGCGGATCAGCCCTTCCTTCTGCATCTCCGCGATCGCCCCGAACTGCTCCTCGCGGTCCACCTTCGGGTCGATGCGGTGGAGCTGCCACAGGTCGATCCGCTCCACCCCCAGCCGGCGCAGGCTCATCAGCACGCACTGCCGCAGGTACTCCGGCCGCCCCACCGGCCGCCAGATGTTCGGCCCGTGCCGCGTGTGCCCGCCCTTGGTCGCCACCACCAGGCCGCCATACGGGTGCAGCGTCTCGCGGATCAGGTCCTCGCTGACGTATGGCCCGTAGCTGTCCGCCGTGTCGACCAGCGTGATCCCCAGCGCCGGTACCCGCCGCAGCGTCTCGCGCGCCGCCTCCAGGCTCGGCGGCTCGCCCCAGATCCCCGCCCCGGTAACCCGCATCGCCCCGAAGCCCAGGCGGCGCACCGCCATGTCGCCGCCGATCGTGAACGTGCCGGACAGCGCCGCGTCCTGTCGAGCCATGGGACCGCTCCTGTGCAAAGACGGCCCAGTCTAGCCGTACGCGAGCAAGCCAAGGCAAGGCTGGGCTCTGCCCAGACCCGCAAAGGGTCCAAAGGACCCTTTGATCCCTTTACTTAAGTAGTGGATTCCAAAGGCCTGCCTTTGGCGGAGTTTGAGGCAGAGCCTCAACCTTGCTTCCTCACGCATTCAGCCTGAACAGCACCATCGACAGCGCCTCGACCTCGTAGCGCTCCCCGATCCCGTACACCGCCGCTACCTCCGCCAGCGCCGTGTCGAACAGCAGCCGCCACCGCGCGCCGCCCGCGCAGGGCGGCAGCGTGAACCCCTCCGCCGCCTTGCCCGCGTTGAGCACCATGAGCAGCGTGACGTCGGTGGCCGGCCTGCGGATGCCGGTGGCCTGCGCGCGCCCGTCCATCAGCATCCCGAAGCAGCGCAGCGCCCCGTCGTCCCAGTCCACGCCCGTCATCTCGGTGCCGCTGGGATGCACCCAGGTGACGTCGCGCCCGCCCAGCGCCAAATCGTACGCGCCCGTCATGAACCGCCCGCGCCGCAGGATCGGGTACTCCGCGCGCAACGCGGTCAGCCTGCGCACGAACGCGACCATCGCGCGGTCCTCCGCGTCGTGCTCCCAGCCCACCCAGGAGATCGGCCCGTCCTGGCAGTAGGCGTTGTTGTTGCCGCCCTGGCTGCGCCCGAACTCGTCGCCGGCGAGCAGCATCGGCGTGCCCTGGCTGAGCAGCAGCGTCGCCAGCATGGTCCGCACCAGCCGCCTGCGCGTGCCCAGCACGTCCTGGTCGTCGGTCGGCCCCTCGACCCCGCAGTTCGTCGAGCAGTTGTTGTCGGTGCCGTCGCGCCCGCCCTCGCCGTTCGCCTCGTTGTGCTTGGCCGCGTAGCTGACCAGGTCGGCCAGCGTGAACCCGTCGTGCGCGGTGATGAAGTTCACGCTCGACCACGGCCTGCGCCCGCGCTGCGCGAAGGTGTCGGCGGAGCCGCACAGCCGGGGCGCGATCTGCGCCGGCCGCATCCCGCCGTTCCACCACCGCCTGATGTCGTCGCGGAACCGGTCGTTCCACTCCGCCCACCCCGGCGGGAATTTCCCAAGTTGGTACCCCCCCGGCCCCACGTCCCACGGCTCCGCGATCAGCTTGACTCCCGAGAGCACCGGGTCCTGCCCGCACGCCGCGAGGAACCCGCTCTGCTCGTCGAAGCCGTGCGGCTCCCGCGCCAGCGTGACGGCGAGGTCGAAGCGGAACCCGTCGACGTGCATCTCCTCGACCCAGTAGCGCAGGCTGTCGGTGACCATCTGGTTCACCCGCCTGTGGTTGAGGTTGACGGTGTTGCCGCACCCCGTGTCGTTGACGCAGCGCCGTGGACACCCCTCCTCCAGCCGGTAGTAAGAGGCGTTGTCGATGCCGCGGAACGACAGCGTCGGCCCCAGCTCCGAGCCCTCCGCGGTGTGGTTGTACACCACGTCCAGGATCACCTCGATCCCGGCCGAGTGCAGACGCGCGACCATCTCCTTGAACTCGGAGAACGCGAAGTCCGGCACCCGCGCGAAGCTGCGCTCCGGCGCGAAGAACCCGATGGTGTTGTAGCCCCAGTAGTTGGAGAGCCCCAACTCCAGCAGCCGCGGCTCGCTGGTGAAGCTGTGCACCGGCAGCAGCTCGACCGCGGTGACGCCCAGGCTGCCGAGGTAGGCGACCACCTCGCGCTGCGCCAGCCCCGCGAAGGTGCCGCGGCTCGCCTCCGGCAGCGCGGGGTGCAGCTTGGTGAAGCCGCGCACGTGGGTCTCGTAGACGATGGTGCGCTCCCACGGCACCCGCGGCGGCCGGTCCGCGCCCCAGGTGAACGCGGGATCGACCACGCGGCACTTCGGCACGAACGGCGCGCTGTCCCGCGCGTCGAAGCTCAGGTCGCCGTCCGGATGCCCGCGGCGGTAGCCGTACAGCTCGTCGCACCAGCGCAGCGTGCCGACATGGGCGCGCGCGTATGGATCGAGCAGCAGCTTGTGGGCGTTGAACCGGTGCCCCAGCTCCGGCGCGTACGGCCCGTGCACCCGGTAGCCGTAGATCGTGCCCGGCCGCGCGTCGCGCACGTAGCCGTGCCAGATCTCGTCGGTGTACTCGGGCAGCTCGATGCGCTCGACCTCGCGCTCGCCGGACTCGTCGAACAGGCACAGCTCGACCCGCGTGGCGTTGGCCGAGAACAGCGCAAAATTTACCCCGAGCCCGTCCCAGGTGGCCCCCAGCGGATGCGGCAACCCCTCCGACAGTCCGACGGTCATGGCACGCTCCCACCAGGACCGCGCCCGCCCGCCCCCGCCGCGCCGCGCACCCCGGCCTCCCGCACATCGCCCTCCATCGCCGGCTCCGCCCCTTCCCGCCCTGGCGACACGCCCCGCCCGGCCCCCGCTTCGCCCGTCCCGCCCGCACCCCTCCCGTTCACGCCCGGCCCGCTCACGCCCGGTCCGCCCACGCCCAGCCCGCCGGGCTCCAACCCGGCAGGTCCCGTCGCGACAGGCCCGTGCATCGTCCTGGTCACGCCATCGCCTCTCCGGGCAGTGTCGCGACCGGGCGCCCCGCCGCCCCCCGCACCGTCGCCATCCGCACTCCTACCGCCCGCCCGCGCCGCGCCGGCCAGCGCGGGCAGCAGCGGCAGCAGCTCGTCAAGGTCGCGCCCGGCCACGCAGTACAGCGCCCGCCCCGGCCACGCCCCGCCGCCCGCCACCCGCGCCGCGTCGTACACACTCCCGTCCTCGCCCAGCGGCAGCGGCGCCAGCCCGAGCCCGCCGTACACCGCCAGCAGCGCCGGCCCCGCGTCCCACACCGCGAGGTCGCGCCCCTCCTGCTGCGCCAAGTCGCGCAGCCGCCACACCGCGCTGACCCGGTCGCTGTCCGCCCCCGCCGGATCGCCCAGCGCCAGCAGCACGTGCCCGGTGCGCCGGAACGCCACCGCCGAGCGCCCCGCCTCGCCCAGCACCACGCCGTCCGCCTCGCCCGACGCCGCACCCCCCAGCGCCCGCAGCCGCGCGCGCGCCGCCTCGTCCCACGCCAGGTAGCCCACGTCGCCCGGCCGCAGCAGCGCCCACCCCGCCAGCAGCGCGCACCCCACCGCAGCCCCCACCGCCACGCGCAGCCGCCCCTCCAGCTCGGGCGAGGCCACGATCTCCCACCAAGCGTTCTGCGCCACGAAGCGCACCTGCGGCTCCAGCGCCGCCAGCGCCGCGACGCACGCCGCCAGCACCATCCCCGGCACCACCACCGCCGCCAGCGACGCGGCCCCCGCCCGCACCCCGCGCCACCCCCCGCCCAGCACCCGGGCGTGGCGGTAGTGGGCGTCGCGGAACGGCGCCACCAGCAGCACCGCCAGCACCAGCACCCCCGGCACCCAGAGCGGCTCGCCCTGCGACGCGGTAAGCCCCGCCGCCGCCAGCAGCAGCACGATCGCCCCGCCCCAGGCCAGCGTGACCCTGCGCGACAGCGCCAGCGACAGCACCAGCAGGGCGGCCCCCAGCAGCGACGGCACGTACTGCCCGCCACTCGACGCCAGGCCGGCGAAATCCGGGTCGATCCAGGTGAACTCCGCCCGGCTGTCGATCACGCCCAGCCCCAGCAGCAGCGCCCCGCACAGCGCCACCACCCCGGTCGCGGCGACGGCGGCGAAGTCCGGCTCGCTCCAGCGCGCTTGCGCCTCCGCGCGCCCCGCCGCGGACACGCCCAGCCCCTCCGCCACGACCCCCTCCGCCACGCCCCTCTCCGCCACGACCCTTGCCGCCGGCGCCTCGCCCGCGCGGATCGCCACGATCGCCCTGCCGCGCAGCAGCAGCTCGTTGCCCGCGAACATCGAGCCGGCCAGGAACAGCGGGATCACGTAGTAGTACAGCCGGAACACCACGATCGCCCCCAGCGCCACGGAGGCCGGCATGTACGGCGCCAGCCCGAGCAGGATCGCGGTGTCGAACACCCCGATGCCGCCCGGCAGGTTCGCGACCAGCCCCGCGGTGTACGACGAGACGTAGATCGCCAGGAACGCCAGGTAGCCGGGCCGCGCGTCCTCGGGCAGCAGCACGTAGAAGATCGCCGCCGTCACCGCCACGTCGAGCGTGGCCAGCAGCACCTGCACCAGCGCCATGCGCGCGCCCGGCAGCACCACCTCGTGGCCGCGCAGCCGCACCGTGCCCAGCACCTTTGCCAGGGCGACGTAGCCGCCGACGACGCCCCACATCAGGGCGCCCGCCGCCCACATCGCCCAGTGCGGCAGCAGCCGGCCCAGCAGCGGCACCATCTCCGGCTCGGCGAACACGATGGTCCCGCCCAGCACCAGCCCGCCCAGCCCGAAGGTCAGCGAGCAGAACGCCACCACCTTGGCGATCTGCACCGGGCTCAGCCCCCAGTGCGCGTACAGCCGATAGCGCACCGCCGCCCCCGACAGCGCCGCGAAACCGAGGTTGTGCGCCAGCGCATAGGCGCAGAACGAGGCGAACGCCGTGCGCCGGAACGCGACACGGTGCCCGGCATAGATCGTCGCCAGCCGGTCGTAGAACGTCAGCACCCCGTAAGACAGCACCGTCCACATCGCCGCCAGCCACAGCGCCCGCGCCGGGATCGCCGCCAGCGCCAGCCGGATGTCGGCGATCCGCAGATGCCGGAACTCGCTCTGCACCACGTAGGCAGCCCCTGCGAGCAGCAGCACGCCGAGCAGCGGCGGCAGCCTGCGCAGCCAGCGCCGCCACGCGCCGGGCGGCCCCGGATCGTGCCCCGGCCCCGACGGCGCGATCCCCGCCGGCGCGACCACCCCTGTCGACGCCGCGTCCCCGCCCTTGGGCAGCGCCACCCCCGCCGTCGCCGGCGTCATGCCCGCCCCGCCGCGCACGCCGTCCGCAGCGCCGGCCAGGCTGCCCTCGGCGCGCGCCTCGCTAGGCCGGGGCACCATCGGCTCAGCCCCTCGCTCCCGGACCCGCCGCCCCACCCTTCGCCACGAGGGCGGGCGAAGCGGCGCCCGCCGGGTCGGGCCGGATCAGCGCGGACTCGATCAGCCCCACCGTCTCGTCCACGCCGTACAGCGCCGCGAACACCCCGAAGCGCGGTCCCTCCTGCTGCCCCAGCAGCACCTGGTACAGGCACCCGAACCACGCCCGCAGCTCGGCGAACTCGTGCCGCTTGCCCACTGCGAACACCACGTTCTGGATCGCCTCCGCATCCGCCCCCGGCTCCAGCCCGCGCAGCGTCTCCGCCAAATCGGCCAGCGCCGCCCGCTCGCGGGCGTCCGGCGCGCGATAGCGCTTCCCGGGCCGCACGAAATCGCGGTGGTATGCGACCGCGTGCTCCACCAGCCGCGCCAGGAACGGATTCTGCTCCGCCCCACCCTCGACGCCGTAGCGCCCGAGGAACCCCCACAGCAGTGCCGGCTCGTCCGCGTTCACCACGCTCGCCAGGTTCAGCAGCATGGCGAAGCCGACCGGCGCCTCCGCTCCCCGCTCCACCCGCCCGCCATGGATGTGCCACGCAGGGTTGGCCAGCAGCGCGTCGCGCGCCTCGTCGGTGTTCGCCCCGTCCAAGGCCCGCGCCTTGCCGACATTGGCGACGTAGTCGTCCACCGCGCGGGGAATCACGTCGAAATACAGCCGCTTCGCCCGCTGCGGCGTGTTGAACATGAACTGCGCGAGGCTCTCCGCCGGCGCGTAGCGCAGCCACTCCTCGACCGACAGCCCGTTGCCCCTGCTCTTGCTGATCTTCTGCGCGTGCTCGTCGAGGAACAGCTCGTAGGTGTAGCCCACCGGCGGCTCGCGCCCGAGGATGCGGCAGATCCGCCCCGACAGCTTCACGCTGTCGATCAGGTCCTTGCCCGACATCTCGTAGTCCACGCCGAGCGCGAACCAGCGCATCGCCCAGTCCGCCTTCCACTGCATCTTCGCAGCCCCGCCCAGCACCGACGTCTCGAACCGCCGCCCCTCGTGCGACCACGCCACCGTGGCCGCGTCCACGTCGACCGCCTCGATCGCGACCTGCATCACCTGCCCGGTCTCGGGATGGATCGGCAGCACCGGCGAGTACGTCGCGCGGCGTTCAGCCCCCAGCGTCGGCCCCACCGCGGCCACGATCTCGCTGTGGCACTCCAGCACCCTGCGCAGCCCCGCGTCGAACCGCCCCGACGCATAGTACTCGCTGGCGGAGGCGAACTCGTACTCGAACCCGAACGCATCGAGGAACGCCCGCAGGCGCGCGTTGTTGTGGTGCCCGAAGCTCTCGTGCGTGCCGAACGGGTCGGGCACCCGCGTCAGCGGCTGGCCCAGGTGCTGCGCCAGCATCTCGCGGTTCGGCACGTTGTCCGGCACCTTGCGCAGGCCGTCCATGTCGTCGCTGAACGCCAGCAGCCGCGTCGGCCGCCCGGTCAGCTCCTCGTACGCCCTGCGCACCCACGATGTGCGCGCCACCTCCCCGAACGTGCCGATGTGCGGCAGCCCCGACGGCCCGTACCCCGTCTCGAACAGCGCCTCCCGCCCATCTCCCGCCAGGCGTTCGGCTAGGCGTGCCGCCTCCTCGAACGGCCAGGCCCTGGGCACCGCGTTCGGCCGCACAGGCGGGGCCTCCCGGCGGATCGCTGGGGCGGGGGCAGGCTGGGTCTCGGACATCAGCGCACGCTAGGTAGGGGGGGTGGCTTGGTCAATCACGCCGCACCCATATAGTGCGGATGACGCCCCCGCACCCGCACAGCACCAACCCCGCCTGCCCGGCGGGCCTGACCAGGGAAGCAGGCAAGGTTGAGGCTCTGCCTCAAACTCCGCCAAAGGGCGAGCCCTTTGGAATCCATTACTTAAGTAAGGCCGGTCCAGGGGGGGCCTCCCCCCTGGCGGGTCTGGGCAGAGCCCAGCCTTGCTTCCTCCTGGGCTACCCATGACCCCCGCCGAGGACGCCGCCGCCGTGGTCGCCGGCCACCGCCGCGCCGCCGTCCTAACCGCCGACGGCGAGCTCCTGGCCCTCACCTGCGACGAGGCCGCCGCAACCCTGCGCGGCTTCGGCCCGAGCATGGCGCCGCCGCTGCTGGTGCACGCCCCCGCCACGCTGCGCCGCCTCGGCCTGCGCCCGCAGCGCTGCCTCGACCTGCTGGAGCTGTGGGCGTTCGTGCTGCCGGCCCGCCCGGTCACGCCCACCCCGCGCGGCCTGGCCCTCGCCCTCGACCTTGACCCGCCCCATGACCTGGAGCAGGCCGTCGCCCTGCTGCCCGCCGTCGCCTCGGCGCTGCTCGGCCGCCTCGCCGCCGGCCGCGGCCTGCCGATCAACGAGGAGGCCGCCGGCCTGGCGCGGCGCATGGGCGAGCACGGCTGGCCCTGGGCACAGGCCGTGGCCGAGGCGCTGGGCGGCGACGCGCCCGCCGCCCCCGACGCGCTGCGCGTGTGGAAGCGCCTGCCCGAGTGGGAGGACGTCGCCCCCCGCCCGGCCCCGGGCTCCAGCCCGGTGCCGCCCACCGACAGCCGCGCCCGCCTCGCCCAGATGCTCGGCCCAAACGCCGAGCAGCGCCCCGGTCAGGCCGACTACGCCGACGCCGTCTCCGCCGCCTTCGCCCCGCGCGAGGTGCGCGGCGACCCGCACGTCGTGCTCGCGGAGGCCGGCACCGGCACCGGCAAGACGCTGGGCTACGTGGCACCCGCGTCGCTGTGGGCCGAGCGCAACGGCGGCGCGGTGTGGATCAGCACCTACACCCGCCACCTGCAGCGCCAGATCGACGCCGAGCTGGCCCGCCTGCACCCCGACGCAGCCGAGCGCCGCCGCCGCGTCGTGGTGCGCAAGGGCCGCGAGAACTACCTGTGCCTGCTCAACATGGAGGACGCCGTCAACGCCAGCCTCGCCGGCGGCGGCCTCGCCGGCCCCAACGGCGCCGGCACGATCCCGCTGGCCCTGCTGTCGCGCTGGGCACTGGCCACCAACGACGGCGACCTGGGCGGCGGCGACCTGCCAGGCTGGTTCGCCGAGCTGTTCGGCCCGGGTGCCGCCACCGGCCTCGCCGACCGCCGCGGCGAGTGCATCCACGGCGCCTGCCCGCACTACAAGACCTGCTTCGTCGAGCACACCATCCGCCGCGCCCGCACCGCCGACCTGGTGGTCGCCAACCACGCCCTGGTCATGTCGCAGGCCGCCTGGGCCTACGCCGCCTCGTCGCAGAGCACTCCTGGCAGCCAGGGTGACACGGGCGATGAGACCCTGCCCACCCGCTACGTGTTCGACGAGGGCCACCACGTCTTCGCCGCCGCCGACGGCGCGTTCTCCGCAGAGCTGAGCGGCCTGGAGGCGGCGGAGCTGCGCCGCTGGCTGCTCGGCGCGGAAGGCGGCCGCTCGCGCGCCCGCGGCCTGCGGCGCCGCCTCGACGACCTGGTCGCCGGCCGCCCCGCGCTGGAGGCCCCGCTCGACGCCGCCCTGCTGGCCGCCAAGGCCCTGCCCGCCCCCGGCTGGTCGCTCCGCCTCGCCGAGGACGATCCCGCCCCGGACGCACCCGCCGCAGGCCCCGTCCCCGCCCCGCCCGCCGTCGAGCCCGCCGCGCTGTCCGGCGCCCCCGCCGACAACCCGACCGAGGCGTTCCTGCGCCTGCTGCGCCGCCAGATCCTCGCCCGCATCGCCGGCGGCCCCGACGCCGACCGCGCCGGCGCCCCCGCCCTGTTCGCCCCGGAGTGCGACCTGCACCCCGTCTCCGAGCCCCTCGCCCGCGCCGCCGAACGCCTGGAGCGTGCGCTCGGCCGCATCGCCGAGCCGCTGCGCACCCTGCAGCAGCGCCTCGTCGCCCGCCTGGAAGACGAGGCCGAGGACCTCGACCCCACCACCCGCGGCCGCATCGAGGCGATGAGCCGCACCCTGCGCCGCCGCGCCGCCGGCCGCCTCGACGCCTGGCGCGCCATGCTCCGCGCCACCGCAGAGGACCCGCCCGCCCCCGGCGCCCGCCCTGAGCACGTCCACCTCCTGCGCCTCGACCGCCGCCGCCCCGCCGGCACCCGCGGCGGCGACGGCCCGCCGCTGCCCGGACACGGCGCCCCGGGCCAAGCCGCACCTTCGGACCGTCCTCTGCTCGACCGGGACGTCGGCCTGCACCGCCACTGGCTCGATCCGACGATCCCGTTCGCCGCCACGCTGGCCGCCCCCGCGCACGGCCTGCTCGTCACCTCCGCCACCCTGCGCGACGCCCCCGAGCAGGCCGCCGCCGCAGAGCCCGCCTGGGCCGCCGCGGAGGCGCGAGTCGGCGCCACCCATTTGCCCTCGCCCCCGCTGCGCGCCGCCCTCGCCTCGCCGTTCGACTACGCCGCCCAGACCCGCTGCTTCGTGGTTAACGACCTCGCACCCGGCGACCTCGGCGCGCTGGCCGGCGCCTACCGCGCGCTGTTTCTCGCCTCGGGCGGCGGCGGGCTGGGCCTGTTCACCGCCATCTCGCGCCTGCGCGGCGTGCACGCGCGCATCGCCCCCGCGCTGGAGGAGGCCGGCCTCACCCTGCTCGCCCAGCACGTCGACGCCATGGACAACGCCACCCTGATCGACGTCTTCCGCTCCGAGGAGCACTCCTGCCTGCTCGGCACCGACGCCATGCGCGACGGCGTCGACGTCCCCGGCAGGGCACTCCGTCTCGTGGTGTTCGAGCGCGTGCCCTGGCCGCGCCCTGACATCCTGCACCGAGAGCGCCGCCTGCACCTCTCCGGCGGCGACACCACCGGCTACGACGACCGCGAGGCGCGCCTGCGCCTGCGCCAGGCCTTCGGCCGCCTGATCCGCACCGCCACCGACCGCGGCGTCTTCGTCCTGCTCGACCGCCGCACCCCCACCCGGCTGCTCTCCGCCTTTCCCCCCGGCGTTACGGCGCAGCGCGCCGGCCTCGCCGAGACGGTTGCAGGCGTCAGGGACTTCCTCGGTCCCGGCTGAGATGCCGCGCCGAACAGAAAGCAAGGTTGAGGCTCTGCCTCAAACTCCGCCAAAGGCTCGCCTTTGGAATCCAATACTTAAGTAAAGCCGGTCCAGGGGGAGCTTCCCCCCTGGCGGGTCTGGGCAGAGCCCAGCCTTGCTTGCTGCCTCGCTGTCCCGAAGCGGCCAGCCGACCCGCGATCATGGGCACATCCGGTTAGGACTCCATTCAGGTACGCCGGGTTAGGTTGGTGGCACTGGATCGAGAGGAGTCGTCCTCGGCGGCGTGCCTGGCGCCCGCAAGCGGGAAAATCCCGGCGAAACCAGGTGTCGCCGCAAGGGTCGAGGGCGGCGCGCCTGCCGCTCAACGACGTTCGTTCAGTCTGGGATTCATGAAAATCACGCATGAGGACAAGGTCCGCGTCGGCCACAGCATCGTGTGGAAGCTGCTTCTGCCCATTCCCCTGATCTGCGCGGCTGCGGCGCTGACCGCGATCATTGTCCTGCCCCTGCTGATGCGGGCCAACGCGGTCGAGGACGCGGTGGACGCCGCGCACCGCACCGTGCAGCAGTTCCAGGTGATGCGCGCCTACTACACGCGCGAGGTGACGGCGAAGGTGCTGGCCCACGGCGCCATGCGCACCTCGACCAACCCCGCCGCGAGCCCCGACACCATCCCTGCTCCCTCGACCATGGTGCACGAACTGGGCGACCTGCTGGTCGGGCAGGGCACCGCGGTGCGGGTCTACAGCCCCTACCCGTTCCCGGTCCGCGCCGGCCGCACGCTGGACCTGTTCCAGCAACAGGCATGGGATTTCCTCAGCGTCCACCCGGACCAGGCGTTCACGCGCAGCGACGTTATCGACGGCCAGCCGGTCGTCAGGGTCGCCCTGGCCGACCGCATGACCGACCAGGCTTGCGTGAGCTGCCACAACGCCACGGTGGGCCTGTCCAGGCGGGACTGGAAGCTCGGCGACGTGCGCGGCGTGATGGAGGTCGACTCCGACGTCTCGGCGCGGCTGCATCGTGACCACCGGCTAACGCTGCTCCTCCTCGGCACAGGGATCGGCGTCGCCGTGCTGCTGTTCCTGATCTCGACGGTCCTGGCGCGGCGCATCAGCGGGCCGCTTCGCTCGCTGACCGCCGTCATCCATCGCCTGGCTGCCGGGGACACCACGGTCGAGGTCGCCACGCCGGCGCGCAACGACGAGGTGGGAACGATCGCGGCGGCGGTGGAGGTGTTCAAGCGCAACGCCGTCGCGAAGATCGTCCAGGACGAGCAGCTTTCACGCACCAACCTCAGGTTCGATGCCGCGCTGAACAACATGTCGCTCGGCTTGTGCCTGTGCGACCGGGACAACCGCGTGGCGGTCGCGAACCGGAAGTTCTGCGACATGTTCGGCCTGACCGACCCTACGAATGGGATCGGGTTGCGCGAGCTGATCCGGCTGAGCCTCGCGTCGGGCAACCACGAGGAACGCGACCTGGATGACATGCACTCGGAGTGGCAGTCCAAAATCGACCGGCGCGTGTCCCTGACGCTGGTCCAGCACCTGCGCGACGGACGGATCGTCGCGGTGTCGCACGAGCCCATGGCCGACGGCGGATGGGTCGAGACCTTCGAGGACGTCACCGAGCGGCAGCGCACGGAGAAGCAGATCACCTTCATGGCGCGCCATGATGCCCTGACCAGCCTGCCCAACCGCACGATGTTCAACGAGAGGTTGCAGCACGCGCTGGCCCATGCCGGGCGAGGTGCCGGAGCCGCAGTGCTGTGCCTGGACCTTGACCGCTTCAAGTCCGTCAACGACACGCTCGGCCACCCAGTGGGAGACGAGCTGCTGCGCGCGGTCGCCGACCGGCTGAGCGCGTGCGTGCGCGAGGTGGACACCGTGGCACGCCTCGGCGGCGACGAGTTCGCGGTGGTCCAGGCCGGCGTAGGCCAGGCCGAGGAGGCAGGAACGCTCGCCGCCCGCATCGTGGCCGCACTCGGCGAGCCTTATGTGCTGTCGGGCCACAACGTGGTGATCGGTGCGAGCATCGGCATCGCTTTCGCGCCGACGGACGCCACAGGCGCCGAGCGGCTGCTGAAATGCGCCGACATGGCGCTGTACCGCGCGAAAACCGACGGGCGCGGCCTGTTCCGCTTCTTCGAGCGCGAGATGGACGTCAAGATCCAGGCGCGACGCGCTCTGGAACTCGATCTGCGTCGCGCGCTGCACAACGACGAGTTTCTCCTGCACTACCAGCCGCTCGTGGATCTCAGGATCGACCGGGTCACTTCGTTCGAGGCGCTGCTGCGTTGGCAGCACCCGGAACGCGGCCTGCTCTCGCCCGACGAGTTCATCCCGATCGCGGAGGAGACCGGGCTGATCGTTCCGCTTGGCGAGTGGGTGCTGCGCAGGGCCTGCACGGATGCGATGACCTGGCCGGATGGAATCAAGGTTGCGGTGAACCTGTCGCCAGCGCAGTTCCGCGAATCACGGCTGGTCGATGCGATCCGCGCCGTGCTGACCGACTCCGGTCTCCCGCCATCGCGCCTCGAACTGGAGATCACCGAATCCGTGCTGCTCCAGAACAGCCAGGCGACGTTCGCTCTCCTGCATGAGCTGCACGAACTCGGCACGCCGATCGCGATGGACGATTTCGGAACCGGCTACTCCTCGCTGAGCTATCTCCGGTCGTTCCCGTTCGACAAGATCAAGATCGACAAATCTTTCATCGGCGACCTGAGCAACAAGGATTCGGCGGTGCATATCGTGCGCGCCGTCGCCGGCCTCGGCATCAGCCTTGGCATGTCGACCACCGCGGAAGGCGTGGAAACCCTGGAACAGCTCCGGCAACTGCGAGTGGAAGGGTGCACCGAGGTCCAGGGCTACCTGTTCAGCCGGCCATGCCCGAAGCAGGACATCCCGGCGATCCTTGAACATGCCCGCGCGATGCTGAACGCCGAAACGAGGCTCGATCGCGCCGCAAGCACCGGTCACGTCGTCGTGCCAGCCGCGTGACATCACGGTAGTGGGTCATCTCCAAACTGGCCCATGGCTGTCAGGAAGAAAGCAAGGCTGGGCTCTCCCTCCGCTGCCATTCCAACGATCCAAGCGGATCGTCGAAACCTTTGGCAGCTACGCCCAGACCCGCCAGGGGGGAAGCCCCCCTGGACCGGCTTTCTTAAGGAGTGGATTCCAAAGGCGAGCCTTTGGCGGAGTTTGAGGCAGAGCCTCAACCTTGCTCGTTTTCTGCCTCGCCTTGCCTGCGGAGACACCCGGCAAACTGACTCACTGCCCGCCGTCGGATCGCTGGCCTCCGGGCCGGGGTGGCGCGTCGCCCGGCGCGGGCGGCAGCGATGCGCAGGAGTCGGCATATCGACCCAACGGTGTAGGCTTGTCGGCAGGAGGCAGGGTCCTGCCGCCGCAAGCCATCTCCCGCGTCGCCGCCGACCGGGCAAGCCACACGGAGCCGACAATGTTGCCGCCTGCCAGGACGATCCTGCTGTCCGCCGCCCTCGCCACCCTGCTGCCCGTCCCGTCACGGGCTGACCCGGCAGCGCCGCCCGCGCCATCGGGCGACATCCCCGAGGCGTTCGCCAGGCCCGACGCGCAGAACGACTACGTCAAGCGCGTCGAGATGATCCCGATGCGCGACGGCGTGAAGCTCTACACGGTCATCGTCATCCCCAGGGACGCGCACGATACGCCGATCGTCCTGACCCGCACCCCCTACAACGCCAAGAAGCGGGCGGAGCGCACCAAATCCCCGTCCATGCTCTCGCTGCTGCCCGAGGCCGACGGCGGCTTCGTCCGCGCCGGCTTCATCCGCGTCTACCAGGACGTGCGCGGCAAGTACGGCTCCGAGGGCGCCTACGAGATGACGCGGCCCGTGCGCGGCCCGCTCAACCCGAGCGGGACCGACAACGTCACCGACGCCTGGGACACGATCGACTGGCTGGTGAAGTCGGTGCCGCAGTCCAACGGCCGCGTCGGCATGATCGGCTCCTCCTACGAGGGCTTCACCGTGGCGATGGCCCTGCTCGACCCCCACCCTGCCCTGCGCGCGGCGGTGCCGGAGAGCCCGATGGTGGACGGCTGGATGGGCGACGACTGGTACCACTACGGCGCGTTCCGCGAGCCCAACCTCGACTACATCGCGGGCCAGACAGAGCAGAAGGGCGAGGGCGACGACGTGCCGCGCGCCGCCTACGACGACTACGAGACCTTCCTGGCCGCCGGCACCCCCGGCGCCTACGCCGAGGCCAACGGCTTCGCCCAGCTCGGCTGGTGGCGCAAAATGGCGGCGCACCCGGCCTACGACGCGTTCTGGCAGGGCCAGGCCCTGGACAGGCTCATGGCCGCGCGCCCATCGAGCGTGCCGACCCTGTGGGAGCAGGGCCTGTGGGACCAGGAGGACATGTGGGGCGCCAACCACGCCTGGAGCGCGCTGAAGACGGCCGGCCACGTCGCCAACAACTGGCTGGTGATGGGCCCGTGGTATCACAGCCAGGTCAACCGCCCCGGCTGGAGCCTCGGCCCGTTCCGCTGGGACGGCGACACCGCCCTGCAGTTCCGCGACGACATGGTGCTGCCGTTCTTCGCCCAATACCTGAAGGACGGCCCGCCCGCGAACCTGCCGCGCGTCACGGTCTACAACCCCGCCGAGAACCGCTGGCAGCACTTCGCCGACTGGCCCATCGCCTGCGAGACCGGGTGCGCCCAGCCGATGAGGCCCCTCTACCTGCGGGCGGGCTTCGGCCTGTCGTTCGACAAGCCAGGCGGCGACAAGCCGGCGAACGACACGCCAGCGGCCAGCGGTTCCGCCGGCCCGGGCGAGGGCGACTCGTACGTCTCCGACCCTGCCAAGCCGGTCCCGTTCGAGCCGCGGCCGGTGCGGTTCTCCGACCGCGAGGCCTGGCGCACCTGGCTGGTGCACGACCAGCGTTTCGTCGACGGCCGCCTCGACGTCCTGACCTACGAGACGCCCGTGCTCGCCGCCCCGGTGCGGATACAGGGCGCCCCGGTCGCCGACATCGCCGCCGCCACCACCGGCACCGACGTCGACATCGCGGTCAAGCTGATCGACGTCTACCCCGCGGATTTCCCCAACCAGCCAGAGCTGGGCGGCTACGAGCTGCCGATCGGCACGGACATCTTCCGCGGCCGCTACCGCGACAGCGCCTCCGACCCGTCACCGATCCCCGCGAATACGCCGCAGCGCTACCGGTTCACCCTGCCCAACGCCAACTACGTCTTCCTGCCCGGCCACCGCATCATGGTGCAGGTCCAGTCCACCCTGTTCCCGCTCTACGACCGCAACCCGCAGACCTACGTGGACAGCATCCTGTTCGCCAAGCCATCCGACTATCGCAAGGCCACAGTGACCGTGATGCGCTCGGGCGAGACGGCCAGCGCCATCTGGCTGCCCGTGGTCCCCTAGCCACCCGCCGGGCACTCGCGACTCCCATGACGACGCCGGCCCGCAGGACGCCGTGACTTCACAAATCAGTCACAAGGCAGGCGCCTGGAGCCGCACGCCTGAAGATGGGCCTTCGGCAGGGTTCTGCTTCCCTTCCTGCGGTCTTGCCATCCGTCCGCCCCGAAGGCACGGTCCGCCGCGTCACCATCAGGAAGGCCAGGCCATGCTCGCTCGCGTCGGCTTCGATGCCCAGGAAGCCCTGATCTGCACGATGGTGCTGGTGGCCGCCGCCGAGGGCGGCATCTCCGACCGCGAGATCGGCGTCATGGCCGGCCTGGTGCAGACCCTGCCGGTGTTCCGCACCTTCTCCACCCGCCAGCTCGAGGCTGCCACAGAGGCCACCATCAGGCTGCTCGGCGAGGAGGACGGCCTGGCCCACGCCGGCAGCCTGATCCGCGACGCCCTGGAGCCCCGCCTGCGCGAGACCGCCTACGTCCTGGCCTGCGAGGTCGTCGCCGCCGACGACGTGCATGGCCAGCGCATCCTGCAGATGCTGGAGTTCGTGATGAACGAGCTGAACCTGGACCCGCTGGTCGCCGCCGCCATCGAGCGCAGCGTCCGCGCCCGCTACCAGCAGGTCGAGCGCAACGTCTGAGGCAGGCAAGGCCAGGGGCTCTGCCCCTGGCCCCCGCCAAAGGCTCGCCTTTGGAAACCCGGGGTTGGGCCGGCGGCACCTCTCGCCTTTTCTTATGTGTGCCGGTCCAGGGGCGCTGCCCCTGGCGGGTCCAGGGCAGAGCCCTGGCCTTCCCTTGGCTTTCGACGCAACGGACCTCTCGCCCCGGCGTTTTCCCGCCGAACCAGGAGCGACCCCATGCCGTCCGAGACCAACGCCTCCCCCGAGCTTGGCGACACCATCGACGAGGTGCAGGGCATCTTCCCGAGCGAAGACACGCTGCAGGCCGCGATGAAGCGCCTTCTGGGCAACGGCTTCGACCGTGCCGAACTGTCCCTGCCGCGCACCAGCCCGAGCAACGCCACCGCCACCCCGAACCAGGGCGCAGAGAACCCGACCACCGAGGAGGACCAGCGCCAGATCCGCACGCTCGGAGCCAGCACGCTTGGTGTGGGCGCGGCGATGGCGGCGGCCGGGGTGGTCATTGCCACCGGCGGCGTGGCGCTCGCGGCCGTGGGTGCCGCGGCTGCGGCCGGCGTGCTGGCGGGCGGTGCCGTCGAGGGCGTGAGCAGCGCCGCCAAGTCCGCCGAGAGCGAGGGCCGCGAGAGTGCCGCGCAGGCCGGCCAGCTCGTCCTGGCCGTCCACATCGCCGACACGGCCAAGCGCCAGCGTGCCGAGACGATCATGCGCGAGTGCGGCGCCACCCGCGTCGAGGCCGTCCGCCGCACCGACGCCGCCGTGGCCGGCATCGACTCGGGCGGCTGGACCGGCTGAGGCCAGAAACGCGAAAGGCCGCCGGCTCATCGCCGGCGGCCCACGCTACGTCGCGCCCGGAGAGTATCAGGCCAGGCGGAGATTGGTCGCCGCCGCCTTGCCACGCTCCATCTCGACTTCGTAGCTGACCTTTTGGCCATCATTGAGGCCCTGGAGCCCCGCTGCCTGCACCGCGGTGATGTGCACGAACACATCCTTGCCGCCGTCCTGCGGCATGATGAAGCCGAAGCCTTTGGTGGCGTTGAACCACTTGACCGTACCAGTCGCCATTCTCAGAATTCCTTGCCGCGCGCGGGATCGCCGCGCCATCGTCTATTGTAATGGACACTGCCCCGATTTGACGGGAGCACTGCGTCCGGCTCGGCTGCCGCGGAACGGCACACCGGCCGGCGATTTGTAGCGGCCAGGCCGCCTAGGGCTCAGGCCAGCTTGAGGTTGGTGGCGGCGGCCTTGCCACGCTCCATCTCGACCTCATAACTGACCTTTTGGCCATCATTGAGGCCCTGGAGCCCCGCTGCCTGCACTGCGGTGATGTGCACGAACACATCCTTGCCGCCGTCCTGCGGCATGATGAAGCCAAAGCCCTTGGTGGCATTGAACCACTTAACCGTACCTGTCGCCATAACCCTACTTCCTTGTGGTGCGCGGCGGAACCGCGTGTCCCGCGATATCGGCCGCGCCACCGCCCGATCGTCCGGGCGGCAACGTGTCTACGCCGGTCAGCCGGCTGGATGACAGCGCGGCGACCTCGCATATCCTGATCGTGACCTGATTGGTCGTGCCCTCAGAGCGGCTTGAGATTGGTAGCGGCGGCCTTGCCGCGCTCCATCTGAACCTCGTAGCTGACCTTCTGGTTCTCGTCGAGACCACGAAGGCCCGCCGCCTGGACCGCGGTGATGTGGACAAATACGTCCTTGCCACCGTCCTCAGGCATGATGAAGCCAAAGCCCTTGGTGGTGTTAAACCACTTGACAGTACCGGTCGCCATTCTCAGTCGCTCTCCGTCTTTGGCGATGTGCCGCATCGTGCGTCACATCAGACAACCGGGCCGCTGGACGACTTGAGGCACCCGAGTGACGGAAGCGCAGCAAGGCAAGCCAAAACGTCGATTGCCGGGGTATGGGGTCAGAAATAATCGGAAGTGTCAAGCATGGGAAATGCCACGATCAAGTTGGCTCCAGGAAAGTGACTAGGAAGAGAGCAAGGTTAAGGCTCTGCCTCAAACTCCGCCAAAGGCTTGCCTTTGGAATCCACCACTAAGAAAAGCCGGTCCAGGGGCGGCTCGCCCTTGGCGGGTCTGGGCAGAGCCCAGCCTCGCTTCCTGACAGGCCGCTGTACAAGTCTTTCCGCAGCCATGTCGGGCCGCCACAGACATGGAAAGGGGCGGGCCAAGCCGCCCGCCCCTCCCCACCGAAACGTCTCTGGATCAGAAATCCATGTCGCCCATGCCGCCCATGCCGCCGCCGCCGCCGGGCATCCCGCCGCCGCCGGACTTCTTCTCCGGCTTCTCGGCGATCATCGCCTCGGTGGTCACCAGCAGGCCGGCGACCGAGCCGGCGTTCTGCAGCGCGGAGCGCACGATCTTCGTCGGGTCGATGATGCCCGCCGCGACCATGTCCTTGTACTCTCCGGTCTGCGCGTCGAAGCCGAAGTTGTACTCGCCGTTCTCCAGCACCTTGCCGGCGATGACGGCACCGTCCTCGCCCGCGTTCTCGGCGATCTGGCGCAGCGGCTGCTGGATCGCCTTGCGCACGATGTCGATGCCGAACTTCTGGTCCTCGTTGGCATACTTCAGGCCTGCGAGCGTCAGGCTGGCCCGCGCCAGTGCCACGCCGCCGCCCGGGACGATGCCCTCCTCGACCGCCGCGCGCGTGGCGTGCAGCGCGTCGTCCACGCGGTCCTTGCGCTCCTTGACCTCGACCTCGGTGCTGCCGCCGACGCGGATCACCGCCACGCCGCCTGCCAGCTTGGCGAGACGCTCCTGCAGCTTCTCCTTGTCGTAATCCGAGGTGGTCTCCTCGATCTGCGCGCGGATCTGGCTGCAACGGCCCTGGATCTCGGTCTTCTCGCCGACACCCTCGATGATCGTCGTGTTCTCCTTCTCGATCATGACCCTCTTGGCCTTGCCGAGCATCTGGAGCGTCACGTTCTCAAGCTTGATCCCGAGATCCTCGGAGATCACCTGGCCGCCCGTCAGGACGGCGATGTCCTCGAGCATCGCCTTGCGCCGGTCGCCGAAGCCCGGTGCCTTCACTGCGGCGATCTTCAGCCCGCCGCGCAGCTTGTTCACCACGAGCGTGGCCAGCGCCTCGCCCTCGATGTCCTCGGCGATGATCAGCAGCGGACGGCCCGACTGCACCACGCTCTCGAGCAGCGGCAGCAGCGGCTGCAGGCCCGACAGCTTCTTCTCGTGGATCAGGATGTAGGGCTGGTCGAGATCAGCGACCATCTTCTCGGCGTTGGTGATGAAATACGGCGAGATGTAGCCGCGGTCGAACTGCATCCCCTCGACGACATCAAGCTCGGTCTGGATGCCCTTGGCCTCCTCGACGGTGATGACGCCCTCGTTGCCGACCTTCTGCATCGCCTGGGCGATCATCTCGCCGATCTCTGTCTCGCCGTTGGCGGAGATCGTGCCGACCTGCGCCGTCTCGGCGGGCGTGGTGATCTTGCGGGTCTGGCTCTTGAGCTGCTCGACCACGGCGTTGACCGCCGCGTCGATGCCGCGCTTGAGGTCCATCGGGTTCAGCCCGGCGGCCACGCCCTTGGCGCCCTCGCGCACGATCGCCTGCGCCAGCACGGTCGCGGTCGTCGTGCCGTCGCCGGCCAGGTCGTTGGTCTTCGACGCGACCTCGCGCACCATCTGCGCGCCCATGTTCTCGAACTTGTCGGCCAGCTCGATCTCCTTGGCGACGGTGACGCCGTCCTTGGTGATCCGCGGCGCGCCGAAGCTCTTGTCGATCACCACGTTGCGGCCCTTGGGACCCAGCGTGACCTTCACCGCGTCGGCGAGGATGTCCACGCCGCGCAACATGCGGCCGCGAGCGTCGCCGCCGAACCGAACTTCCTTGGCTGCCATGTGTAAGGCCTTTCCTTCTGTGGGCGCTCGTCCGGAAGCGTAACGCTCCCGGCCGGCGCCGCGTCGATGCCCGCTCCGGATCGGAGCCTGGGCGGGAAGCGTCGCCGCCCCCCTCAGCCGCCGCCGGGGCGAACCCCGGACGGCATCAGCCCCGGCACGAGCCGGGGCGGCAGGGCGTGGGGATCAGGCCGCGGCCTTCTGGGCCGCGCCGCCCTCGATCACGCCCATGATGTCGGTCTCCTTCATGATGAGGAGATCCTCGCCGTCCAGCTTGACCTCGGTGCCCGACCACTTGCCGAACAGCACGCGGTCGCCCGCCTTCACGTCCGGCGGCACCAGGGCGCCCGCGTCGTTGCGCGCGCCGGCGCCGACGGCCACGACCTCGCCCTCCATCGGCTTCTCCTTGACGGTGTCGGGGATGATGATCCCGCCAGACGTCTTCTCCTCGGCGGTGAGCCTGCGGACCACTATGCGGTCGTGAAGGGGACGGAAATTCGCCATGCGGGGATATCCTCAGCAACATCGGACCTGCGGCAGGCGCCGCGACGGCCCGGATGGTGGATCTTGGCCGCCGGACGGAGCCCGGCGGCGGTTTGGCACTCCCGGGCCCGGAGTGCCAGGCCGGCAGTGGCAGACACCTAGGGTGGCGGCGGCGCCAAGTCAAGCACGCGGCAGCACTCGCGGGCATCGAGTGCCAACTGTCTGAAAGACAACGGTTTTTGTTGCGGCAGCGCCCGCCGCTGCGCCAGGATGGTCCGCCCGGCCGCGCCAGCCGGGCCGCCTGCCACACGAGATCGGGATACCGCACGCGGGGAGTCGCCCATGAGCCTGTCGCTGCAACTGCGGGACTACCGGCTGACCACGGCCGAGATCCTCTACCGCCTGCCGGACCACCCGGCCGTGCTCCAGACCTACGTCTGGCAGGACCTCGATATCGCCCCACGCTTCCCGGTGCTCGGGCAGTTCCTAGCGTTCTGGCAGCGCGAGATCGAGGGCAAGCTGCACTCCGTGCGCGTCGCCAGCGCCAGCCTGGTCGGCCCCGCACGCTGGCACAGCGTCACCGACCGGTTCCACCTGCACTAGACGGTCAGCAAGCAAGGCTGGGCCCTGCCCAGACCCGCCAGGGGGAAGCCCCCCTGGACCGGCTTTACCTAAGTAACGAATTCCAAAGGCGAGCCTTTGGCGGAGTTTGAGGCAGAGCCTCAACCTTGCCTGCCTGTTCGGCCCCTACGGAAGACCGTTGGCTTCAGTCCTCCGCGGCCGGCTCCGCGCCGTTCACCCTGGCGCCGTCCAGCAGCGCCGCGCGCCGCCGCGCCGCCTGCTCCAGTGTCAAACGCTCCGCCCTGGTCTGCCCGTGCACCACACGGTTCTCCGCCGCGGCGCGCGCCTTGGTGTCGCGCGCCCGCTGCTTGCGCGCCTTGTTCAGGTTCACGACCTCGGCCATCCGGGCAGCCTGCCACGCGGGCGGGGGGTCAACAACACCGGCCAGGCAGGCAAGCCCGGGCTCTGCCCGTTGCTTAAATGCCCATTGCTTGAAGATGGCGCCCCCCAGCAGCGAGCCGCCCCTGGATCGGTACACGAGCGACGCCATGCCGCACCCCGATCCACCGGATGCCTGCCGGCTGGTCAGGTCCGAACGGCGTGTCCTGGCGTCAACGCGACGAACCGTCGGCGTCCACGACAATGATCGGCCGGTGCTCGACCGGGAAGTTCACGGACCGTGCGATGAAACACATCCGGTGTGCCGTACGGTGCAGCGCCTCGGCCTTCGCCGCGTCGCAGCCGGCAGCGACGGTGACGCGCGGCCTGAGCACGACGGACACGAACTGGCCGGCGCCGTTCGGCTCCTCGACCATGCAGCCTTCGGCGGTGTCCTCGTAGGCCATCACCGCAAGGCCCGCGTCGGCACAGAGCCCGAGGTACCAGAGCTTGTGGCACGTGCAGAGCGACGCCAGCAGCAGCTCCTCGGGGTTCCAGCGCGCCGGGTCGCCCCGGAAGGCGGGATCGGACGAGCCTTCTATGGCGGGCTTGCCCGGCGCGCTGATCCGGTGGGCGCGGCTGTAGCCGTGGGTGGCCGTGCCGGAGCCCTCGCCCGCCCAGACCACCTGGACACGGTAGTCGTGCCGCCTCTGCGCCATCCCCAAACCCTCCCGAAAACGTACAAGGTGCGGCACGCCAGCTCCGACAGAGCCGGAGAGGATTCGCAACGCACACGGCCGCCCCGATCTCCTATGGTCGCACGATGCGAACAGCCCCGCGCCGCCCAGGCCTGACCCTCGCGCTGCTGGCGTGCGGGCTCGCCGCGGGTCCTGCCCCCGCGCTTGCCCAGACCGCGGGCACGCCCGACGCGTCCGGCCGGTCCCATCATGGCCGCCAGTCCCGCGACGCCCCAGGCAGCGCCACGCCACGGGCGAAGCCGGCCGAGGTGAAGATCCCGCCCGACCTCTGGCCGCGCCTGGACCGCGGCGCCCTGTTCTGCGCGAGCCTCGACGGGCTCAAGGCGAGGGCGGAGGCGCTAGCGCAGGACAGTGGCCCCCAGCCCCTGCCGCCCGGCTGCCGCCCGATCGGCCAGCCCACCAAGGTCACGGTGGTCGACCGGGTGCCGCCGGCCGCCGCGCAGGTCCGGGTCGACGCCACCCGCGAGATTGGCTGGACCGACGCCTGGCTGCCCGAGAAGCCGCCCGGCACGGCGGCGCGCTGAGAGGAAGCAAGGCTGGGCTCTGCCCAGACCCGCAAAGGGCCTCGGCCCTTTGATCCCATTACTTAAGTAGTGGATTCCAAAGGCGATCCTTTGGCGGAGTTTGAGGCCCAATGCTTGAAAGCGGGGCCTCAACCTTGCTCGCTGCCTCCGCCGCGCTCCCTGCCAAACCGATCCCTGCCTCCCCACCCTCTCGTGGTTGCTCCTCGCGTTGACCCCGCCGCCTCCGGATGGTAGCACCCCGCCCGAAGCGCAATTGCGACGCGGTCGCATCCCCGAAGCGCACGGAGCTTCCATGACCCAGCCTCCCTGGCGTGCCGCCCTCGCCCTCGGCCTCGCCGTGCTGGCGCCCCTGCCGTCCTCCGCCGCGCCGCCCGCGCCGCTGACGATCTACGCCGCCCAGCACCACCAGCTCGTCGACATGGTCGCCCATCGCTTCACTCAGGAAACCGGCATCCCCGTGCGCTCGCGTTTCGGCGAGGCCCCGGAGCTGGCCAGCCAGATCGCGCGCGAGGGCGCCCGCTCCCCGGCCGACGTGTACTTCACCGAGAACTCCCCGGAGCTGACCCTGCTCGACGAGAAGTCGCTGCTCGCCCCGGTGACGCCCGCCACGCTGTCGCTGGTGCCGGAGCGGTTCAGCGCCGCAGACGGCCGCTGGCTCGGCGTGCTGGCGCGCGAGAACGTCCTCGCCTTCGATCCGTCCCGCCTCAAGGAGTCCGACCTGCCCGCCTCCCTGCTCGACCTCGCGAAGCCCGAGTGGAAGGGCCGCGTCGCCGTCGCCCCGTCCGACGCCGACTTCCTGCCTCTGGTGCAGGCCGTCGTCGTGCTCAAGGGCCGCGACGCCGCACTCGCCTGGCTGCGCGGCCTCAAAGCCAACGCCCAGGTGTTCGACGACGACGAGGGCGTGGTCTCCGCCGTCGAGCGCGGCACCGCCCAGGCCGGCGTGATCAACAGCTACTACTACTACCGCGCCCGCACCGAGCAGGGCGCGGACAAGACCCGCTCCGAGATCCACCACTTCTCCGGCGCCGACGTCGGCGCGCTGCTCAACATCTCCGGTGCCGCGGTGCTGAAATCATCGAAGAACCAGGACGCGGCCCAGCGCTTCCTCGCCTTCCTGGTCAGCCCCGCCGTGCAGGAGATGCTGGCGAAGAGCGACGTCGACTTCGAGTACCCCCTGGCCCCCGGCGTCGCGCCCAACCCCGCGCTCAAGCCGATGGACCAGCTCCAGCCGCCCGCGCTTACCCTTAGGCAGCTCGGCGACGACCAGGACTCCGCCAAGCTGCTGCGCCAGTCCGGGCTGCTCTGAGCCTTGACAGGACAGCAAGCAAGGCTGGGCTCCCCCTCCGCTGCCCATTCCAATGGCCCAGGCAGGCCATCGGAACCTTTGGGCAGCTTCGCCCAGACCCGCCAAAGGCCAAGGCCTTTGGAAACCGATTTACTGAAGTAATGGATTCTAAAGGCCTGCCTTTGGCGGAGTTTGAGGCGGAGCCTCAACCTTCCTTTCCTTGCCTGTCATCGCTCCGCGCCCGCAGCCGCCCGCCGCTGGCGCTGCTGCTCGCAGGCGCGAGCGGCTCGCTTCTGGTGCTGCTGCCCCTGGCCTGGACCGTCGCGCAGGCCTGCGGTGCCGATGCCCTCGACGCCCGCGACATGCTGCTCCGCCCCATGGTCGCCGAGCTTCTGCTCAACACCCTCGGCCTGGTGCTCGCCGCTACCGCCTGCGCCGGCCTGGTCGGCACCGCCTGCGCCTGGTGCATCGAGCGCACCCGCCTGCCCGGCCGCGCCACCTGGGCCGTGCTCGCCGCCGTGCCGCTGGCGATCCCGCCCTTCATCACCTCCTACGCCTGGCTGTCCATCGTCCCCTCGCTTCAGGGCTTCGGCGGCGCCCTGCTGGTCGTGACCTGCGCCTACACCCCCTTCGTCACCCTGCCGGTCGCAGCCAGCCTGCGCGGCATGGACCCCGCCCTGGAGGAGACCGCTCGCTCCCTCGGCCACGGCCCCTGGCGCACCTTCCGCCGCGTCGTGCTGCCGCAGCTCCGCCCCGCCCTGCTCGGCGGGATGCTCCTGGTCGCCCTCAACACCCTGGTCGAGTTCGGCGCCTTCACCCTGCTGCGCTTCCGTACCTTCACCACCGAGCTGTACGCGGAGTACCGCACCGGCCTCGACGGCCCCGACTCCGCACTGCTCGCCGTCGTCCTGATTGCGCTCTGCGTCGCCTGCCTCGCCATCGAGTCCCGCATCCGCGGCCGTGCCCGCTACGCCCGCATCGCCCGCTTCACCGGACGCCGCGCCACCCCGGTCCCGCTCGGCTGGCGCGCCGGCCCGGTGCTGGCCGGCTTCGCGACGCTGGCGGCCGTCACCATCGCCGTGCCGCTATGCACGATTCTGTTCTGGCTGACGCGCCACAACTCCGCCGCCGTCTCCACCGTGGCCGCCTCCGGCCCGCTGCTGCTCGACGCCACTCTGTCCTCGGTCTGCCTCGGCCTCGCCGGCGCCGCCCTGACCATGGCGCTGGCCGTCCCGCTCGGCGTGCTGACCGTGCGCTACGACGGCCGGCTGATCGCGCTGCTGGAGCGCGCCGCCTGGCTGGCGCAGGGCGTGCCCGGCATCGTCGTGGCGCTCGCCCTGGTCTCGCTCACCCTCCAGGCCGCGCCGCCGCTCTATCAGACCCCGGCGCTGTTGGTCGCCGCCTACGCCATCCTGTTCCTGCCCCTCGCCCTGGTCAGCGTGCGCGCCGCCCTCGCCCAGGCGCAGCGCGGCCTGGAGGAGGCCGGACGCTCGCTCGGCCTCGGCTGGGCCGCCACGGCGTGGCGCGTGATGCTCCCGGTCGCGGGGCCGGGGCTGGGCGCCGCCGCCGCCCTGGTGTTCGTCTCCGTGATGACGGAGCTGACCGCGACCCTGCTGCTCTCGCCGATCGGCACCGAGACCCTGGCGACGCGGGTGTGGGCGGACACCTCCACCCTCGCCTTCGCCGCCGCAGCGCCCTACGCCGCGCTGATGGCGGGGCTGTCGCTCGTCTCCACCTGGGTGCTGGCCCGGCGCTTCGGCGCGACGGCGCTGGCGGGGGGCTGAGCATGAAGCAAGCAAGGCTGGGCGCTGCCCAGACCCGCCAGGGGCGAGCCGCCCCTGGACCCGGCGCACCTTAAGTAATGGATTCCAAAGGCCTGCCTTTGGCGGGGTCCAGGGGCAGAGCCCCTGGCCTTCCCTGATGTCCGGCCTCCAGGTCCGCGCCCTGTGCAAGTCCTTCGGCGCCGCCCCCGTCCTCTCCGGCATCGACCTGTCGGTCCGCTCCGGCAGCCTGGTCGCGATCCTCGGCGCGTCCGGCAGCGGCAAGACCACGCTGCTGCGCCTGCTCGCCGGCTTCGAGCGCGCCGACTCCGGTCGCATCGCCATCGCCGGCCAGCCGATCTGCGACGCCGGCCTGCACCTCGCCCCGGAGCGCCGCCGCATCGGCTACGTGGCGCAGGAAGGCGCGCTGTTCCCCCACTTGAGCGTGCAGGGCAACGTGCTGTTCGGCCTCCCTCGCCGCGACCGCCGCGACACTGCCCGCGCCGGCGCCCTGCTGGAGCTGGTCGGCCTGCCCGCGTCCTACGCCGCGCGCGGCCCGCACCAGCTCTCCGGCGGCGAGCAGCAGCGCGTGGCCCTCGCCCGCGCGCTCGCGCCCGCCCCGCGCCTGGTGCTGCTCGACGAGCCGTTCTCCGCGCTCGACGCCGCGCTGCGCACCGAGACCCGACGCGCCGTGGCCGCCGCACTCGCCCAGGCCGGTGCCACCGCCCTGCTCGTCACCCACGACCAGTCCGAGGCGCTGTCGATGGGCGAGGCCGTCGCGGTGCTGCGCCGCGGCCGCCTGGTGCAGATGGCCTCGCCCGAGACCCTGTACCGCAGCCCGGTCGACGCCGAGCTGGCCCGCTTCGTCGGCGAGGCGGTGCTGCTGCCCGGCCACGCGGAAGGCGGCGCCGTGACGTGCTGCCTCGGCCGCCTCGCCCTCGCGCCGCCGCAGGACGCCGGGGCCGCGCCGCCGCAGGGCGAGGTGGAGGTGCTGCTGCGCCCGGAGCAGCTCCGCCTGGACGGCGCCGGCGGCGTCGCTGCGGTGGTGCGCGCAGTGACGTTCTACGGGCACGACGCCAGCGTCGGGCTGCTGCTGGAGGACGGCGCGGCCGTGACCGCCCGGGTGAGCGGGCACAGCGCGCCGGCGGTGGGCGACACGGTCCGTGTGACGGTCGCGGGCACCGTCACCACGTTCGCGCGGCCACAAAGCAAGCGAGATTGAGGCTCTGTCTTAAACTCCGCCAGGGGGCAAGCCACACCTGGATCTATTTCTTGAGAAAGGATTTTTCAAAAGATGATATATTAGTTGCCAAATCTATTATTATAGATAGTTTTATCGCTGATCGGCAAATTTTTTAATCAACTGTGGACTGGAAGCCAATGGGTGCCTTCAGCGACTATCTTTTTGAACTTTGGCGCAACTGGATTTGGTTTATGACCGGAGGTCCGTTTGTAGCTGAGCGAATAACAAAGCAAATTTGGCCTGGGTATGACACGTGGGCCGCTCGTTACTTGGCGCCGGCTACTCGCCAGAAATTGGTTGCCGGAGCGGCAATCGTAGGTATTTTTATCGCAACTTTTCTAGCTTTTAGAAACGAGCGCGCACTTCTGATTGCTACTAGTGCTTGCGATCAAGACCACATCCCGGTCGCAGAGTTTGTCACTGCTGCGGGGACAGACCAGAAGTCCGCAGCTCCCGTGACCGGTTTCTACACTCTTGTTTCGCCTTCACGTGACAAGGGTGGAGTTATCCTACAACCCAACGGCCGTAGACCTATAACTTTAAGAAATACAGGCAATGATGAACTACTCGTCTATCCTCCCTTTGGGGCAGAAATCAATGATGGCGGGGTTAATAATCCAGTCTCATTGCCTTATGAAGATACTTTTATCTGTGTTAGTCCATCAAAATGTGTCGGTTAGTTTACTTGTTGCTTATAAGTTTTTTGTTTAATTTTTTCTTTGAGTCGTGTTGTTAACAGTTTTCTGGCAAACCAACATCCGACCTCCGATTGCCTCTCAATCGCGCACGCTCACCCCACCCTGCCCGGCGCGACGCCGAAGCCGGTCCAGCCGCCGCAATCCCCGGCGACATTGCTCTGGACCGCCGCCGCAACGCGTCCATAAGCTCCCGCCGGTTCGATTCCTGGAGACCACAGCCGCATGACCGCTCGCCCCCGGACCGCCGACCGCCTCGCCGCTGGCCTGCTCGCCGCCGCCCTCGCGGGCCTGCTGTCCGCCCAGCCAGCCCGCGCCGCCGACCGTGTGATCCGCCTCGGCATCGACCTGTCCCTGACCGGCGCCGACGCCGACAGCGGCACCAAGGTCCGTGACGGCATCCTGCTGGCGATCGACGAGGCCAACGCCGCGCACCTGATCCCCAGCGTCACCATCGAGCCGGTGCTGCTCGACGACGCCACCGCCACCGCCGGCCAGTACGACCCCGCCCAGGCCGCCACCAACGCCCGCAGGATGGTCTCCGACAAGTCCGTCGTCGCCGCCCTCGGCCCGCAGATGAGCGGCGCCGCCAAGGCCATGGCGCCGATCCTGAGCATGGGCGGCCTCGCGATGATCACCCCCGAGGCCACCAACCCCGACCTCACCGACCCAAAGTTCGCCGGCCAATACCGCCCCTCCGGCAAGCTGACCTTCTTCCGCACCGTGACCACGGACGCCCACCAGGGCCCGGACATGGCCAACTTCTTCGCCGACACCCTGCACGCCAGGAAGATCTACCTCCTCGACGACAGCGGGGCCTACGGCGTCGGCCTCGCCGACCGCTTCGCCGTCCAGGCGAAGGCGAAAGGCATCGAGGTGCTCGGCCGCGACCGCCTCGACCCCAAGGCCGCCGACTACAGCTCCGTGCTGACCAAGATCAAGTCGCTCGGCGCCGACAGCCTGTACTACGGCGGCGTGGCGGAGGCCGGGGTGAAAATCATCAAGCAGTCCTACGACATCATCCCCGCCGCGATGAAAGGCGGCGGCGACGGCCTGCTCGACGGCGCCGTGCTCACCGGCGCCGGCTTCCCCGCCGCCCAGGGCTGGTACGTCACCATCGCCGCCCCCCACATGCTGGAGGACGCCAGGCTCGTCACCTGGACAAAAACATTCAAGGACAAGTACGGCGTCTCCGCCGGCGACTACTCGATCACCGGCTACGACGGCGCCCAGGTGATCCTGGCCGCGATCAAGAGCCTCGTCGCCGCCAGCCAGGACCCCACCCGCGAGGCCGTGCGCGCCGCCATCGCCGCCAGCTCCACCGACACCCTGCAGGGCACCATCGCCTTCGACGCCAACGGCGACGTCAACTCCAAGGTCGTTAGCGTGTTCCAGGTCCGCAAGGACCCTGCCTCCCCGCTCGACGACGTCGCCACGCAGTTCAAATACGTCGGCGTGGCGCCGGCACATTGAGCAGCAGGCAAACAAGGTTGGGCTCTCCCTCCGCTGCCCATTCCAACGGCCCAAGCGGGCCGTCGGAACCTTTGGGCAGCTACGCCCAAACCCGCCAGGGGCGAGCCGCCCCTGGACCGGCTTTACTTAAGTCGAGGTTTCCAAAGGCGAGCCTTTGGCGGGGTCCAGGGGCAGAGCCCCTGGCCTTCCTTTCGCCATGACCGCCGCCGACCTCCTGCTCCAGCAGGTGATCAACGGCCTCAGCCTGGGCGCCATGTACGCCCTGCTCGCCCTCGGCTTCACCCTGGTCTACGGCATCCTCGAGCTCATCAACTTTGCCCACTTCAACGTGTTCATGGTCGGCTCCTTCATCGGCCTGTGGACCCTCCAGGCGTTCGGCCTCTCCGGCCAGGGCGTGCTGATGACCGGCCTCCCGCTCGCCGGCGTGCTGCTCGCCGCCCTCGCCACCAGCATGGTCGGCGCCGGCGTCCTCGGCGTCCTGGTCGAGCGCGTCTGCCTGCGCCCCCTGCGCGGCGTGCGCGGCCCCGCCGCCATGATCACCACGATCGGCGTGTCCTACATCCTGTTCAACCTCGTGCTGCTGTTCGCCGGTGCCGACGCCAAGAACTACCCAAACCCCCTGCCGCCGATGCAGATGGCCATCGGCGGCGCGGTGCTGCGCCTGCGCGAGGTGCTGATCTGGGCGGTCTCTCTCACGCTGATGGCCGCGCTGTGGCTGTTCGTGCAGCGCTCCCGCCTAGGCCGTGCCATGCGCGCCACCGCCCAGGACCCCGAGGCCGCCCGCATGATGGGCGTTGAGGTGGACCAGGTCGTGATCGCCGCCTTCTTCCTCGGCTCCGCCCTGGCCGGCGCGGCGGGGCTCGTCTTCGGCCTGTACTACAACTTCACCAGCTTCCTGATCGGCTACACCGCCGGCCTGCGCGCCTTCACCGCCGCCGTGCTCGGCGGCATCGGCAACGTCCCCGGCGCCATGCTGGGCGGGATCATCATCGGCCTGGTCGAGACGCTGAGCGGCCAGTACATCGCCACCGCCTGGGCCGACGTGGTGATCTTCTCGATCCTGGTGGGGGTGCTGGTGTTCCGCCCCGCCGGCCTGTTCGGCCGCATGGCCCCGAACCGCTCGTGACGCGAACCCCACCCTTCACCAAGTGCCGGTCCAGGGGCGGCTCGCCCCTGGCGGGTCTGGGCAGCGCCCAGCCTTGCTTGCTTCCTGGCTCCCGCCCGCGGCTGCCGGCATGAGCACCGACCCGGCCACCCCGGACGAGGTGCCCGGCCCGCTGCTCGGCGAGCCGCCCGCCCGCCCCCGGCTCTCTGCCCCGTCGCTGTTCCGCCCCTGGCTCGCCAGCACGCCCGGCCGCCGTGCCCTCGTGGCGCTGCTGGCGCTCGCCGCCCTGGCGTTCCCGCTGCTGCACGCCAACGACGCCGACATCGACGCTGGCGCCAACGCCGGCTCCTACGCCGCCCTCGCGCTTGGCCTGAACATCGTGGTCGGCATGGCCGGCCTGCTCGACCTCGGCTACGCGGCGTTCTTCGCGATCGGCGCCTACGCCTACGGCATCCTGTCCTCCTACCAGCTCTCCCCCGAATGGACCGCGGCCTGGCAGCCCTTCGCCAGCCTTGGCTTGGTCGAGCACCTCGCCGGCGACGCCGGCACCCCGGGCAGCGTGCACTTCACCGTCTCGTTCTGGATCATGCTGCCGGCCTCGGCGATCCTGTCCGCGCTGTGCGGCGTGGCGTTCGGCGCCCCCACGCTGCGGCTGCGCGGCGACTACCTGGCGATCGTGACCCTGGGCTTCGGCGAGATCGTGCCGATCGTGGTGCGCAACACACCCTGGCTGACCAACGGCGCCGCCGGCCTGAACGGCATCGCGCCCCCCTCCCTGCTCGGCCGCAGCTTCGGCGTCGACGCCCTGCCGTACTACTACGTCATGCTCGCGCTCGTCGGCCTGCTGATTTTTGCCAGCCTGCGCCTGCGCGACAGCCGCGTCGGCCGCGCCTGGATGGCGATTCGCGAGGACGAGACCGCCGCCTCCGCCATGGGCATCGACACCGTGCGCACCAAGCTTCTCGCCTTTGCCATCGGCGCGGGCTTCGCGGGCGCCACCGGCACCTTCTTCGTCGCCAAGCTGCAAACGGCGACGCCAGAGATGTTCGGCTACCCCGTCTCGGTGATGGTCCTCGTCATGGTCGTGCTCGGCGGCATGGGCAGCGTGTGGGGCGTGGTCCTCGGCGCGGTCTCGCTCCAGCTCCTGCAATCCTGGCTGCTCCCCGACCTCACCGGCTGGCTGCACGACGCCGGCCGCGCGCTCGGCAACGCGCCGATGCAGCGCGCCGACCTCGCGCAGGCCACGGAGCTGATCTTCGGCGTCGTGCTGGTCGCGATGATGCTGTTCCGCCGCGACGGCCTGATCCCCGCCCAGCGTTCCGCCGCCGCCCTCACCTTTGCCCAGCAGCACGCCGACGTCTCCCGCCCCGGCGCCGCGCAGGACGGCTTCGCCTCGCTCGGCGGCTTCGGCACGCCCCGCGACAACGCTGCCCTGGGGCCGCGCGACGCCACCCTAGCGCCGCACGGCGACGACGCCCCGGCGCCACGCCCCTTGCTGGAGGTGCGCGGTCTGACCGTGCGCTACGGCGGCCTGATGGCGCTTGACGCGGTGGACCTTGTCGTTCCCGAGGGCGGCGTGGTCGCCGTGATCGGCCCCAACGGCTCCGGCAAGTCCACCCTGTTCAACGCCATCACCGGCCTCGCGCGCGCGCAGTCCGGCTCGATCCTGCTCGACGGCCGCGAGATCCGCGGCCTCGGGCCCGACCGCATCCTGCGCCGCGGCCTGGCCCGCACCTTCCAGAACATCCGCCTGTTCCCCACGCTGAGCGTGCTCGACAACGTGCTCGTGGGCACGCACTCCCGCCTGCGCGCCGGCCCGTTGCGCGCCGTCCTGCGCCTGCCCGCCACCCGCCGCGAGGAAGCCGCCGCCCGCGCGCGCGCCACCGCCATCGTCGCCTGCTTCGGCAACCGCCTGCTGCCCCGCGTGCGCCAGAACGTCGGCGGCCTGTCCTACGCCAACCGCCGCCGCGTCGAGATCGCCCGCGCCCTGGCTTCCGGCCCCCGCCTGCTGCTGCTCGACGAGCCGACCGCCGGCATGAACCCTGCCGAGACCCTGGAACTGGCCGAGCAGATCCGCGCGCTCCACCGCTCCGGCCTCACCGTGCTGGTGATCGAGCACAAGCTGGACGTCGTGGTCCGCCTTGCCGACACGGTGATCGTGCTCGACCACGGGGTGAAGCTCACCGAAGGCCCGCCCGCCGTGGTGCGCCGCGACGAGCGGGTGCTGAGCGCCTACCTCGGGCGCGGGGCGCGGGAGAACGCGCAGCAAGCAAGGCCAGAGGCTCTGCCTCTGGACTCCGCTCAAGGCTCGCCTTGAGAATCCTATTGTTTAGCAAGTCCGGTCGGCCTGACTCCAGTTGCGCCGGTCCAGGGGCGGCTCGCCCCTGGCGGGTCTGGGCAGAGCCCAGCTTTGCTTCCTGACAAGTCAAAGCATGGAGTCATCGACACCGGTCAACCTTCGGCCAGCGGGTCCACCCGGACCGTCCTCTTGGCATGGCAAACCGCGAGCGCCATGTATATCCTCACAGGATATGGAGACGGACATGCCGGCACGCACGACCTTGTTCCTGTCCAACCGCTCCCAGGCGGTCCGCCTGCCCCGCGCCGTCGCCTTTGGCGACAACGTACGCGAGGTCGTGGTCACGCAGGATGGACCGCGTCGGATCATCGCACCTGCCGACGCAGCCTGGGATGATTTCTTCGAGGGGACAGGCGTGGACCTGGGCGACCGCCACCAGCCGGAGGCACAGCGACGCGACGGCCTTTGATGCTGCGCTACCTGCTCGACACCGACCTCTGCATACGCGTGATCCGGGACCGGCCCGCCGGGCTGCGACCTCGCTTCAACGCCGAGGCCAGCGGCTTGTGCATCTCCGACGTCGTCCTCTACGAGCTGCTCTACGGTGCCGAGAAGTCGGCGAAGCCAGCCGAGAGCCGCCAGACGGTGGAGCGTTTCACCGCGCGCCTCGACGTCCTGCCTTACGACAGCGACGCGGCTGTCCACACGGCGGACATCCGGGCCAGCCTCGAACGCCGTGGCCTTCCGATCGGCGCCTACGACCTCATGATCGCAGGCCATGCCCGCAGCCGGGGCCTGGTGGTCGTGACAGGCAACCTGCGGGAGTTCGACCGCGTCGAAGGCCTGCGCTCCGAAAACTGGCTGGACGGAGTGGTGTAGGAGCCGACCGTCCCGGGCTGTTTGCATAGACGGTATCGCATGACGGCCTGTCACTTCTGGTCGCTCCAAAGCGGATAGGTCGCTTTCGTCTGGTCTCGGCCGGCGACACGCGGCTGAAGGTCGCCAGATATCGAAGTCAGCGGTGTCCGGTTAAGTCACCCTGCTGTCGGCATACCGCAACGCGAAAAGTCAGGAAGTCTTTCCGGCAGCCTGGTTCGTGTCTACGATGTAGAGACACCGACAGCGAGGACCACCGTGCAGGGCGTCGTGAAGAAGTGGGGCAACAGCGCCGCCGTGCGCATCCCGGCCGCCGTGCTGGAGGCCGCCCATGTGCGCCTGGACCAGCCCGTCGACGTGCGCGAGGAAGGCGGCCGCATCGTCATCGAGCCGCTCGCGCCCACCCGATACGATCTCGCAATTCTGGTCTCCGGCATCACCGACGACAACCGCCACGACCCGGTCGACACCGGCACGCCTGTCGGCCGCGAATCCTGGTAGCCGCCCCGAAACACGCCCCGAGCTACGTCCCGGACGCCGGCGACATCGTCTAGCTCCAGTTCGACCCGCAGGCCGGCCACGAGCAGGCCGGGCACCGGCCGGCCCTGGTGCTCAGCCCGGCGAGCTACAACGGGCGTGCCGGGATGATCGTCTGCTGCCCGACCACGACCCGGATCAAGGGCTACCCGTTCGAGGTCGCCTTCGCCGGCACGCCGCCAAGCGTGGTGCTAGCCGATCAGGTCGAGAGCCAGGACTGGCGCGCGCGCAAGGCCGCCCGCAAGGGCCGGATCAGCGCCGCGGAACTCGCCGAGGTGCGCGCCAAGCTGACCGCGCTGATCGCATAACCAACGGGGGCAGGCGGGAGGACACGCAGCAGGCAAGGCCAGGGGCCCTGCCCCTGGACCCCGCCAAAGGCTCGCCTTTGGAATCCGCCTGCTTAAGTGAGGCCGGTCCAGGGGCGGCTCGCCCCTGGCGGGTCTGGGCAGAGCCCAGCCTTGCTTCCTGACAGGTCAAATTAGGGCCGCTGGTGTTACACGCCCGCGAGCGGACATGCCACCTCCGGCCGGGAGTCCGGGCATGCGGGCACCGGTTCGGCTCGCCAGCCTCTGGGCGCTCGTCATCCGCCCGGTCCCGGGCGCGCCGGCCGCCGCGATCGCGTGTCGCAGCGCGAGTGCGCGACGGACCCGACCGCCGCACGTTGCAACGACGACACCCACGGGAGACGACCATGAAGCTCTACTACGCACCGGGCGCCTGCAGCCTGGCCGACCATATCGCGCTGCACGAGGCGGGTCTCGCCTTCGACCACGAGAAGGTCGATCTCAAGATCAAGCGCACGGAAACCGGCGCCGACTTCTCGGCGATCAATCCGAAGGGCTACGTGCCGGCGCTGACGCTCGACTCCGGCGAGACGCTCAGCGAGAACATCGCGATCCTGGACTGGATCGCGCAACAGGACAGCAGGCTCGTGCCGCCGGGGCCGATGGGACACACGCACCTGCTGGAAGCGCTCGCGTTCGTCTCGACCGAGATCCACAAGAGCTTCAAGCCCTTCTTCGCGGGAGGGAGCGACAGCGACAAGGCGAAGGCCGCCGAGATGATCAGCAAGCGCATGGGATACCTGGCCGCCACCATAAAGGGCGACTACCTGTTCGGCCCCACCGTCGGCGTGGCCGACTTCTACCTGTTCGTCATGCTGCTCTGGGCGAAGAAGTTCGATATCGAGCCACCCGCGCCACTGGTCGCGTTCCGCGAGCGCATGGTGATGCTCCCCTCTGTCCAGAAGGCAATGACGCACGAGGGACTCAACTAGCAACCCCAGGACGGGTCGACCGCGCAGAGCCGCTGTCGGCCCACCCGTCCGGCACGGTCCTCTTCGCAGCCGGGAGCCTGCCGCAACACCCGGCAGTGACCGGGCAAGCAAGAAAGGTTGAGGCTCTGCCTCAAACTCCGCCAAAGGCAGGCCTTTGGAATCCACTACTTAAGAAAGGCCAGTCCAGGGGGATGATCACCCGCCCCCACCCACCTCTAGCCACACGTCACCCTCCCCCGGACCCCCATGCCCCTGCTCGAATTCCGCGACGTCGACACCCACTACGGCGACCTGCACGTCCTCAAGTCGGTGAACTACGCCATCGAGGCCGGCGAGATCGTCTGCCTGCTCGGCGGCAACGCCTGCGGCAAGTCCACCACCATGAAGACGATCATGGGCACCGTGCGCCCCACGCGCGGCCAGGTCCTGTTCGACGGCCAGCCGATCGAGCGCCTGTCCACCGCCGAGCGCGTGCGCCGCGGCATCGCCCCGGTCCTGGAGGCGAGACGCCTGTTCCCGCGCATGAGCGTGCTGGAGAACCTGGAGATGGGCGCCTACGTGCGAAAGCGCGGCCCCGACGTGGCGCGCGACCTGGAGCGGGTGTTCGCCCTGTTCCCCCGGCTGCGCGAGCGCACCGGCCAGGTCGCCGGCACCATGTCCGGCGGCGAGCAGCAGATGGTCGCCCTCGGCCGCGCGCTGATGGCCCACCCGCGGCTGATCTGCATGGACGAGCCGTCGATGGGCCTGTCGCCGCTGTTCGTCGAGCAGACCTTCGACATCATCCAGCAGATCAACCGCCAGGGCACCACGATCTTCATGGTCGAGCAGAACGCGTCCATGGCGCTGAGCATCGCGCACCGCGCCTACGTGCTGCAGACCGGGCGCGTCGTGCTGTCCGGCACGGCAGCCGAGCTGCGCGCCAACCCGGTGATCCGCGAGGCCTACCTCGGCGAGATGCAGGTCGCCTGACAGCAGGCAAGGTTGAGGCTCCGCCTCATCCGCCAAAGGCAGGCCTTTGGAATCCATTACTTAAGTGAAGCCGGTCCAGGGGCGGCTCGCCCCTAGCGGGTCTGGGCGTAGCTGCCAAAGGTTTCGACGATCCGTTTGGATCGTTGGAATGGCAGCGGAGGGAGAGCCCAGCCTTGCTTCCTTAGCTTTCTCCCAGGCGGAGTTCCCCTTGCCCCACGTCGCCGCCCTGCACCGCTATCCCGTCAAGGGCCTGTCCGCCGAGCCGCTCGCCTTCCTCGACTTGACCGCCGCCGACGGCCTCGCCCACGACCGCGCCTACGCGCTCGCGCTCGGCACCACCCGCTTCGACGCGGATCACCCCGTCGCGCTCGACAAGGGCCACTTCCTCATGCTGCGCGCCAACGAGGCGCTGGCGAGCCTGCGCACCCGCCTCGACCCCGCGACCCTGGTGCTGGAGCTGGCCCGCGACGGCACCGCCCCCCTGCGCTTCGACCTGTCCGCGCCGGAGGGGCGCCACGCGGCCGAGACGTTCTTCACCGCCTTCGCCGGCCCTGCGGCGCAGGGCGGCATCCGCCTGGTCTCGGCGCCCGGGCACAGGTTTACCGATGTCGGCAAGACGTCGCCGGCGATGATGCGCGCGGTCTCGGCCATCAACCTGGCCACGGTGCGCGCCCTGGAGGCCGCCACGGCGCGCGAGATCCACCCGCTGCGCTTCCGCGCCAACATCCACCTCGACGGGATCGAGCCGGGCGCAGAGCTGGGCTGGGTGGGGCGGGAGGTCCGCATCGGCGCCCTGCGGCTGCGCGGCGCCAAGCGCACCCGGCGCTGCGCCGCGATCGACGTCAACCCGCTCACCGCGGCGCGCGACGCGCAGCTCACGAAGGCGATCGTGCGCGCGTTCGGACACCCTGACCTCGGCGTCTACCTGGAGGTGGCCGAGGACGGGCGGATCGCCGTGGGGGACGCGGTGGAGGTCGAAGAAAGCAAGGCTGGGCTCCGCCCAGACCCGCCAGGGGGGAAGCCCCCCCTGGACCGGCTTTCTTAAGTAAGGGATTCCAAAGGCCTGCCTTTGGCGGAGTTTGAGGCAGAGCCTCAACCTTCCTTCCCTCCCCTCGCCTCGCACCCGCCAATGCTGCTATTCACTGGCCCTGGCGCGCGCCGGTTCCCAGTGCAGCGCAACGCGAGGTCCAGCCGACGATGCCGAGCCCCCGACGCTCCCGCCCGGCGACGCTGCGCGCATGAACGCCGTGGTCGTGGTCGCGCTGAGGCGGCCCTACACCTTCGTGGTGCTGTCGATCGTGATCCTGCTGTTCGGCGGGCTGGCGGCGCTGCGCACGCCGACCGACGTGTTCCCCAGCATCGGCATCCCCGTGGTCTCGGTGATCTGGACCTACGCCGGCCTGACGCCCGAGGACATGTCGGGCCGCATCGTTTACTACTACGAGCGCTCGCTCACCGCGACGGTGGACAACATCGAGCACATGGAGAGCACGTCGCTGTACGGCCGCGGCATCGTGAAGATATTCTTCCAGCCCGGCACCGACGTCGCCGTCGCCCAGGCGCAGATCACCGCGGCCTCGCAGAGCGTGCTCAAGCAGATGCCCGCCGGCATCACCCCGCCGCAGGTGCTGGTGTACAACGCCTCCTCGGTGCCGGTGCTGTCGCTGCAGGTCGCGGGCGCGGGCATGACCGGCTCGGAGCTGTTCGACATCGCGACCAACCTGATCCGCCCGGCGCTGGTCTCGGTGCGGGGCGCGGCGATCCCGTTCCCCTACGGCGGCAACGTCAGCAACGTCGAGGTCGACCTCGACCAGAAGAAGCTGCTGGCCCACAACCTGTCCGCCGCCGACGTGTCGCGCGCGCTGGGCACGCAGAACATCGTGCTGCCGGCCGGCGACCAGAAGATCGGCGCGCTCGACTACCTGGTCGAGACCAACGCCTCGCCGCGCCAGATCGAGAGCTTCAATGCCCTGCCGATCAAGCAGGTCGACGGCGCCACCATCACCCTCGGCCAGGTCGCCCACGTCTACCTCGGCACCCAGCCGCTCACCAACATCGTCCTGGTCCACGGCCTGCAATCGGTGCTGCTCCAGGTCATCAAGACCGGCAGCGCCTCGACGCTCTCCGTGGTGGAAGGCATCAAGGCCAAGATCCCCCAGGTCGAGAAGACCCTGCCGCCCGGCGTGACCATCACGCCGATCAACGACGCCTCCGCCTTCGTACGCAGCTCGGTCGAGAACGTGGTCGAGGAGATGCTCACCGCGGCCGTGCTGACCGGGCTCATCGTGCTGCTGTTCCTCGGCTCGTGGCGCTCCACGCTGATCGTGGCGACCTCGATCCCGCTGTCGATCCTGTGCTCGATCCTGGCGCTGTCCTGGCTCGGGCAGACGATCAACGTGATGACTCTGGGCGGCCTGGCGCTCGCCGTCGGCATCCTGGTCGACGACGCCACCGTGATGATCGAGAACATCGACTCCCACCTGGAGACCGGCTCGGAGCTGGAGCCCGCGATCATCGAGGCGGCGAACCAGATCGTGGTGCCGACCTTCGTCTCGACGCTGTGCATCTGCATCGTGTGGCTGCCGCTGTTCCAGCTCTCCGGCGTGGCGGGCTACCTGTTCCTGCCGCTGGCGGAGGCGATCATCTTCGCCATGGTCGCCTCGTTCGTCCTCAGCCGCACCCTGGTGCCGACGATGGCCGCGTTCCTGCTGCCCGCCCAGGTCGCCGCCCACCACGCCGAGGCGGAGGCCGGCCACGATGCGACACAGGGCGGCGGGGCACGGCGCCGCCCCGGCGGGCCGTTCAAGCGGTTCCAGCGCGGCTTCGAGCAGCGCTTCTCCCGCTTCCGCGACGGCTACCGCTCGCTGCTGTCCGGCGCGGTGGAGCGGCGCGGCCGGTTCATCACGTGCTTCATGGCCCTCACCCTGGCCTCAATGCTGCTCATCCTGCCGCTGGGGCGCGACTTCTTCCCCGGCATCGACTCCGGCGAGATCGACATGCACATGCGCGCCCCAGTCGGCACCCGCATCGAGGAGGCCGGCAAGGTCGCGGTGCTGGTCAACCAGGCGATCGAGCGGCTGCTGCCGGGACACGTGCGCAACGTCATCGACAACTGTGGCCTGCCGATCAGCGCCATCAACCAGGCGTATAACGCCAGCGGCACCATCGGCCCGCAGGACTGCGACGTCACCATCACCCTCAAGGAGGCCGCCGCCCCCATCGAGCGCTACCAGGCCACGCTGCGCCACGGGCTGGCGTCGCTGTTCCCGGGCACCGAGTTCACCTTCCTGCCCGGCGACATCACCGCCAAGATCCTCAACTTCGGCCTGCCCGCGCCGATCGACGTCCAGGTGAGCGGGCGCGACCAGGTCGCCAACATGGCCTTCGCTCAGAAGCTCGCGGCCCGCATGCGCCGTATCCCCGGCATCGCCGATCCGATCGTCGAGCAGGCCATGGACCAGCCGACCCTGCGCATCGCCTCCGCCCGCACCTTCGCGCTCGGCACCGGCCTGACGGAGAGCGACATCGCCGGCAACGCCCTGTCCACCCTGTCCGGCTCCGGGCAGGTCGCCCCCACCTACTGGCTCGACGCCAAGACCGGCGTGTCGCGGCTGGTGAACCTGCAGACGCCGCAGTCCCAGCTCGCCACCATGGGCGACCTGGAGACCGTGCCGATCGACCGCGGCGACGGCAACCCGTCCGGCGCCACCCCGCAGCTCCTCGGCGCGCTGAGCCGCATCACCCAGACCGGCTCGCCGCTGTCGGTGTCGCACTACGCCATCCTGCCGGTGGTCGACGTCTACGCCGGCAACACCGGGCGCGACCTCGGCGCGGTCAACGACGCGGTGCTCGACGCGATCGACGCCCTGCGCCCGGAGCTGCCGCGCGGCGCGTCGGTCGCGGTGCACGGCCAGGCGGAGACCATGGGCACCGCCTACCGCCAGCTCCTCGGCGGCCTCGCCCTGGCGGTGGCACTCGTCTACCTGGTGATCGTGGTGAACTTCCAGTCCTGGCTCGACCCGTTCATCATCATCACCGCCCTGCCCGGCGCGCTCGCCGGCATTGTGTGGAGCCTGTTCCTCACCCACACCACGATCTCCGTGCCGGCGCTCACCGGGGCGATCATGTGCATGGGGACCGCGACGGCGAACTCGATCCTGGTGGTCTCCTTTGCCTGCGAGCGGCTGGCCGAGCACGGCGACGCGGTACGCGCGGCGGTCGAGGCGGGCTACGGCCGGCTGCGCCCGGTGCTGATGACCGCGCTCGCGATGATGATCGGGATGCTGCCGATGTCGATGAGCAACACCCAGAACGCCCCGCTCGGCCGCGCGGTGGTCGGCGGCCTGCTGGTCGCCACCTTCGCAACCCTGATGTTCGTGCCCTGCGTGTTCGCCCTGGTGCACAGGCGGCACCGCCCGGCCACGGCACGCCCGGAACCGGCGCACGACGCGCTGTACGCCATGACCCACGCCCGATGAACCCGCGCAGGAAGCAAGCAAGGCTGGGCTCTGCCCAGACCCGCCAGGGGCGAGCCGCCCCTGGACCGGCACAAATGAAGCACAGGCCCCTCACACGACTCCCGGGGCGCCGGGGTCTGGGGGGCGGCCTCGCCCCCCAGCCTTGCCTTCCTTCGGGCACGCGGGGCCTGCCGCGATGAGGCGCGGCGTGCTGGCCATGCTGTTGCTGGTGGTGGCCGGGGCGGGCCTGGCGGCGTGGGGCCTGTGGAGCCGCGGCGCCGCGCTGGCCGCGCTCAAGGCGACCGTGGACGAGGAGTCCGTGCCCAAGGTCGAGCTGATCTCGCCCACCCGCGGCCCGGCGACGCGCAGCCTCGACCTGCCCGGCAACGTCAACGCCTGGTACGAGGCGCCGATCTACGCCCAGGTCGCCGGCTACGTGGCGAGCTGGAACAAGGACATCGGCGCCGTGGTGAGGAAGGGCGAGGTGCTCGCCACCATCGACGCCCCCGCGCTCGACGAGCAGCTCGGCACCGCGCAGGCCAACCTCGCCGTGGCCGACGCCCGCGCCAGGCTCGCCGACGTGACCGCGAAACGCTGGAAGGCGCTCGCCGGCACCCAGGCGGTGGCGCAGCAGGACGTCGACGTCCAGGTCGCCGGCGCCGTGGCGCAGCAGGCCCAGGTGCAGGCCGCGCGCCACGAGGTCGGCCGCTACCAGGCGCTGGAGGCGTTCAAGCGCGTGGTCGCCCCGTTCGACGGCGTGGTGACGTCGCGCCGCACCGATGTCGGCAGCTTCGTCAACACCGGCGGCGGCGACGCGGGCGCGCAGGGCGCCGCGTCGGAGCTGTTCACGGTCGCCGACATCCACCGCCTGCGCGTGTTCGTCTCCGTCCCCGAGGACTACGCCGACGTGCTCAGGCCCGGCCTGACCGCCACGCTGAAGCTGCCGCAGTTCCCGAACCGCACCTTCCAGGCGCGCTACGAGACCACCGCCGGCGCCTTCAGCCCGCAGTCGCGCTCCGTGGTGACGGAGCTGACCGTGGACAACGCCGACCACGCGATCTGGCCCGGCACCTTCGCGAACGTGCACTTCACCGTGCCGTCCGACACCGGGGTGCTGGTCGTGCCGGAGCAGGCGCTGCTGTTCCGCGCGCAGGGGATGCAGGTCGCCGTGGTCGACGCGCAGAACCGGGTGCACCTGCGCGACGTCACGCTGGGGCTGAACCTCGGGCGCACCGTGCAGGTGGTGAGCGGCCTCGGCCCGGACGACCGCCTGGTCAACGACCCGTCGGCGGGCCTGCTCGACGGCGAGGCGGTGCAGGTCGCGCAGCCGGCCAAGGGCTACGCCGCGGAGCCGGAGGCCGCCAAAACGCCCCCGTTGGGCGAGGAAGTCGACGCCCGCTGACAACGCCGGCCAGGAAGCAAGCAAAGCTGGGCTCTGCCCAGACCCGCCAGGGGCGAGCCGCCCCTGGACCGGCTTTACTTAAGTAAATGTTTCCAAAGGGCTCGCCCTTTGGCGGAGTTTGAGGCAGAGCCTCAACCTTCCTTGCCTCGCCAACCACCCTCAGAGGCCGTTGGTCTCGGCGCCTGCCCGCCGCCGCAGCCTCTGCAGGGCCGCCGCCCCGGCCCAGCTCGCGGCGAAGCCGGCCACGATCAGGCCGCCGATTAGGCCGGAGCGCTCGTTCAGCGCGTCCGCCCCGCGCCACAGCGCGCCGTGCAGGTCGAGCTGCTCGCCCGCGAGTCCCAAGGCCTCCGCCCCGCCGACGCCGACCGCGACCAGCACCGAGACCAGGGTGATCGCGATATTGTAGCGCAGCGTGCCGCGAGGGCTCAGCGACGCCCAGCCGTAGGCGCGCGCCATCAGCACGCCGTCGAGCGTGTCCACCAGCGACATGCCGGCGGCGAACAGGGCGGGGAACACCAGGATCGACCACACCGGCAGCCCGTGCCGCGCCTCCGCCGCGGAGACGCCGAGCAGGCCGACCTCGGTGGCGGTGTCGAAGCCCAGGCCGAACAGCACGCCGAGCGGGTACATGTGCCACGGCGCGCGGATCAGCCGGAACAGCGGCCGCACCAGACGCGCCAGCCCACCGCCGGAGAGCGGGTCCGGCCCTTCCTCGCGCTGCCCCGCATCGAGGCGGCGCAGGCGGGCGCGCATGTCGAGCAGCACCGCGACGTTCATCGCGGCGACGCCCAGCAACACCAGCGCGGAGACCGCCGTGCCCAGCACCGCACTGAGGGCCCAGAGCGGCTCGACGCGGCTGGCGAACGAGGCGGCGGTGGCGACCGCGACGGTCGCGGCCACCACGATCGTGGAGTGCCCGAGCGCGAACCACAGCCCGACGGCGAGCGGCCGCCGGCCACCGCGCATCAGGGCGCGGGTGACGTTGTCGATCGCCACGATGTGGTCCGCGTCGACCGCGTGGCGCAGCCCGAAGCCGTAGGCGAGCAGCGCCGTGCCGAGCAGCGCCGGGTGGCCGCCGAACGCCAGCAGCGCCCAGCTCCAGGCCGCGAGGTTCGCCGCCGCCAGCCCGAGGCCGAGCCCGGCCAGCGCGCCGCGCTGCGTCCGGGCGTCCGGCGCGCCTCCTGCCCGCACGGTGTCAGCCAAGCCAGTGCGGGTTCTGCACCGTGCCGTCGAAGTGGTCCGACACCTTGTAGCGCTCGGTGCTGCCGTCCTTCGCCTTGGCCGCGGTGCGCCACAGCAGCGCGGTGTGCTCCGCGTCGGTGGGCGGCACGAAGCTGCGCACGGCGTCGAGCGCCTGGGCCAGGATCTCGGGCTTGTCGATGCCGCAGACCTGGATGCTGACCGGCAGGCTCATCGGGTAGTGCAGCATCTCTGCGGGCGTGGCGACGCCGCTGTCCAGGATGAACGGGTCGCCGAACGTCTTCATCCCCAGCACCGCGGTGCCGTGCGCGAGCGCCACCGGCAGCACGCCCTGCTCGAAGCTGTCGTAGTGCGCGTCCATGACGTTGAGCGGCATCTGCACGGTGTCGAAGCGGAAGCCGTGGGCTTCGGCGACCTCGAACATGTGTCGGTGGATCGCCGGGCTCTTGTGCCCGGTGAAGCCGATGTAGCGCAGCTTGCCCTGCTCTCGCGCCCTGAGCACCGCCTCCAGGGCGCCGCCCTGCGCGAACACCCGCTTCGGGTCGCCCATGCGGATGATCTCGTGGAACTGCAGCAGGTCGAGGTGGTCGGTCCTCAGGCGGCGCAGCGACTCCTCGATCTGGTCCGTGGCCGCCCTGGCGGTGCGGCCGTCGATCTTGGTCATCAGGAAGGTGCGGTTGCGGTAGCCGCCCTGCGACAGGGCGCGGCCGAGGCGGACCTCGCTCTCGCCGCCGTTGTAGTCCCAGCAGTTGTCGCAGAAGTTGATGCCGGCCTCGATCGCGGCGTGGACGAGGCGCACCGCCTCCTCGCTGGTGGCCCCGCCCGGTTTGGCCAGGTGGAAGCCGCCGAGCCCGACGAGGGACATACGCTCGCCGGTGCGCCCGAGGGTGCGGTACTTCATCTCCGGGTTCTGCGCGATCGACGCCGTGACCAGGCCCGACGCGGCCGGCAGCACGCCGCCCTGCGCCTGGTCCATCAGCGCGTGGATCACCGCCTCGCTGGCGCCGGCCTGCGCGGCTGCGGACTGCTCGCGGCCCGCGAGGGCGTGCTGCCCGGCGGCGTCCGGCGTCGCGGCGCCTTGCGTCGCGCCAGCGTCCTGCGCTGCGGTGGCCCGGGCCACGTCGGCGCCGACAGCCGCGGCGGCCACGCCGAGCGCCGTGGTCCTGATGAAGTCGCGTCGTTCCATGCAAGCCTCCCTATGCGGGCCCGAGCACACGCATCGCGGCGCACGCGGCACCATAGCCGTTGTCGATGTTGACCGTGACGATCCCCGGGGCGCAGCTCGACAGGATCGCGTTCAACGCGGCGTGACCGCCGGCCGCCACGCCGTAGCCGACCGAGGTGGGTACCGCGACGATCACGCCGCCGAACAGCCCGCCGATCACGCTGGGCAGCGCCGCGTCCATGCCGGCGGCGACGATCAGCACCCGCATCGCCCGCAGCTCCTCGATGCGCGCCATCAGCCGCCACAGCCCGGCCACGCCCACGTCGGCGACCAGCACCGCGTCATGACCGGAAAAGCGCAGGGTGCGCTGCGCCTCCCGCGCCACCGCCACGTCCGAGGTCCCGGCCGTGACCACCGCCACGACGGCCGGGCCGCGCGGTGTCGTCGGCGGCCCGGAGTACGCGGTGCGCGACACGGGATCGTAGTCTAGGCCGGCGCGGGCGTGCGCGGGCAGCGTGTCGTGGCGCTCGGGATCGAGGCGGGTCAGCAGCATCGGCGCCTCCGCGGCGTCGAGGATGGCGGCGATCTGGGCGGACGACTTGCCGGCGCAGAACACCGCCTCTCCCAGGCCGAGCCGCGCGGCGCGCGCCGGGTCCAGCACGAACTCGCTCACGGCCATGACCCGCAAGGCAAGCAAGGCTGGGCTCTGCCCAGACCCGCCAGGGGCGAGCCGCCCCTGGACCGGCTTGACTTAAGTATCGGTTTCCAAAGGCGAGCCTTTGGCGGGGTCCAGGGGCAGAGCCCCTGGCCTTGCTTCACTTCCATCAAAACACCGCCGGTCGCAGGAACGCGCTGCCGGTGCGGTACGGCGCGAACGACACCGGCCGCGTCAGCCCCGCCTCGCGCGCCAGCGCCGCGATCCGGGCGCGCAGGGCCTCCGCCACGTCGGGGTCCAGCCGCGACAGCGTCGCCTGGTCCAGCTCGACCACCACGCCCGACGCGCGCACCCGGCAGCGCACCGCCGCCGGGCGCAGCGCATGGTCCGCCAGGGTGCGGGCCACCAGGGTCTCCGCGGCATGCACCATCGCCAGCTCCGCCGGCTCGATGCGCAGCCCGGTCTCGATGCGGCTCGACAGGCACGGCGCGGAGGGCAGCTCCGCCAGCGCCCCCAAGCCCAGCGCCGCCGCAAGCGCGCGCACCGCCGCCTTGTCGATCGCGGCCTCCACGAACGGGTGGCGCACCGCGTGCTCGCGCGCCGCCGCCAGCCCCGGGCGGACGTCGTCGAGGTCGTCGAGGTTGGTGCCGGACAGCACCGTGCGCGCCGTGCGCCGCGACACCGCGCCGTACAGGCTGGTCTTGCAGAAGAAGCAGCGGTCGTGCGGGTTGGCGCGGTAGCGGGGGTCGTCGAACTCGCCGGCGTCGAACACGTCGAGCGACCAGCCCTCGGCAGCCGCCAGGGCGCGGGTGCGCGCGGTGGCCTCCGCGGGCACGGCGGGCGAGGTCGCGTGGTGCATCGCCACCGACCCGCCCAGCACGCGGTGCGCCGCGGTCGCAAGCGTCAGGCTGTCGACGCCGCCGCTCACCGCGACGCCCGCGGGGCCGATCGCGCGCAGGATCGCCTCCAGGCGTGCCAGGTCGCTCACGCCGGTGGTTCCGTGCGTCGGCCTGTCAGCAAGCAAGGCTGGGCTCTGCCCAGACCCGCCAGGGGGGAAGCCCCCCCTGGACCGGCTTTCTTTAAGTAAGGGATTCCAAAGGCAAGCCTTTGGCGAAGTTTGAGGCAGAGCCTCAACCTTGCTTGCTTCACCGCTTACTCCAGGGGGCCATCAGCGTCGGCCAGCCGTTCCGCCTCGCGGCGCAATCTGGTGCGCGCGGCGTGGCCGGCAACCGGACGCGCCGAGTCCGACTCCGTCTTGGCGGTGACGCCGCCCGGGCGCTCGACCAGCTTCACCACGACCGTGTGGCCGTCGACCATCACCTCGGCGAAGCGGCGCGGCAAGGCGCGGCCCTGCACCAGGTGGGTGCGCAGGCCGATCGTGGTGGTCTCGCGGAAGCACGCCTCGACCGCCGCCTCCAGCCGGTCCGGGCGCACCAGCACCTGCACGTGCGTCGCCATGCGGTTCTTCTTGCCGAACGCGGCGATCTGCACGACGTCGTGCACGCCCTCGGCCTCGCGCACCCGGTCGAGCCCGGCGGCCAGCTCCTCGCCGGACTGGTCGTCCACCTCGAAGCTGATCACGGCCAGGGCGCGGTGGCCGGAGGCGAAATCGCTGCCGGAGGCCGGCCCCGGCGCGACGCCCTCCGCTCCGGGCAACGCCGCCCCGGGCGCGGCCAGGCTGGGCGCGGCCAAGCTGGGCGTGGCGAGGCCGGGCGTCCCCGCTTTCAGCGTGTCGTGTCCGGAAGGCGGCGGCTCCGGTTCCTGCGGCTCCGCCGTGTCCAGCACCAGCGCGCGCAGGCAGTTGCTCATCCCGGGCAGGCGACGGCTGCCGAACCCGGTGCCGGAGCCGCGCAGCGTCGCGGTGCGCGGCAGGCCGGCGCCGGCGCAGCCGAGGTGGCGCAGGATCGCGGCCCCGGTCGGCGTGACGCGCTCGCCGCCCACCCCGTCGTCGCGCACCGCGAAGCCCTCCAGCAGCAGCGCGGTCGCCGGCGCTGGCACCGGCATCGGCCCGTGCGCGGTGCGCACCGTGCCCGACCCCAGCGGCAGCGTGCCCACGCTCCAGGCCGCCGGACCCACCGCCGCGATCACCCACGCAGCCGCCAGGATGTCGGCCACCGAATCCGCGGCGCCGACCTCGTGGAACACCACCTCGTCGGGGGAGACGCCGTGCACGCGCGCCTCCGCCCCCGCCAGGCAGCCGAAGATGCCCAGGGCGTGGCCCAGCACCCCTGCGGGCAGGTCGGCGGCCTCGATCCGCGCCCGCAGCGCGCGCCACGAGCCGCGATCGGGGTCGGGCCCGGCGGCGTTTTCGGGGAAAAGGGCGGTATTTTCGAGAAAATCCGGGCTCGTTGCGTCGGAAGAAGAATGTTTCACGTGAAACATTCTTCCGGTCCCGCAGCGTCCTGGGGCGTCCGGGGCGTGGTCCCCGCCGGCGTCGCGAGGGAGCGCGTGGTCGTGCGCGGGGTGGGGCGCGGGGTGGGGCGCGGGGTGGTCGTGGGCCGCGTGATCGTGGCCGCCGTGCAGAGAGTGGCGCCCGGGTCCGTGGTCGTGCGCCCCGGCCCCGTGCGGTGCGTCGACGAGGAAGCGGCGCCCGGTCAGCGTGCCGTCGTCGTGCGCGGCCAGGCGGCAGGCCGCGCCGGACAGTGCGGCGGCGGCACGGACGGCGTCCGGCGCGTGCCGGGGAAAGGCGTCGAGCAGGGCGGCGACGAACATGTCGCCGGCGGCCCCGCCGAGCGGGTCGAGGTGGATGTGCCGCATGGACCCGTGATCCCCGATGCTGTCGCCGGCCGCGGTATCGCGCTCAGACGCCGCGGTGCTCTGGGTAGTCGGCGCCGAGCGTGGTCGCCTCCCAGCCGTCGAAGTCGCGGCGCAAGGCGTCGAGCTTGGCGCGCGCGAGGCCCAGCGCCGGCTTGCCCAGCACCAGGTGCAGCGGCGGCTCGGCGGCCTCGACCGCGGCGATGATCGCCTCGGCGCCGCGCACCGGGTCGCCGGGCTGGTTGCCGCTGCGCGCCCCGGTCTGGTGGCGGCGCTCGCCGGCGGTGGCCTCGTAGTCCTCGATGCGGGTCGCGGACTGCTTCATCGAGCGCCCCGCCCAATCGGTGCGGAACGGCCCGGGCTCGACGATCGTCACCCGGATGCCGAGCGGCGCCACCTCCAGGGCGAGCGACTCCGATAGGCCCTCCACCGCGTATTTGGTCGCGTGATAGAACCCGGTCGCGGCGAAACTCACCAGCCCGCCGATCGAGGAGATGTTGACGACATGGCCGCGCCGGCGTGCGCGCATCCCCGGCAGCACCGCCTGGGTGGCTGCGATCAGGCCGAACACGTTGGTCTCGAACATGGCGCGGACCTCGTCGTCCTCGCCCTCCTCGATCGCGGCGAGGTAGCCGTAGCCGGCGTTGTTCACCAGAACGTCGATACGCCCGAACCGCTCCTCCGCCGCGCGCACCGCCGCCGCGACCTGCGCGCGGTCGTCCACGTCGAGCGCCAGCGCCAGGGCGCGGTCCTCGCGGCCCTCGACCAGGTCGGCGACCTTGGCCACGTCGCGCGCCGTCACCACCGCGCGCCAGCCGCGCTCCAGAACGAGGCGGGCCAGCTCGCGGCCGAAACCGGTGGAGCAGCCGGTGATCAGCCACACCGGGGCTTCGTCATCCGCCATCGCGCATCCTCCTGCCGGCCGGACCGGCCGGCTGCACCGTGATGACGCATGACGGGCGGCAGGGTTCGGGCGGGGCACCGGCATAGCGAGCAAGGTTGAGGCTCTGCCTCAAACTCCGCCAAAGGCTCGCCTTTGGAATCCACTACTTAAATAAGGCCGGTCCAGGGGCGGCTCGCCCCTGGCGGGTCTGGGCAGAGCCCAGCCTTGCCTGCTTCAACCCCAGAACCCCTCCGCCTCCGCGAGCGGCGGCGCTGCGGCCAGGCGCGCGAGGTCCGGCACCGGCCGTCGCAGCGTGGGCTCGTGGGCGCAGGCGGCCTCGATCGCGAGCGCGACGCCGAGCACGATGGCGTCGCCGCCGCGCGGGCCGACGATCTGCAGGCCGAACGGCAGCCCGGCCTCGTCGGTGCCGAGCGGCAGGCTGAGCGCGGGGTGGCCCGCGAGGGTGACGCCGTAGGCCAGGGCGAGCCAGTGGAAGTACGACCGGGTGGCCACGCCGTCGATGGCGGCAGGGTGCGGCTCGCGCCATGGGCGGGGGCTGAGGGTGATCGCCGGGCTGAGCAGCACGTCGTGGTCGTCGAAGAAGTCGCCGAACGCGCGAAAGATGCGGGTCTGGGCGGCGCTAGCGCGGGCGTGGTCCTCCAGGGTGTAGCGCAGGCCCTCCTCCACGTTGGCGCGCACGTTGGCGCCGAGGCGGCTCGGGTCCTCGCGGAACTGGCGCAGGTGGCTGCCGAGGAACAGGCCGGCGCGCAGCACGGCAAAGGCGTCGTCGGCGCCGGCGCAGTCCGGGGTCGCGGCCTCGGTGCGGGCAAACATCGGCGACAGCGCGGCGACGCGGGCGCGGAACACGCGGCGGACGTGCTGCTCCGTGGGCGCGAAGCCGAAGTCCTCGGTCACGGCGACGCGCAGGGTGTCGAGACGGGTCACGGGCAGTGGGGAGTGGCGGCCCGGCCGGCCGCGCACGACCTCGCCGGGCAGGGCGTAGGCCAGCGGGTCGCGGCGGTCGTCGGAGGCCATCGCGGAGAGCAGGAGCGCCGCGTCGGCCACGCTGCGCGCCATCGGGCCGTTGACGGGCAGGCAGGACCAGCCGGCGCCGCGCGTCTCGTTGGGCACCAGGCCGGGCGAGGGCCGCATCCCCACGACGCCGTTGTGCGCCGCGGGGTTGCGCAGGCTGCCGCCGGTGTCGGAGCCCGAGCACAGCGGCAGCATCGAGCACGCCAGCGCCACCGCCGAGCCGCCCGAGGAGCCCGCGGCAGAGCGCGTGGTGTCGAACGGGTTGGCGGTGGTGCCGAACACGGCGTTGCGGGTGTTGGCGCCGGCGGCGAACTCCGGGGTGTTGGTCTTGGCGAGCACGATGCCGCCGGCCGCGCGCAGCCGCGCCACCACGCCGAGGTCGCGCGTGGGCACGTGGCCCGCGAAAATCGGGCTGCCGTAGGTGGTGCGCAGGCCGGCGGTGTCGTCGGTGTCCTTGATGCCGAGCGGCAGGCCGTGCAGCGGGCCGAGCACGCCTGCGCGCATCACCGCCGCTTCCGCGGCGCGGGCGGCGGCGCGGGCGCCCGGCTCGTCGAGCGTGACGACGGCGTTCACCGCAGGGTTGATGCGGGCGATGCGGGCGAGGCAGGAGTCGAGCAGCTCGACCGGCGAGAGCGCGCGGGTGGCGATCAGGCGGGCCAGCTCGGTGGCGGCAAGGTCGCAGGGCTCGGTCATGGCGGCGCCTTCTGCGCAGGGGCGGGATGCACCGCCGGGTCCGGGTTTCGGCGTGCCATCCCGGCGGTGCGGCGGCAAGGCGCATCGCCGCAGGTCCTGGCCCGGCGCGCGAGGCGGCGGACGCGACGGCCGGGGCGGCGCCGCGCCTGGTGTCCGCACCGCCCTGGCGTCAGGGCGCGGCAGGGTCAGCGGTCGCCGCGGTAGCCGCCCTCGTGGCCGCCACGATAGCCTTCGCCGTAGCCGCCGCCGTGGTAGCCGCCGTAGCCATAGCCGCATCCGTAGAGCCCGAGCGGCCCGCAGCCGCACGCAGAAAGCGTTCCGGCGGTGAGAAGCAGGGCCAGGATCGCGACGATCCGCTTCCGTGTGGGTCTGATCATGTCTGTTCCTGGGTTGTCAGGGCGTGAGGATGCGAGGGCATCGTGGCGACCTGATGACGCGAAGGTCTCGAAACATCGCGGCGCAGGCCGGACGGTTCCGGTCGGGGGTGGAAGGCCGAACCGCATCGCGCGCTATGGTGGCGCGATGACGAAGGCCTCACGGATGACGATGACGGCCCTACTGGCCCTGGCGGGGTGCGGCGCCACGACCGGCATCGTGCCGATCGCACCCGGCACCTACGCGATTTCGGAGATGCGTGCGCCCGCGCTGGGCGGCGGCGCCGAGGCGCGGCGCGTGGCGCTGGCCGAGGCGGACGGGTTCTGCCGCCGGCAGGGGCGGGCGCTCGCCCCGCTGGCCGTGCGCCCGGACGGGGACCCGTTCACGCCGTATTTTCCGACCGCCTTCGACGTGACGTTCCGCTGCGTGCCCCCGCTGGAGGCAAGGATGCGCTGAACGGCGGCGCAGCAAGCGAAGGCCAGGGCTCTGCCCTGGACCCGCCAGGGGCAGCGCCCCTGGACCGGCACAAATTCAGGCCTGCGGCACGGCCGCCGCGCAGGGGGACTCCGGACCCACGGGAGGTTTCCAAAGGCGAGCCTTTGGCGGGGTCCCCGCTTCAGGCATGGGGGCAGAGACCCTGGCCTTGCTTCCTGCCCTGCGGTTGACGCCCACCCGCTCCGCCCCCATCGCTGGGGTCATGCTCCGTTTCTTCGAACGCCTGCTCCTGCCGACCGCCCCGCCGCCGGGCGCCCCGCCGCCCGAGGCCGACAGCGCGCGCGCCCTGCCCCGCTTCTACTGGCACTTCGTGCGCCAGGCCCCAGGGCTGGTCGCCGACCTGTTCGCGGTCGGGCTCTGCGTGGCGCTGCTCGACACCACGATCCCGGTATTCATCGGCCGCGTGGCGGCGCTGGTCGCCACGCACAGCCCGGCCACCCTGTTCGGCGACGCGGGCGGGCAGCTCCTGGCGATGGCGGCGGTGCTGCTGGTGCTGCGCCCGGCGGCGCTGCTGGTGCAGTTCCTGGTCACCAACCAGGCGATCGCGCCGGGGATGACCAACCTGGTGCGCTGGCAGAGCCACTGGCACGTGGTGCGGCAGAGCTGGACCTTCTTCCAGAACGATTTCGCGGGTCGCATCGCCAACCGCGTGATGCAGACCGGGCCGAGCCTGCGCGAGAGCGTCGTGCAGGCGACCAACGCGGTCTGGTACCTGCTGGTGTACGGCGGCAGCGCGATCGTGCTGCTGGCGCGCGCGGACTGGCGGCTGGCGCTCCCGATCGTGCTGTGGTTCGCGGCCTACGCGGGGCTGCTGCGCGCCTTCGTGCCGAGGATGCGCGAGCGCTCGCGGCGCATGTCGGAGGTGCGCTCCAACCTCACCGGGCGGGTGGTGGACAGCTACACCAACATCCTCACCGTCAAGCTGTTCGCAACCGCGAGCGACGAGGACGCCTTCGTGCGCGACTCCGTCGACGAGCACACCGAGACGTTCCAGGCGCAGCTCCGCCTGATCACGATGTGGAGCCTCAGCCTCGCGGTGATGAACGCCGCGATGATGGTGGGCGTGGCCACGGTGGCGGTCCTGGCGTGGCGGGCGGGGCGGGTGCCGCTGGGCGCGGTCGCGACCGCGCTGCCGCTGGCGTGGCAGATCTCCAACATGGCCGGCTGGGTGGCGCAGAACATCACCGGCATCTTCGAGAACGTCGGCGTGGTGCAGGACGGGATGCGCTCGATCGCGGTGCCGCGGCAGATGGCGGACCGGGCCGACGCCGTGCCGCTGCGCCTCGCCCAGGGGATGGCGTGCGACACGGAAGAGGGCACGGGTCGGGGCTCGGGGCGCGACACGGCGCGTGGCCCTGGGCATGAGGTGGCACGCGGCCCGGGGCACGAGCCGGCGCGTGACCCAGGCCACGAGCCGGCGCGGGGCGCGATCCGCTTCGAGGGCATCGGCTTCGACTACGGCCGCGTCCGGCGCGAGGGCGAGCGCGGCGGGGTGCTGCGCGGCCTCGACCTGGCGGTCGCGGGCGGCGAGCGCGTCGGGCTGATCGGGCGCTCCGGCGCGGGCAAGTCGACGCTGGTGAACCTGCTGCTGCGCTTCCACGAGCCGGTGGCAGGGCGCATCCTTGTGGACGGGCAGGACATCGCCGGCGTCACCCAGGAGAGCCTGCGCGCGCAGATCGGCATGGTGACGCAGGACACCTCGCTGCTGCACCGCTCGATCCGCGACAACCTGCGCTACGGCCGCCCCGACGCCAGCGAGGCCGAGATCGTGGACGCGGCGCGGCGCGCCCACGCGCTGGAGTTCATCGAGCAACTCGAGGACTGGCAGGGGCGGCGCGGCTTCGACGCCCACGTCGGCGAGCGCGGCGTCAAGCTCTCCGGCGGGCAGCGCCAGCGCATCGCCATCGCGCGCGTCGTGCTCAAGGACGCGCCGATCCTGGTGCTGGACGAGGCGACCTCCGCGCTCGACTCCGAGGTCGAGGCGGCGATCCAGGAGCAGCTCGACATGCTGATGCGCGGGCGCACGGTGATCGCCATCGCGCACCGGCTGTCCACCATCGCGCGCATGGACCGGCTCGCGGTGATCGACGCGGGGCGAATCGTCGAGCAGGGCACCCACGCGGGGCTGCTCGCGCAGAGCGGCGCCTACGCGGCGCTGTGGGCCAGGCAGTCGGGGGGTTTCCTGCCGGAGCGTGCCGAGGCGGTGGCGGCCGGGGTGATGCCAGCGGCTCTTTGAAACGACCGGCGAGGCAAGCAAGGTTGAGGCTCTGCCTCAAACTCCGCCAAAGGCAGGCCTTTGGAATCCATCACTTAAATAGTGCCGGTCCAGGGGCGGCTCGCCCCTGGCGGGTCTGGGCAGAGCCCAGCCTTGCTTGCTGCCTCGCTGCCCTGGAAGCGGCCTGGCCCCCTCCCCAAGGACGCGGGTTTCGCGGTCGAGGATAGGCTGGTCCCACGCAGCCCCTACCGGCGCCGGCGCATACGTTGCGCGACCACCACGCGTTGGGGCATCGAGACAGCCACTCCCTGGCGGCTGAACGGCGTGTGGCTGCCGGCACATCCCCCCGAGCCGGACGGCACCCATGAAGCAGATGCGCCTCAACGCCTTCCTGATGAACACCGTCGGGCACGTGTCGCCGGGAATGTGGACCCACCCGCGGGATCGCTCGACCGACTACAACAGCCTGGCGCACTGGACGGGGCTGGCGCGGACCCTGGAGCGGGGCTGCCTGGACGGGCTGTTCCTGGCCGACGTGCTCGGCCCCTACGACGTGTTCGGCGGCACGCCGGACGCGGCCCTGCGCCACGCGACCCAGATTCCGGTGGGCGATCCGATGCTGCTGGTGCCGGCGATGGCGGCGGCAACGGAGCACCTGGGCTTCGGCGTCACCTCCTCGCTTTCCTACGAGCCGCCCTACCTGCTGGCGCGGCGGCTCTCGACGCTGGACCACCTGACCGGCGGGCGGATCGGCTGGAACGTGGTCACCAGCTACCTGGACAGCGCGGCGCGGGCGATGGGGCAGCCGCGCCAGGTCGCGCATGACGCACGCTACGCGATCGCGGAGGAATACATGCAGCTCGTCTACAAGCTGTGGGAAGCAAGCTGGGAGGACGGGGCGGTGCTGGCCGACCGCGCGCGCGGCCTCTATGCCGAGCCCTCCCGGGTGCACGCCGTACACCACCACGGCGAGCACTTCCGGCTGGATGCGATCCATCCGTGCGAGCCCTCGCCGCAGCGCACGCCGGTGCTCTACCAGGCCGGCAGCTCGCCCGCGGGGCTGGGCTTCGCGGCGCGCCACGCGGAGTGCGTGTTCATGTCCGCCCCGTCGGCGCGGGTGATCGGCCCGCGGGTGTCCGCGCTGCGGCAGCTTGCCGTCGAGGCCGGGCGGCAGCCGGACGACCTGCTGGTGTTCGCGCTGATGACGGTGGTGCTGGGCCGCACCGACGCGGACGCCGAGGCAAAGCTCGCCGACTACCGCCGCCACGTCAGCACGGAAGGCGCGCTGGTGCTGATGTCGGGCTGGACCGGGGTGGATTTCTCCGGCCTCGATCCGGACCAGCCCGTGCGCTACGTCGAGAACGACGCCGGCCGGGCGGCGATGGAGAACTTCACCCGGGCCGACCCGACCCGGAGCTGGACGGTGGGCGAGGTGGCCGAGCACGCGGCGATCGGCGGCGTCGGCCCGCTGGCGGTGGGCTCGCCCGCCACGGTGGCGGACTTCCTGCTGGACTGGATGGCCGGCACCGGAGTGGACGGCTTCAATTTGGCTTCCGTGGTGCTGCCGGAGACCTTCGAGGACGTGGTGGCGCTGCTCGTGCCCGAACTGCAGCGGCGCGGCGCCTTCAAGCGGGCCTACGCGCCCGGCACGCTGCGCGAGAAGCTGTCCGGCGGCGGGCCGCGCCTGCCGGCCCAGCACCCGGCACGGCGGCAGACATCCTGAGCAGGAAGGCAGACAGCAAGGCTGGGCTCTGCCCAGACCCGCCAGGGGCGAGCCGCCCCTGGACCGGCTTTACTGAGACAAGTGCCTTCCAAAGGCGAGCCTTGGCGGAGTTTGAGGCAGAGCCTCAACCTTCCTTGCCTCACTTCACACGCACGCGTGCCCGCACCACCGCGCCGTCCGCGTCCTGCGCCGAGAGCGTGTAGAACCCCGCCCCGTCCGGCTGCCACAGCGCGCTGCGGCTGGCCGGCGAGGAGGCCAGCGCCACGCCGTCCACGAGGAAGGTGACGGGCCTGCGCCCGCCCATGACGCGGATCGGCACCGGCCCGTCCGCCGATAGCGTGGCGTCCGGCGGCGGGAACAGCAGCCGCAGCGAGGCCTCCACCGCTGAGACGGGCGCCGGCGCGAGGTCGGGCGGCGCGTCACGGGGTGCCGGCGGCAACAGCGCAAAAACCTGCGCAAGCACCGGCAGCGCCGCGGACAGGCCGGTGGCACCGGGCAGCGCCGTGCCGTCCGGCCGCCCGAGCCAGACGCCGGCGACGCTGCCCGCGTCGAACCCCAGCGCCCAGGCGTCGCGCCCGCCCCAGCTCGTCCCGATCTTCCAGGCCACGCCGGCGGGGCCACCCTGCGGGAACTCGCGGGTCAGCGCCTCGGCCACCAGGCGGGCGGCGCTGGGCTGGAGCAGCGGCGCCGGGGGTGGCGGCGGCATGTCGGCGCGCAGCCGCAGGGGGACGCTGGCGCCGTCGGTGGCCAGGGCGGCGTAGAGGCGGGCGAGCGTGCGGAGCTGGGTGGTGGCGCCGCCGAGCGCCAGCGGCAGCGAGGGCGCGGCGCCGGGCGGCAGGCGCAGCCCAGCGCCCGCGGACAGGGTGACGGGCAGGCTCAGCGCGCCGCCGCCGCCGTCCTGCACCACGCTGTCGGCGAACACTTGGCCGTTGGGGCGCAGCACGCGCAGGCGGGCGGGGCGCGTCACGGGGCCGCCGCCGTTGTCGCGCAGCAGGGCGGTGAGGTGCACCACCTCGCCGGGGCGGTAGATGCCGCGGTCGGTCCACAGAAAGGCGTCGAGCGGGCCGGGCTGCTTCGTGCCGGCAACGCCGCGGTCGGACAGGTCGAAGGCGGCGGCGTCGAGGTCCAGGCTGACGAAGTCGGCGGCAGCGGCGGCCGGGACGGTGCCCGGGCCGGAGGCGGGGGAAGCCGGGAGCATCCCCTGGATCGCGGCGGCGGCCATCACGCCCTCGCCGTGCAGCAGGGGGGGCGCCGAAGCGCGCCATGCCGCCGGCGTCGGTGGCGGTCTCCGCCAGCACGTCGTTGTTCTGCGCCATCAGCCGCAGCGCCACGCCGGCCCGCGGCAGGGCGTCCGAGTAGCCGCGCACCTGCGCCGTCAGGCCATCCGTGCCGCGCCACACCGTAGGCGCGAGGTCGGTCTGCAGCACCGGCTGCACCGCGCCGATGCCGTATTGTGCCTGCCCGTCGTCGGGCTGCACGGAGACCGTGTACAGCCCCGGCTCGCGCATGGCGTCGGCCGGCAGCGGCAGCACAGTGTGCATCAGGGCGTTGGCGCGGAAGCCCGTGATGTCGGCCTTGCCCGACCACACCACCCTGGACAGTTCGCCGCGGGCCAGCTCGTCGGCGACGTAGGAGTCGAGCGGCTTGCCCAGCGTGTGGTCGCGCGCCCAGGGCAGCATCGTGCGCTCGGTGAGTAGGGCCACCGCAACCTTGACCGAGGACACGTTGCTGCTGGTCAGCGTGATGCGCGGCGCCTAGCCGCGCGGCAGCAGGAACAGACGGCTGTCGAAGGCGAGCAGCGGCTCGCGGTTGCCCAATGTCAGCGCGACGACCGTGTCCGACTTGAGCGACAGACCGCTGTCCCCCCGCAGGCCCGCGCGCAGCAGGGCGCGGGTAGTCGCCGCCAGCGGCAGGCCGGAGACGCAGATCCGCTCGCCCTCGCGCGTCACCGCGGCGTCGGCGACCTGCGGGTCGAGCCGCACCCAGTCCTCCGGGTGGAAGTCCGCGCGGCGCATGGGGGCAAGATTGAAGACGATGCACGCGCGCGGCGGGTCGGCGTCCTCCTCCGCCGCCACGCGGCGCACCAGCAGCCCGGTGGCGCGGTTGGCATCGGCGAGCCTCTGGCGCAGCGCGGCGTCGTCGGGCTGCAGCGCCACAGCCGATTGCAGCAGGCCCGAGGCCTGCGCCGGCAGGTCCTGCGCGGCCAGCGCCTGCGCCCCGAGCACCAGGGCGGCCGCCTTGGCCGCGTCGTCGCTGGTCCTCGCGAACGCCTGGTAGGCGGCCTGCAGCGCGTGCCTCGGGCTGACCGGCACGCGGCGCAGCTCGGCCAGGGCGAGCCGGCCCCACAGGTCGGAGGTCGTCTCGCCCTGGCCGAGCCGGTCCTCCAGCGCCCGCGCCGCCGCGGTCCAGTCGTCGCGCAGCGTGGCGGCGGCGGCCTGGGCCTCGCTGCGGCCGCGGATGGCCGGGGTGGCGCCGGCCGGGTGCGCCTGGGCCAGCTCGCGGGCAAAGGCATAGCTGTCGGCGCTGAGCCCGGGCAGGTCGAACTCCTGCGCGGCAGCCGGGCCCGCAAAGGCGAGCCACAGCGCGGCGGCCGCCAGGACGATGCGTGGGGGGATGGTCGTCATGGCGTGTCTCGCGGCTTGCGGGGGGACGTCGCCGGGTCAGGTTCGCAGGATCGCGCGGCGTTTGCACCAACTTGTGGTTGAACGGCGGGCTGGTTCGCTCGGGAGCAGTGTGGCGGATAGAGGAAGCAAGCAAGGTTGAGGCTCTGCCTCAAACTCCGCCAAAGGCTCGCCTTTGGAAACCACTACTTAAGAAAGCGCCGGTCCAGGGGCGGCTCGCCCCTGGCGGGTCTGGGCGGAGCCCGGCCCTGCTTTCTGACAGGTCGGTGCCTCGGGCCGCCGCTTGTGCCAGCCGCCTCGACCTGCCAAGCGGGCAGGCGTCGGTGAGGGGCGGGCGGGTGAGCAGGCGCAAGCGGTGGTTGGTCGTGCCGGTCCTGGTTCTCGCCCTGCTGGTGCTGGCCGGCGCGGCGGCGCTCCTCGCCGTGGACCCGAACGACTTCAAGCCGCAGCTCGTCGCGGCGGTGGAGCAGGCCACCGGGCGCACCCTGATCGTCGGCGGCGACCTGTCCATCGGCAGGTCGCTCTGGCCCGTCGTCGTCGTATCCGACGTCTCGCTCGCCAACCTGCCCGGCGGCAGCCGGCCCGACATCGCCCACGCCGAGCGCATCCAGGCGCGGCTGTCGCTGCCCGCCCTGCTGCACCGGCGCGTCGAGATCACGAGCCTGGAGCTGACCGGCCCGAACATCCTGTTCGAGACCGTCGCGGGCAAGCCGAACTGGGTCTTCGACACCGACGCGGGAGGACGCGCCGCGGCGGCCGGCGAGGCGGGCCCGGGATGGAGCCTGCGCGTGCCGGCGGTGCACGTGCAGAACGGCATGGTGACGATCCGCCTGCCGTTGCGCACCCACGTCGTCGGCATCCGCTCGCTCGACCTCAGGGCGCCCGCACAGGGACCGCTCGATCTCGCCAGCGTGCTCGTCTACGGCGACAACCGGCCGTTCAGCCTGTGGGCGACGGCCCGGCCGACCGGGGGCGTGCGCGCGCCCTGGGACGCGCGGCTGCGCTTCGCCGCCTACGGCGCGGAGGCGACCGCGGCCGGGACGATGAGCCTGGACGGCCGCTACGACCTGCAGGCGCAGGGCACCGCCCCCGCCCTGGAGAAGCTCGACGCCCTGCTGCCGTCCCTGCGCCTGCCGCCGCTGCACGGGCTCGACTTCGCCGCCCGCCTGACCAGCGCAGGGGTGGACGGCGGCCTGCCGGTGATCGGGCAGACCAGGCTGGGCTTCGCAGGTGCGGATCTTCGCGACCGGGTGCCCGGCTTGGTGCTCGGCGCCGTGGACGTGGCGCTGCCCCGGGCCGGAGGCGATGCGTCGGTGAAGGGGTCCGGCCGCTACGCCGGGCAGGACTTCGCCTTCGACGGCAGCGCCGCCGTGCCGAAGCGGCTGGACGGGCGCGTCAGCAGCCGCCTCGATCTGTCCGTGCGCGCGCCGGCCGCGGCGGCGAGCGGGGGTGCGCGGGGCACGGCACCCGGTGGCGCCCACGGCACGCTGAAGGGCACGCTGGGCCTGGATGCGGGCCGGTTCGACGGGCTGGACGCCAGGGTCGGGCTGCGCCTGCCCTCGCTCGCCGCCCTGCGCGCGGTGGCGCCGTCGCTGCCGCCTGGCCTTGCGCTCACCGACGTGTCGTTCGACGGGCAGGTGACGCTGCCGGCCGACCTCGCCAGCGCCGAGGTGCGTGGCGCCAGGCTGTCCGCGCGCGAGGCGGAGCTGTCCGGCGACCTGAGGGCCAGGCTGCGCGGCAAGCCTGGCGTGACCGCGAACCTGCAGGCCGCGCGGCTGGACCTGGACGCCCTCGCGGCCGGGTCCGGCGGCCAGGCGTGGCAATGGGGTGGGGACGGCCCCGTGATCCCGGACGCGGCGCTGCCCTGGGCGATGCTGCGCGACAGGACGCTGGACCTCTCGCTCGCCGCGGACGCCGTGACCTTCCTGCGCCGTCCCTGGCACGACGTGCGCCTGGCGATGACCCTGGCGGACGGCCGGCTGCGGGTGTCGCAGGCGCGGCTTGCCTTCCCCGACGGCCCGCTGGAGGTCGCGGTGAGCGCCGACGCCGCCGGGCGGGACGTGCCGGTGACGCTGTCGGTGCACGGCGCCGCCATCCCGCTGGCGCTGCTCGCGGAGGCCGCCGGGCTGCCGGGCCGCGCCACCGGCAGCCTGCGGGTCGAGGCGGACCTGGCCGCGCACGGCAGCAGCGCCCACGACCTCGCCGCCACGCTGGACGGGCCGTTCGCCGCCACCCTGCTCGGCGGCCAGCTCAGCGACGCGGCGCTGATCGACCTCGCCGGCCCGGCGCTGAAAGCGCTCAACATCGCCGTGCCGCCCGAAGGCGAGGCGGCGGTCCGCTGCCTCGGCCTCGTCGGGCGCTTCAGGAACGGCAGGGGCCGGTTCCCGACCCTGGCGCTCGACACCGGCTTCCTCCGGCTCGACGGCGCCGGGGAGGTGGACCTCGGCGCGGAGACGCTCGCGCTGAAGCTGCGCCCGCTTGCGCGGCTCTCCGGAGCCTCCGTGTCGGTGCCGGTCGTGGTGGAAGGGCCGTTCCGCGCGATCGGGGGGCGGCTGGACGCCTCGGCGTTCGAGAAGCTCGGCCTGCTGTTCGACGCCTGGCTCGGGGGCGACGACCCGAAGACCTGCTCGGACGCCGGACTGGTCGCGGCCACGCGGCGCTGAGTGTCGGACCAGCGGCCAGGGAGGAAGCAAGGCTGGGCTCTGCCCAGACCCGCCAGGGGGGAAGCCCCCCTGGACCGGCTTTACTGAAGTATTGGATTCCAAAGGCGAGCCTTTGGCGGAGTTTGAGGCAGAGCCTCAACCTTCCTTGCCTGACCGGTCATACTCGAAAGCCGCTGGTATCAGGAGACGTTTTGCCCTCGGGCTGCGGCGCTGGCGTCCCCGACGGGAAAAGAGAGACTCAGCATAGCACGTTGGGAACACTCGTTTTTTTCGAGCGCCTCAGTGTGCTGATGTTACAAGAATGCAGCCACTCGGCCAAGGCAGATCGAGGTTTGTGCGGCTTCCTCGACTACCCCTGGCCGTGATGCTTCCTGCGGGTGTGCCTATCCCACGCTGACCTGCGACGCGACGATGCTCACCCCGAACAGATTCATCTTTGTGCCGTCGGACAAATTCAAGGTGGTGCCGAACGAACCCGTTGTCGCTGTCGAGACGGCGCTGGACGCGTTGGCAGCGGTGAAGCCCCCGGTCAGGGTGATGTGGTCGCCTGCCTTGAAGCCAATAATGTTGGCGATGCCGAGATCGCCTTCCTTGATCGTGTAGGTGTCGATTCCGGTGCCGGCGAAGTCTGTGGTCAGGCCGGTGCCCACGTTGATCTGCGAGCGGCCGGCGCCCTCCACGATCAGGGTGGAGCCGGAACCGATGTTGTAGGTGTCCGGGCCGTTCGGACCGCCAAAGGCGATGGCGCCATTCGTCATGTTGAAGGTGTTCGCTCCGGTGCCGCCGACCATGGTGTCGGCGCCCCCCGTGCTGCCGGTGAAGCTGCTGGCACCGAAGCCCCCGAACATCAGCACCGACGAGCCAGCGCCCCCAACCAGCGAGGTATTGCCGAATCCTGCGACGACGATGCCGCCTTTGCCCGCGCCGGCGGTCAGCGCGTCGACCCCGTTACCGCCGTAGAGGATGTCGACCCCTGCCCCGCCCCCGGCGGTGTAGTTGCCGGCACCCGCCACGAAGACGAGGTTGCCCGCCCCGCCCATCACGGTGGCCGCAGGGCCTGACGCGTAGACGATGTCGAAGCCGCCGCCCGCCTGGACGGTGTCGCTGCCCAGGCTGTTGACCACGTCGGCGCCGGTGGCGGTCGCGGTCACCGAGTTCGAGGCGTTGGCCACAGTGGTGAACACCGTGCCGCCCTTGGCTCCGGCCATGGTGGTTACGCCCAGAACCGGGCTGGTGTCGATGACCAGGCTGGTGTTGCTGCCCGCCAGAGGCGGCACCGTCGACACGTCGAGCACGTTGCCGGCCGCATCCGTGATCGTGGAGCCCCCGAGGGAGAGCCCGGTCACCAGAAGATCGGCAGAACTCTGCCCGACCAGCACCGTGGTGACCAGCACCGTGGTCTGGAACACCAACGAGGTGGCGCTCGACGCGGCAGCGGAATAAGTCGCCGAGCCCCCGTCGCTGAGAGTAAGCGTGGGGCTGCCCTGGGTGAGGTTGAAGCTGACTGCCGCGCTGGACGTCAGCGTGAAGGTCACGCTGGCCCCTGCGCCCAGCGCGCCGGAGGCCGACGGAGTGGCCGTGATCGCGGTCGCCGTGGGCAGCGTGGTATCGAGCGTCACCGCCAGGGTGCTGGACGCGCCGGAGACGTTGCCGGTTGCGTCGGTCGCGGTGGCTGTCAGGTTGTTGGCTCCGGCGGTCAGCGCCGCCGCGATGCTGAACAGCCCGGTGCCGCTCGCCACTCCGGTGCCGACCGCGACGGTGCCGCCGTCGAAGAGCTTGACCGTGCTGCCGGCCTCGGCCGAGCCGGTGATCGTCGCCGAGGCCACGTTGGTGATGCCGTCGCCGACCACGCCGCTGTCCGATCCTGGATCGAGTGCCAGAGCGGTCGGTGCGTTCGGCGCGGTGGTGTCCGGCGCGGACGGCAACGTGGTGGCGATGGCGATGCCGGTGTCGCTGCCCGCCAGGGTGCCGACGCTCGTGAGGTCGAGCGGAGAGCCGACCTGATCGACAACCGTGGAATTGCCGAAAGAGATGCTGCCGACCTTGAGGTCGGTGGTGTTCTGCCCCGCCGTCACCGTGGTGCGGAACACCAGGGTGGTGCTGCTGGATGCGGTCGCGTCATAGACGGCCACGCCGCCGTCGCTGAGACCGAGGGTGGGAACCCCCGCGGTGGTGTTGGTGGTCAGGCCGACATTGGGCGTGAGGTCGAAGGTGATGATGCTCCCGACGCCCAGGGTGCCCGCGGTGTCGGCATGGGCCGCAAGGCTCGCGATCACCGGCTTGACCGTCAGCACGGAGCCGCCCCCGGCCACGCTGTTCAGGGCGAAGTTCTCGCCGGACGCCGCTGCGATGGTGATCGCCTCGCTGGTGCCGTTCGCCCCGGAGATCGTGACCACGCTACCGGCAGCCCTGACCGTGTCCGTCGTGGCGTAGGTGATGCCGGGAAGGATGATCTGGTCCAGTGCGGCGAAGCCGGTCACGGTCAGACCGGTGGTGCTGTTCGCAAGCGAGAGCACGGAGGTGCCCTGGAAGGCGATGGTGCCGCTGGCGGCGTCGGTCAACGCGCCTGCCGCGATCAGCGTGCTGCCTGCCCCCAGGGCGAGCGTGGCACCGCTGCCGAGGCTGCTGGAGCCGGCCAGGGTCCACGTCTGCCCCTGGTCCAACTGGATCGTCCCGAAGCCGGTGTATTGGGTGCCCAGGCCGGTCAGCGTGCCGTTGGTGCCTGCAAGCTCCAGAGTGCTGCCGCCGACGCCCTGCACGCTGCCCTGGATCACCTGACCAGGGTCGAGGGTCAGGTGGGTCGCTCCCGTGATCGCCTGCCCGCTGGCACCGCCGATGATGGTGCCGCTGTTGGTGATGGCGCCGCCGCCATTCAGAGCGATGGCAACGCCAACCGCGTTGCTGGCGCTGATCGTGCCGCTGTTCGTAAGGGCCAGGGAGGCTCCGGCATCGCTGAACACGCCGTAGCCGGTGCCCGAGATCGTGGCGCTGTTGGTGACGGCAGCACCGCTGGTGACCGCGACCGCAACCCCAAGCCCGCCGCTGCCCTGCGACACGAGACCGGAGTTGGTCAGGGTGGCGCCTGCGTTCAGCACAAGGCCGACCACCGTTCCCGCGTTGGCTTCGACGCCGCTCCCGCTGACCGTCGCACCATTGGAGGTGCCGCCTCCCGCAACGGTCTGGGTGCCGCCCTGGCTGATGGCCGAGCCATTGGCGACGCCACCCGAGGCGATGGTCTGCGTGCCTCCGACGATGGTCGTGCTGTTGGCTGTGCCGCTGACTGCGCTCGCGCCACCCACGTTGATCGTGGTCTTCGTGGCGACGCCGCCCGCGAGCACGCTTTCCTTGCCGCCCGTGTTCACCGTGGTGCCGCTCGCGGCGCCGGAGACACCATCCGTCCCGCCAGAGTTGATCGTGACGGCGGTCGCAGTACCGGAGACTTGCAGCCCGTAGTATGGGGTCGAGGCATAAGGCTGGATGAAGCCGTTGCTCGTCAGGACGACGCCATTGGCGGTCCCGCCGACCTCCACGACTGCTTCACCCCCGGATACCGTGCTGTTCGTCGCCAGGCCGTAGATGTTGAGGCCGACCGACACATACTGGCCACGCCCGGACGTATCGCCGCCTTGAAGGTCCGATCCGGTTGCCGTCGCGCCGGCATCGATCAAGAGCGTGCCGCCATTGATGATGGAGCCGCTGGCAGCCCCGCCCGTCGAGACCGTCTCCACGGCGAATCCACTGATCGTCGTGTTCACCGTCCGACCGCCGGATAGGACCTCCTGAGTGTCGCGAGTATAGTGGTATGGGTTGAGCGTGTTCGCCTGAAGTATTTGGCCAGTCACTACCTGGCCAGACTGCACGACGTAGTCGGTCATGGACGTTCCTCGTTACGGCATTGCCACGCAAGCCGTTGCACATCGGGGCTGCGCGCAAGCGACAGCAACGCAGATCATCCCTAAAGGGTAATTGCTCACCCTGGTGCGCAGGATACCTGGCCGCGTAGTGCGTCCTGGACGGCTGCCAGCACGGTTGCGCCGCGTGTCTTTGCGGTGCTGACCACGGAACGGAACGCGGCGTAGGTCTGCGCACCCCACTCCGCCCTGAAGCCGTTGGTGACCTTGCGGA
>JAABUU010000194.1_pt1 | contig 147562 bp, 121 predicted proteins | sample 5559301 | NCBI WGS metagenome assembly JAABUU01 (sample SAMN10711884, study PRJNA513360) | rock metagenome | isolation source: Antarctica rocks | place: Antarctica: Victoria Land, Richard Nunatak white | reverse complement strand
CGGGTGTGTCATGATGTGATTGGTCCCGACTGCTACGGCATGTTTGGCAAGGGCTTCGATACCATCGTGGAGACACCCTTCAACGTGAGCTTGCACGATACCGATTGTGTCTCGTGTGGAGCGTGTGTGCAGGTGTGTCCCACCGGCTCGCTGATGATGGCCGAGCGCACCCTCACACGCTATGCCTTCGCGTTGGATCGCTGTATCTTCTGTGGCGATTGTGTCGAGGTGTGTCCGCATGGGGCATTAGGGGAGACGCCCAACTTCGAGTTGTCCTTCAACCGTTATGGGGATGATGTGACGCTGGAAAAGGACGACCTTGCCAACGCCCCGAACTATCTGGTGCGCCAACGTTTGCCGCGCAGCAAGAAGAGCTTGCCCGTCATGAACCCGTTGGTGCGCCCACTGCCACCACGTGGTATCCGCGAGTAGTGTGTGTATGACCTCTTACACCGGAGAAATTGAAAGCTGTTGAAACACTACCTCCCCATCATCAATACCTCGTAGTCCTACCGTTCCATTGGCAAATGTTGAGAGGTTTGCCTGGCCTACTGGAACCATATTCACCAGGAATGTCGTCGTCTGCCCTTTCACGATCACTTGCAGACGATTGATCGCGTTTGCCCCTGTATGAATAGCTGTGTTATGGGTAAAGGGAATAACGGTGTGCTTGACATCATTGACCACAACTGTCGTCGTAAAGCGACCGTGCCCATCAATACCCAAAAAGTAGTAATTTTGGGGTGCGGCATGGTGAAACGCAATGCCAAATGCCTGATCATTTGAGCCGCTTTTCTGCTGGGCAGTGATGCTCACTACCATATCGCCTAGAGATGATGTGGGTGCCAGACAGATGTATGCTTGCCCATTATCTGGGCGCACAGCAAGTCCATTGCTTGTGAAGACGCATGTTGGACTATTCGCCCATCCTGTCGTTTGCTGAGTGAGCATATTACTGTAGAGTATTTGTGTTGGGTCAGGTGTAGGATACGGCTTTGTAATAGCAGTCGAGCCAATAGCTTTAATCGGTGGGGGAGGTGATGTCACTAATGCACCACACGCCGCCAGCCATACAGCTAGTAGACTAAGCACTCCCATCATCCATATATATCGTAAAGAATGTCGCATAAACCTCTTTCTCCTTGTGTTGTAGCTCCTCCGTATGAACATACCATTACGAGCAGTATAAGTACGCTAAATGATAGGATTATGAAAAGCTCACAGTGTTCTCATGGTCCTATCATCTTGGCCCGTCATACTTCCTCTTACTTGTGAAGAATAGTCAGTTTAAGAACGATAGGAGAGATATTCCATGATTGTTGGGAATCAGATTGAGTTGCGCCCTGTGCATGTCACCGACCTTGCACTCCTACGACAGTGGGAACACGACCCGGCCATTGATTGCTGGATGGCAACAACTGCAAATGCCGTCGATGCCCGTGAAAGTTATGAGCAAGAATTTGATCGGCTGTTGCGGACACCACGCATCAAACTTCTTGCGATCCAGAACAAGGGTGGTACGGTTATTGGCTTCATTCGTGTCAACGATCTTGACCTTGCTGCACGAAAAGCGACTGTGCGTTTGTTAATCGCACCCAAAATGCAGGGACAGGGCTACGGAACGAATGCCTTACACACACTGACAGGCTTCTGCTTTCGTGAGCTGGGGTTGCATCGTATAGGACTGGTCGTGCGTGAGGACAATGCCCGCGCCCTCTCCCTCTATAAACGCCTGGGCTTTAAGGTCGAAGGATGTGAGCGCGAGGCTGTCTGGACAGAAGGGCACTGGATCAATTTTCTCCATATGGGCCTATTAGCCAGTGAATGGCACCAGGAGCTTGAATAGTATGCGTATCTGGTTGCGTTTCCTTTCCTTGCTCAAGCCTTATCGTGGGCGCCTGTTCGTGACATTTCTGGCAACACTGGCACGCCCACTGCTCAATGCAACGAAAATCTACCTGCTCAAACTGATCGTCGATAATCTCGCACAGCATCCCACGACCAATCTTGTCATGATCATTTGTGGTGGCTACTTAGCAATTGCCCTGGCAAAAGGAGGAGCTAACTATGTCGATCAGTACTTTGGGGCATATATAGGAGGACGCATGGTGATTGACCTGCGTGAGCAGTTGTTTCATCGTTTTCTGCGCCTCTCGTTACGCTATCATGGTGTTCACCGTGTGGGAGAGAGTATTAGCCGCCTCATCAGCGATGTGGGAGCCGTCGAAGATGTGCTTGTATCGGGGATAACTGATGGTGCGACACAAGTCTTGACAGTGATTGTGTTCGCGGCAATGCTCTTCTACCTCGATCCCCCATTAGCACTGATTTCGTTGCTCATCCTTCCATTCCTGTTTGCCTCGTTGGTTCTCTATGCTCGACGGAGCCGCTCCGCCTCGCGCGATGTGCGTGTCCGACTGGCAGAAGTGACCTCGACGAGTGAAGAGGCGTTCTCGGCTATTGCGCTGATCAAGTCATTCATGCGCCTCGGCCATGAAGAGCAGCGACTCCGTGATCGGGGAGAGCAGCACTGGAAAGCGCGGCTGAAAGCTGCTAAGCAGCGTGCGATCTTTATTCCTCTCAGTGACATTGTGGCGACGGTGGGAACTGTACTAGTCGTCTACTTTGGCGCACAAGCCCTCGCAGCAGGTACCCTCACCATTGGTGGCTTGGTCATCTTCCTTGCCTACCTCGGACAACTCTACAATCCTCTACTCAGTTTGAGCAGACTTGGAAACAATGTGCAAGGTGGTCTGGCTGCGGCAGAGCGAGTGGCAGCCATTTTGGACCTTCCAGAAACCGAAAACGAGCCGTTGGCGGCCACGCTCCCCTGGCGCGAGCTTCCACAGGAATATGAGGCAAGAGTACCAGCCATCGCCTTTCATGATGTTTCCTTCGCGTACACCCCTGGACAACCAGTGCTTCAGGATTTCTCCCTAGACGTGCCTCGTGGAGCGATTGTTGCACTGGTGGGGGCGAGTGGTGGTGGAAAATCTACCGCCGTTGCGCTTCTCCAACGTTTTTATGAACCAGATGCAGGACAGGTTTGTATCTTCGGACACGACCTACGAGAATTCGATACCGCACTGTTGCGTCAGCAGATAGCTGTTGTTCCACAAGAGGTCTCTCTCTTGATGGGCAGCATTCGTGAGAACATCGCCTATGGACGGCTAGACGCTGACGAGCAGGCTATTACAGGTGCGGTTCAGCAGACGGGCATCCTGGAGATGAAACTGGCTGACGGGGTGAATACGATGGTCGGTCCTCGTGGAATACGGCTCTCCGGGGGACAACGGCAGCGAGTCGCCATTGCTCGTGCATTGGTACGTGAAGCTCCCATTATCATTTTTGACGAGGCGACTTCTGCACTCGATACACTTTCGGAAGAACGAATACGAGTCACTCTGGAAGCACTACGTTCACGCCATACGATTCTGCTCGTCGCGCATCGTCTCTCGACAGTGCGCTCGGCAGACATCATTGCAGTCGTGGAGAGTGGGAGCATAGTCGAGGCAGGAAGCCATGCACAGTTGCTCAAGTATGGTGGAATGTATGCAGCTTTGGTGCAGGGGCAGGGACAAGACAGTGAGACACAAACAATGGTGCATTTGCCATGATTGCTGTCATCTCTGTCTTCTCATTGTCCTTCTCATTCCCATCTCATAGAGGTGGTCTATGCTTACAGTGTGCGAAGGAGACAACCGCACAGACTCTCAAGGAAAGGAGGATACTATCATGGCAGAAGCAGTAGGTCTCGAAAGCGAAAGCGTCGAGACACCAGGAACTGAGAAGGATGGCTCCGGCGGTCCTGATACTCAGCAGGATGGCAACTTTGAAGGCAACTACTAAGTGGCCTGTGTCATAACACTACTGGAGTCCGGCGATAGTCATTCTCGCCGGACTCCATTTTTTGAGTAAGAATGGCTAGACGATTCATCATTGAGGCTCTTAGTTTTTTGAGGGTACAATGAAAGTAACATGAGACTTTTCACGTACACTAGAGTAGAGAAGTGCTGTATGCGAATTTTACTAGCGGAAGATAACCCGTCCCTGGGACCAAATCTCAAAAAAAGTTTAGAAAGTTATCGGTATGCAGTTGATCTGGCAAACGATGGGGAAGATGCTATATCGCTCGGCTTAAGCGTGCCATATGATCTTATCATCCTCGACATTCTGTTGCCTCATCTGAATGGATTTGAGGTGTGTCGGCAACTACGTGATCACAAACGGACAGTCCCTATTTTAATGCTTACGGCCCTTGGAGAGGTGGATCAGCGTATCACAGGGCTTAATCTTGGCGCGGATGACTATCTCATCAAGCCATTTTCGTTTCGTGAACTGGAGGCGCGGGTGAGAGCACTGCTGCGGCGCGAAAGTTCCACGAAGTCATCGGTGTTATCTTTCCTTGATATTACTCTGGACACCACGACTCATGAGGCGAAGCGAGGAGAACGCAGCATCTCTCTGTCGAGCAAAGAATACGCACTCTTAGAATTTCTCATGCGTCATCCCCGTCAGGTTTTGAGTCGAACCATGATTGCCGACCATGTCTGGGACTTTGATGCTGAGCATCTCTCGAACGTGATTGATGTCTACATTCGCTATGTACGCAACAAACTCTGTGCAGGTGGAGAACCCGATGTTATTCACACGATTCGTGGTTCTGGCTATCAACTCAAGGAGCCAGAACAATGAGGATTCCTTTCCGTCGTCTCTGGCCTCCTGGTATCCGCCTCCAGTTGATGTTCTGGTATACTGCTGTGTTTGCAGTACTGCTTTTCTGCTCAGATGCACTCCTGTACACGCAACTCCAAACGTCGCTCACGACGAGTTTGGATTCTGCACTTCAACTCCAAACAGAGCAGGTTGCGAGCGGAGTGAGTAACGAGAACGGGACGGTTGCCATCCAGGATGTCACAGGCGACTTCTCTGGTGGACACTCCAATACACTAGATCCACCTAGCTCACATACAGATGTTTCCTTCGGGACCCTGATTCGCATTCTTGATGGACAAGGCAGAGTGGTGCGTACCACCTCTGCGTTTCGTGCTCTCATCATTCCTGCAGTGAGTCTTATGCAACCGCTTCATGGGACGCCTTGGAAAGGAAACGTGACGACTCATGATGGGCAGTCTGTCCGCCTCTATAGCATGGCGTTGACGGATAATGGCGTTTCTTTTGCTATTATCCAGGTTGGAGAGTCCCTCTCACAACTCAACACCTCATTGCACAGTGTATTGCTAGAATTGCTCTTCATTGCTCCTTTTGCTTTACTTCTGGGTGCTCTTGGAAGCTACTGGTTAGCTAGACGTGCCTTTATCCCTATTGATCGCCTGACTCGCACTGCTCGACAAATCAAAGCGAGTGAGTTGAACCAACGTGTGCCTGTCCCTCATACTCACGATGAGGTGCATCGACTGGCGCAAACACTGAACGAGATGATCGAACGATTAGACCAAGCCTTTGCTCGCCAGCGTCGCTTTGTTGCTGATGCCTCGCATGAGCTTCGTACTCCTGTTGCCGTCATTCGTAGTATGACGGACCTTGCTCTATTGCAGGAGCTTACCGCCCAGGAGTATGCGACACTCCTTGCGAATATCAATATAGAGACCGAGCGGTTAGGGCATCTTATTAGCGATCTGCTTGCTCTGGCACGTTCTGATGAGGGACAGACTATCCTTGAGAAGGAAACTGTACGCCTGGACCTTCTCATCACTGCGGTTGTCGCAAATGCCGAAGTGCTAGCTGCCGAACATGGGGTCGCGGTACGGGTACAGCCATCTGAGGCAATTACCATCCTGGGCGATGAAGCCCGTCTCATCCAGGCGGTCATGAATCTGGTTGATAATGCTATTTTGTATACCAATGTAGGTGGACAAGTAATGCTTAGTGTCGAGAGAAAGGATGCCCACGCTTGTCTTACCATTTGTGATACAGGGATAGGGATTGCTCCAGAACACCTTCCCCATATTTTTGAGCGCTTTTATCGTGTCGATCCGGCACGTATGCGAACCGAGGGTAACAGTAGCGGCTTGGGACTTGCCATTGTCGAATGGGTTGTGCAGGCTCATGGCGGCTCAATTCTTGTTGAGAGTCAAGTAGGAAAAGGCACAACCTTCACAATAACCTTGCCGATAGCTCCTACATTATTGTGAACTTTCTCACATTGCTTCTATTCAGCGTGATGTTTTGGCAGATTGAACGTTATATATAGTAGAACCTAAGAAAGGAGGTTTCATTATGATTCAGCTTCATCAGAAGGTCAATCTCCTCGTGGTAACAGGGAAGACCTTACAAAAAGCCCTTCTACAGAAAGAGAGTCACAAATTGGGAAATTATGTCTCGCAGACACCATCACCTGCATTTCGCGCGTCATCTGTCGAATTGACCGATAACCCGCCCGGCGTCGAAACTCGTTGTTTTCTGAACGGTAGAAACAACACTGTAGCCACGCCCTCGACTTCCTCTTCCTCGCATAGGGCTTCATTCAACTAGAACGAAACGTTCTACGTAGATGAGTCCTTTTTTTATGAGTATTTTTCCTTCCTTCAACGAACAAATTTGTATTTTCCCTCACTTTATACTTCCCCAAGCAAAGCGTTCAGCCAATATAGTATCTCTTCTATAAGGCGAATAGAGCGCGGCGTAATCGCTGTTCCCCTGGCAGACACTAACAAATCTCGCATAGTTGTAACGGACAACGAACTCTGTACGAACTCACGAGCAGCCTCCTCGTTCTGAGTACGTAACCCTTGTAGAGCTAATGCTACATAATAAGGGTTGCGTCCAGCGTTGGTGTTGGTGAACCATGATATCAAAGCGTCTTTATGACGTTGTATTGATAGCGCAAATCCTTCTAGGCTATAAGAAATATTTGTGGTAGCAGCAACGCCTCTTAGGACAAGGCTCCAACCGATCTCTTCGGGCCACACCTGGCGCAGACGTTGTTGTATTGCTGGCCCGTCAAACGTTCGCAACATCTCGGCATTACTGACCGAGGTGAGATTCCACAGGAAGAAACACAGGTCTTCAGGCGATACGTCACTATATTCTTGCGTTCCTGGTTGCTCATCCAGATAATCACAATACATTTGTGCCAGAGCGTTGTCGAGGTGTTGATAGGTATTCCACAGGAAGAGTCCAATATCGCGCAGAGATGCCTGTTCGAGCTTCTCGATGATATTCGAGGTTGCAAGGGCTTGCTGTAGATATGGTAAGTAGTCTTCGTCGATGCTTGCAATGTTGAATATGAGCAGTTGGATACCGTGTATATCACTTACTGAGAGCGCGGTCTGTAGAACACCATCCTGGCGCAAAGGCACTAGTAAGCGCGGAAGATACGTGTTATCAATAGATCGAGTGTGATGCAATAAAAGGGCATACTGACGGAGATCGGTGTGCGCCACACGTACCGTTATGTCTGAAGCCAAAAATAGTTCAAGAGCTTTGCTTGCAATTGCCTGTCCATACTGCCGTATTCCATACACACGATCAAGAAATGCTCCGATTCCGTCAAGCGGTTCTGTGACAAGTCGCCTCTGCAAAAATTGCTCTTGAAAGTATGCGTAGCCCTCCTGAACTGAACGAGAAGCGTACTGATAGCGCAAAAACGTACCAACTACACCAAGTGGTGTACGCTGGAAAATATCAGCTATATCTTGTGCTGAGCAGTGCTGTAAGAAAAACTCCCAGAATGGCCTCGCTACAACCTTACGCAATTGTTCCAGGTCGTCTAATGTCACTCTTTGTGTATGGATAAAGTGCGCGATCCCAATAGGTGTGAGTATTTCCAACAACCTGTTTACGGTTGCAGGCGCAACGGCTTTGAGCGTGCGAAGGAAAGAGGCAAGACGGTGGAGATTAGCTTTTTTTGCCTCTTGCACAACCTGATCTACGTCTAACGCATCAGCGAATTCAATCATCTCCGCAGTGGTATAGCCATAGCGCACCATCAACTGCATTATCTGATCTACCGACCCCAGATTGCTCGTGCTAGCCTTCATCGAGAGCGTCCAGAGCGGAATATATCGTAACAAACGGTGTGCCTGTTGTGGCGAAAATTTTTCAAGCAAATGCAGTGTCCAGAACAAGCTTTGCAGGCTTACACGCTCACTTTGCTGTGCGAATTGCTGCATATCCAATAACTCGACAAATTGCTGCTGATGTATAAGAGGATAGTCATACGCACGTAATTGATTCATTGTACCTTGAAAGTTGCGTACAGTGGTCCTTGCAACAAGTGCGGCTAACGGAACGTGCGAAAGCAATAGACTCATCTTTTGGGAAGATATTCCTCGCATCTCGCGTAATATTCTAAAGAGACTTTGCAGGCTCTCCGTAGCCATTCGTTGAGCCAGTTGCTGCATATCCAGCGTGTCTACAATTTGTTGAGCCAACTCAGGATTGATATACTTGAGAAAATTAACGAGGAGTGCGATATCGTGAAATGAGGCTTTTGATAGCCTGTCACCTATCTCGCGTATACCCACAACTCGTACAAGTTTTTCTATGAGCTGAAAAGCCCGTTCTCGATTCACTTTTGCCACTTTGTGTACATAGCGGATAGCATCTAAACTATTCTCTTTTGTGAACCGACTGGCGGTAATCTCCTGTAGTTCATGATTTGTAAGAAGATATTGTAAAATATCTACATGTCGTTGTCGTGCAAGACTATCATAAACGGTGAGGAAGTTCGCTGGTTTCACACGCAAATATTCTTCCAGGGCAGAGATTACAAGCGTATTGATATTGCCCTGTGTCACGTTCCCATACTGACTGAAAACGTGGGCAATAAACAATTCTCTTGCCTCGGTTGGATGTAGCTCAAGGTCATAGAGCCTGCCATAGCCAGTCACCGTTGCGTGGGTGAGCAGCTTATCTTGCTGCAATCGCTTGACTTCCTCTTGCGCTAATTGCTTCTCGACATAAAATGTATGCGCCTGTATTTCGTAACGCTGCAGGGTACATAGTTTCGCAAGCGCTATTCCATAGGTAGAGAGATATTTCGTTTCTAATGCGCGATACAGGTCTTCTTGTCGTACTTCACTAAGGCGATGCTCCGGTCCCAATGCTTCCCATACGTTCAATCGTTCACGTGAGATAACAAGGTTGTGTGCATGCTGCTTTTCGAGTGCTGCCAGATTGTCGTTTCTTAGTGTTTCATCGTAATGTGCTGTCCGCTGTTGCAACGTCGTTATATATTGTTCAATGACCTGTAAGTATATATTTTCCGAGCGTACCTCTATCTTTTCATCATCGGCGAATGTTTGCAGATAGGCATTCACTTCGGTCTGCATCTCCGGCTGATTTGTGCGCGAGATGAGTAAATATTGCGAAAACGTTGGTGGTAGCTCTTGCCATTGACTACAAAACTCGTCTACCTCTCTCGCTGCAAGGTGACAATTATCCAGGATGTAGAGCATATTGGGCTGGTCGTGTTCTTTCGCAACTGCATACCATGCGCGTCCATCACCTATCTCCGCGTGCTTTGCATCCTTATACCCAACAATGTAATTGGCCTGCTCCTGTAAATATTTTGCCAGAGCAAGTGCCAACGTTGTCTTACCCGCCGCTGCTCGTCCAGTGAGTATCGCCCGATGTTTTGCGTCAAGGAGCGTTTCTATCCTGGCAAAATACTCCTTTTTGGGTGTATATATTCTCCCTTGCTCATTATCTTTCTGAAACCATCTTCCCTCATATGTAAGGTAGGTGGCAAGCGGAGTAAAATAATTGAGTCCGTTATGTACAAAGAAACGGGAGTTTTCCTTTATAGTATGTACAGAGGGTGAAGAGGCTTGTAACTCTTTAATTGATGTGCTGATACTCCCGGCAATCTCTGCGAAGGCGACATCTCGGTTACGCCACATACTGATTGGCTTCCCATTTTTCGGTAGAGTCGCCAGTTGTGTGAATGGCTCGTCCTCCAGGTACACAGGTCGCAGGAGAATAGGAATCACACGCGCAGCACCGGACTGATGCCGCTCCATAGCACGCAACATCTCAGCACTATAACAGTAATCCGAGGCGATAAAATCGGGGCTAATCAGCAGCAGAATCACCGAGGCAGCTTCAAGATGTTTGTCAATTTCCTCGCGCTGATCCTTACCAGCAATAATCTCTCGCTGCGACCAACTCTCGATGAGACCGCTCCGTTGCAAGCCAGCAAGATGCTTTTCTAGCGTTGCCCGCAATATCTCATCTTTAGAGAAAGGCGCATACGAGTAAAACACCGTAACAGCTTTCTTCGCGACATCCACCACTGCTTACATTCCTTCAAAGAAACCTAAACGTTACTGCTTTTCCCACGCAAACAACTCGACAACATAGCTATCTGGATCACAGATGTATAGCTGCATTACGCCATCACCACGTGGGCGTGGACCGCCCGCAATTGGCACACCCTTAGCATTTAGATAAGCAACCGTTTCTTGCAGGTCATCGACCTCAAAAGCGATGTGCGTGGCGCGACCAAGTGCCAGTTCATCGGGACGGTAGTTCCCAGGTTGCACTTGCTGTGTGCGTCCGGCTTCGCTTTCGCCGATAATATGCAGCGACTGTACACCGATTGCAAACCATGCACCAGGAAAGTCGAAATTTTGTGGGCGCGGAATCTCTTCCAGCCCTAACACCTGCCCATAAAACCGACGCGTGCGCTCGACATCTTTGACAAGCAATGCTACGTGGTCTAATGTACGTATCTTCATCATCAATCCTTCCTGCTACTACAAAGTACGTTTCGGGTCATCAATTAAGCGTCGGATGTCTTTTACTATCGAGGAGTAGGCTGCATCTCGGTTCGGCCACGAGGTAAGCGGCTTGCGCTCGCGTGGTAGTGCGAGCAGTTGCCCGAATTCTGTCTGCTCCCACCCTTCCGTGTCACGCAAAATGATAGGCACTACGTGTGCCCTGTTCATATGGTGGTGTGCCAGTACATACGCTAACTCACCATTATACAGAGTGTCCGAAGCGATAAAATCGGGACTGATCAAAAGCAGAATAATGTGTGCCGAGTTTATATGGAGGCGTACCTCTTCCTGCTGATTTCCGCCCGCACTGACATCTTGATCGTACCAATCGTTGATAAGACCTTGACGTTTAAGAATAGAAAGATGTTTTTGCAATGCGTCAAGAAAACTCCTATCCTCATGAGCATAGGAGAAGAAAAGATTGAGAGCATGGTTTTGCGTCGGGACTTGCGTAGCTTCAGAAGGAGAGTTCACGTGTGGTCCTATGTGCTGTTGTGCTCCCTGTACAAACTGAGGAGGGGCTGACGTGTCTGAGTGAAGCAAAAAAATGTGTGCAGGGTCGCTCCCTGCTCGCACCAGCAGTTCCGGCGTCTGCTCTTCGGGGATGCCTTCGAGAAGCAGAGCAGTCTGTCCTTGCTCGAAAGCCTCTTTGATAGAGCGACCGAAGCCGAGCGCACGATAGAACGAGGCGGCAAACGTTATCGCAGCCTCGTCACTAATCGCATTATTCATCCCAACAACACACTCTATCTCCTGAAGTATTGCTTCGGCCTGAGTCTTAGAGTAACAGGCATTCAAGACAACCAGGCGTATATTATCTTTCATCGTCTTGAAGACGGCTTTGAGAGCCGACACACTAATTGTTCTAGGGAGACCTTCGCTATCCTCCAATAACAACTCGCCTGCTTTACTGCCGTGTCCACTAAAATGCACAATCTGTGGTCGAAAGCGATTTAGGGCTTGTAACAGGTCATCAGGTCGCGTAGCCCAGGATGAGATCAGGTCTATTTGCTCGCGATGCTCGCTGGCATATACCTTTTCGCCAATCTGCCGCATCTCTTTAGTAAGAGCAAGGGGACTTGTCCCCATTGGATTCGCCGAAAGAAACAACGCCTTGATTTTATTCACTCATCGCCCCCATCAAATATATAGAGAATGCTCCATCATTATACATATTTCGTTGGCACAAGTACAATAATGTGCGATGAGATACTATTAGTGAGGCAAGGAAGCATACATCATTTCCTTGATGCGCTCAGAGCTTTATCTAAATCCCAGAGAATATCCTCAATGTTCTCAATCCCTATTGAAAGTCGAATGAGATCAGGTGTCACTCCACCTGAGAGCTGGTTCTCTTCAGAGAGCTGCTGGTGTGTCGTACTGGCAGGGTGAATAATCAAACTGCGTGCATCGCCTACATTCGCCAGGTGCGAGAACAGGCGTACACTGTTAATTACCTTCTTGCCAGCTTCATAACCACCCTTAACACCAAATGTGAAGATTGCACCAGCACCTCGTGGTAGATACCGCTTTGTTAACTCATAGAAAGGATCATCCGGCAACCCTGGATAATGAACCCAACTTACAGCGGGATGCTCTTTGAGGAATTGTGCGACACGCAAGGCATTTTGACAGTGACGCTCCATGCGTAGCGATAAGGTTTCCAATCCTTGCAACAACAAGAAGGAATTAAATGGGCTAATGGACGCCCCTGTATCACGTACCGTTTCACACCTCAACTTCATACAGAAAGCAAAATCTCCGAAAGTTTCATAGAACCGTACACCGTGATAGCCAGGAGATGGGTCAACAATATGGGGAAAATTCCCATTATCCCACGGAAACTTACCAGCTTCGACCACGACACCCGCAATCGAGGTGCCATGCCCTCCGATGAACTTTGTCGCCGAATGCACCACGATATCTGCTCCGTGTTCGAATGGGCGACATAGGTACGGAGTCGCAAACGTGCTATCTATAACCAAAGGCACACCCGCTTCGTGTGCTATGTCTGCCACCGCACGAATATCGAGTACATCGCCACGTGGATTGCCAATGGTCTCCCCATACAAGGCACGAGTTCGCGGCGTAATAGCTTTGCGATAATTCTCAGGATCAGTACTATCGACAAAGATCGTGTTGACACCCCAGGTGCGTAGCGTGATGTCAAACTGCGTGTGTGTTCCACCATAGAGGCTACTGGATGAGACGATTTCGTCACCGGGTCGTAGCAGCGTCATCATCGTTGCCATCTGTGCCGCCATACCTGACGCAGTTGCCACTGCTGCGGTTCCGCCCTCAAGAGCAGCGACACGCTCCTCAAAGGCAGCCGTAGTGGGATTCATGATGCGTGTATAAATATTGCCGAAACGTTGTAGCGCAAAGAGCTGGGCGGCATGATCGGTATCGTCAAATACATACGAGGTTGTTTGATAAATTGGCACGGCACGCGCCCCCGTCGCCGAATCGGGACGTTGGCCGGCGTGAACTGAGAGCGTATCGAAACCAAATATATGGTCTCCGTCGATTTCTGGCATAATATGTTCCTCTTTAGATAAGTAGGTATTGTCGGACTTCCGTTATGTTATCACATTATGCAAAATCCTTGTCTCCTTAATACATCTTATACATCGGAATACAACAGGCAGTTTGAACCATGAAAAACTACTGCGATGGGGCTATCATTCGCTGAATGAAGCTTTGCGTGGTGATGTACAGGAAGCTCTGACAACAAGCGACGTTGAGAGTTCTACATGGTTTGACTCAAACGATTGTCCTGCAATCAGACGTAGAAGCATCGTTGCAGCCATCTTTCCTATCTCGATGAGTGGTTGACGAATAGTCGTCAGTGGCGGCGACATTTGTGCAGCATACGTGACATCATCGAAACCAATCACGCTTATGACATCGGGAATACGAATATTCCGTTGATACAGTGCCTGATAGACACCAGTCGCCTGGGCATCATTCATAGAAAAAATAGCGGTGGGTGGATCGGGAAGATCGAGCAGCGTGTAGGTCTGTTTGATGCCGTCACCTAAGAGGTAGTTCCCTTCGCAAATCAGGGTAGGGTCAATAGGTATTCCCGCGCGTTCCAGAGCTTCGCGATAGCCTGCCAAGCGTGCGCGAGAAGTAGTAAGATGGAGAGGACCCGTGATGATGCCAATGCGACGATGACCCAGCGAGATGAGATATTCAGTAGCTGTATATCCCCCTAGCCAGATTGTTGAACCAATAGTAGGGAACGCCGTTGTTGGTTCGTTACGATCACCGATAGCGACAAAGGGGATATGCTGCTCTACAAGCGCATTCGCGATGCCGACACGTTCATAGGGGAGCAGGAGCAAAACGCCATCGGTAGATTGATCAAGTAAGCGACGTAACCAACGGCGTTCAGCAGTCTCATCTTCGTTCGTCGCGAAAACCACGAGACGATGCCCACTCTCCTCCAATACTTCCTGCACACCTTGCATAATGCCGAGATCATAGCCACCTTCCAGGCGCATAATCACCAGGTCAATAAGCCCGGTTTGCCCCTTACGCAAATGACGAGCAGCATGATTTTGTACATAGTCATATCGCTCAATCATTTGTTGGATACGAGTTCGTGTCTCAGCCCCCACCCCTGGCATCTGGTTCAGAACCTTAGAGACCGTTGTCGTTGAAACACCTGCCTCCTTGGCAATCTGGACCATTGTTAGGCGCTTGCTCTGCCTTTGCTCCATAGACATGCATTTTCCCTCTGTTTAGGGAAACGTTCCCTCTAATTAGAGGGAACATTTCTCCAAATATGTTGTATTGATCGTAGCATATGAGTATGCTCCTGTCAACACCGCTGCATTGTTCCGCGTACTGCCCTCACATACGAGTAAAATTTGGTGTAACAAATGAATTTTTGCCCGTATTCCTTCTTCCCTTGACAGAAACCAATTTTTAGGTTACAGTTTCTTTAAGAGAATTTAAGGTAAACGTTCACCTTACTATTTTCCCTTGTTTCGTCACCGTCCGACGAATAGATTTTGAAGGAGGTTTGTTAGCTATGATGCTCATTCCTGCATGGCATTCATTGCCCCATTACTCCACCCGTTTCCCACGTATGGTGCCTTACGTTCATTCCACGTATCTTTGTCCAGCACGCAAATAGTTTTTCTTTCCCTACGTTCTTTCTCTGGCTGTTTACCGGTTTTATTGATGGAAGGAACTACCTTCTTTCCTAACACTACTCTTTATTGGGTTATGTTGTCATTTTGCTAGAACATCCTGACGACATGATGCGGTACCTTATGCACATTTTCAAGGAGGTCATTCATGGGTACGACACCAAAGGACGCAAGCGTATTTACACGACGAAGTTTGTTGCAGCGTGGTGCTGCGCTAAGTGCAGGTCTTATCGGTCTGGAGGCATTTGTTGCCTGTAGCTCAACGGCAACAACTAGTAGCAGTACAATAACGGCAACAGTGAATACACTGCCTCCATCTAGCAATCCAGGTGCTGTATACGTATTCAACCAGGTTATTAAACAATTTGAGCAGTCGCATCCAAACGAAAAGATCATTGGGAAAAATGACCCCTATGATCCTGCAACCTTCCTGGCGAGGCTTGCTGCTGGTCAGTCGGAGGACGCTACGCAGAGCTATTTTACGGAGCCGCAACTCCTCATGAAGAAGCATGCGCTGGCCGATATTAGTGATCTCGCGAAAAGCTGGAAATACTTCAGCAGTTACAATCCAGGTGTTGCGGAGATCGTGACCGACGTTGCGACCGGAAAAATCTATGGTATTCCACAGAATGCCTATGGGCTTGGAGTCTTCTACAACCGTGCTATGTTCAAGGCCGCTGGACTCGACCCAAACAAGCCTCCGACCACATGGGATGAATTCCGTACTTACGCGAAGAAGTTGACCACATCATCTATAGCAGGCTTTGCCGAAACGAGTACCTCAAATCAAGGCGGCTGGCATTTCACAAATTGGATGTATACAGCCGGTGGCGATATGCAGTCAGACGACGGCAAGAAAGCACTTTTCAACAGCGATAAAGGCGTGAGTGTGCTGCAATTGCTCAAAGATATGCGTTTCACTGATCAATCTATGACAAAGCAGCAGTTGTTCACGCAGGCCGATACGCTCCAATTGCTGGCTACCAACAAGGTCGCAATGGTGATTATGGCACCCGACCAACTGAACTCCTTGAAGACGCAGTATCAAGCAAATATGGACAATTTCGGTATTGGACCGATGCCACAAAATGGTGGTAGTGCCGCGCTGACAGGTGGCAACATCTTCGTTTTCAATCCCAAATCGTCTCGCGATGCTATCAAGACGGCGTTTGATTACGTCATCTACTCAAACTTTGACCTGAATGTAGTAGAGAACAGCCTGGCATTGCAAGCCTCTTCTGGTCAGGTGGCGGGTGCTCCTACCAACGTTCTCTTTGTTGGAGATTTTCAGCAGAAAATCAACGCGCTTAACGCCAAATATGCGAATGTGCCGCTGCAAAACTACACGACCTTCGTCAACGCTCAGGTAAAGCTTCGTCCTGAACCGCGCAATCAGACGCAGAAAATGTACGCCGCTCTCGATCCAGTAGTACAGGCTGTCTTGACCAATCATGGAGCTGATCCAAAAGCTCTACTTGATCAAGCTGCACAGCAGTTCCAGCAGGTACTCGATCAGTCTGTCTCTTAAAGAGGAGGGAGGCGTGAATCGTCTCTCTGGTGTTCCTTCCAGAACACCTCGAAGGGATGATTCACGTCATCAGACAATGTATGCTGAGAAGGAGCTATCTATGGAACTCTCATCACCTACGTCGCCTTCCGTGTCACCTGTGAAATCGGTGTTTCCCCGACAGATACAGGAGGACAGAAGAGATGACGTACCTGGCCGACCCAAACCTCGGAACACACGCAAAATACGGATTGCTCTGCGGCGCAGTCTTAGTGGCTATCTTTTCCTCTTGCCTGCGCTATTTGTCTTTGCATTATTCGTCTGGTACCCGATTGTGCTTGGCGTTTTGATGAGCTTTCAGAGTGTTGACCTGATTAATCCCTCTACGTGGGTAGGGTGGACAAATTATCACGAAGTGCTCGCTGATCCACTTTTCGCTATCGCGTGGCGCAATACGCTGGCGTTCACAGGCTACGCGCTCCTCTTTGGCTACATTGTTCCGCTCATCCTTGCTCTGGTCATCAATGAGATGCGTCATGCCAAAGGCTTTTTCCGCCTGGCCTTCTATATACCAGTGATGTTGCCGCCGATTGTCACGGTCTTTCTCTGGCTTTGGATCTACAACCCTGATTCGGGGCTGTTGAATGCTCTCCTCAACGTGGTTCATCTGCCCAGTGGTCTCTGGTTGGAAATGCCGAGTAGTGCATTGCCTGCACTGGTCGTCATTGCGACGTGGAGCGGTGCTGGCACCTCCATGCTGATCTATCTGGCGGCCCTCCAGGGCGTGTCCGCAACACTCTATGAGGCCGCGGAGATTGATGGCGCAAATATCTGGCGGCGGCTCTGGCATGTAACGATACCGACTATCCGTCCAATATTGTTGCTGATGCTTGTCCTCCAGATTATTAGTACGATGCAGGTTTTTATTGAACCCTTTACTGTTACCCGTGGCGGACCGCAGAATGCGACGATGAGTGTCTTACTCCTGATCTACAACTATGCGTTCCAGCAGGCCGATTTCGGCGGAGCCAGCGCAATAGGAGTCATGCTGTTCCTGGTGCTCGCTCTATTTGCTCTCATTTATATGCGGATAACAAATCGTTTGATGCAAGGAGACTAAGCAATGGCTCTTACTCCACAGAATATACAAGAGGATATCCAGCTTTTAAGCAAAAAGAGATGGCGACGACGCGAACAGGCTGCGGAAGAACGTACACTGGTTTCACCGATTGTGCTTAGGCGTCCCGTCGCGCGTGTCATCTACTGGACGGTTCTCACCCTGTTACTCATATCTACCTTGATTACCATTGGTCCCATTTACTGGATGTTCAGCGGTGCTTTGAAATCGAGCGTTGAGATTTTCCAGTCTCCACCGACGTTCTGGCCTCTTCATCCGCAGTGGCTCAATTACGTCAACGCGTGGAACATTCTGAATTTTCCGCTCTACTTCAAGAATACGCTGGTGCTAGCTGCCGGTGCAGTCGTTTTGCAGATTATAGTATCGGCTACCGCGGCCTACTCGCTCTCGAAACTACGACCTGCGGGCAAGAATATTATCCAGTTCGGTTTTTTCTGCACATTGATGGTGCCCCCAGTCGTCTATCTGATTCCACAATTCGTCAATATCAGCGATCTCCCCTTCATTCATGTGTCGCTGTTCAACTCCTGGGGAGGGGTCTGGTTGCCCGAGGCTGCCAACGCGTTTAATATCCTGGTGTTGAAAAGCTTTTTTGACGGCATTCCTACTGAGCTGACAGATGCTGCACGCCTGGATGGTGCAAATGCCTGGCAGCTCTTTACGCGCATTATTCTTCCCCTTTCACGCCCCGCGCTGGCCGTGATCACGATTTTTACCGTCATTGCTTCCTGGAAGGACTTCCTCTGGCCTCTACTGGTACTAGCGAACGATAATCTTCAACCGCTTATCGTCTCCCTGTACTATCAGTCGGCCCAACACTCGAACCTTCCGTTTACCTATCTCGTCGCGGGGCTTATGCTTGCCAGTATTCCGCCGATCCTTCTCTTTCTGCTGTTCCAACGGCAGATTATGCGTGGGATCAATTTAACGGGTCTCAAGGGTTAAACCATAGTGTTGTGTAGTGTGTCCCTTGTACGTTGACGTACCAGTTCATACCGTGTCACAGGCTAGCGGTATAAAATGAAACAAAAGCCTGGAAAGGATTTTGCACAATGCAGAATGCAGAGAGCAAAAAGCAGAGGATACTGCTCGCAGTATGTGTCGCTTGCCTTCTCGTCATCAGTTCTGTCGGGGTGATTGCCACATTTCCCCGTCTGACGTATGCTCATAATGCAGCGAACGCATCTACCTCTGTCAAGAGCAAAACGAAACCCAATAGCGCAAGTACCAATGCTGGTGCCACGCTTCCATATGTCGAGATGGAAGCCCATAACGCCACCACCAATGGCACCGTCTCAGGCCCTGACTATCAGTTGGGGAACCTGGCATCTGATGCCGTAGATCGCACAATCGTCCAGTTGACGGGCACGGGGAAGTTCGTCCAATTCACACTGCCCCAATCAGCCAACTCGATCAACCTGCGCTATAGTATCCCCGACTCTGCCAGTGGAGGTGGCATCAATGCATCGCTGAGCATCTATATCAATGGGACAAAGCAGGCAAACGACCTGCAACTCACCTCAAAATATAGTTGGCTGTACGGGGCACCCGACTTTTCAAATTGCAACGGGAACGACTGGTCGAATACCCCCGGTGGCACACCACATCATCAATTTGATGAGGTGCATGCGCTACTGCCGCAGATGGCTGCTGGCAGCACGGTGAAACTGCAAGTCGATGGTGAAAATACTGCTCAATCGTATGCTATCGATGTCGCCGACTTCCAACAGGTAGCCGCACCACTGACCGAGCCAGCGGGCTACATCTCAGTCACCGATTCACCATATAACGCTGATCCAAAGGGTGTGACGGATTCCACCACAGCCATTCAGAACGCTGTCAATGCTGGATCCGCTCAGGGTAAAGGTGTCTGGATTCCGCAAGGCACCTATCTAGTCACTAGCCACATCCTCGTCGATAATGTCACCGTGAAGGGTGCGGGTCCGTGGTATTCTGTCCTGGGCGGTGCCCCTATTGGTAATGGGAATGGTGTTGGCATCTATGGACACGATACCTATGATGGCAACCCCAGTGCCAACGTCAATCTGTCGGATTTCGCCGTTGAGGGCCAGATCACAAACCGCATCGACTGCATACAGGACAATGGCATCGGCGGCTCGCTGAATAACTCGACCATTTCCAATGTGTGGATCGAACACACCAAGGTCGGCATGTGGTTCGACGGGCCGTTCAACGGCCTGACAATCACTGGTAGTCGCATTGACAGCACACTCGCCGATGGCATCAACTTCCATCGCGGCATCAGCAACTCCACCGTCACGCAAACCATTATTCGCGGCACTGGTGACGATGGCCTCGCGATGTGGTCGGACCTCGGCGGTGCAACAGCCGGTGATAGCGGTGATAGCTTCGATCACAACACAGTGCAGTCGCCCTACTTAGCCAACGGCATTGCCATCTATGGGGGTAATGGGAATAGTGCCACTAGCGATGTAGTCTCCGGCTCGCAGTATCGGGGCGGCGGCATCATGCTGGATTATGAAAATTTTGGCAACCCAACGGCACCTTTCAGTGGCACAACTACCGTATCGAATAACACCATCAAACAGACAGCCGGTTTTGGGGACCAGGGCATCCAACAGTTTGGTGCGCTTATGTTCTGGGCTGATACTGGCTCCATCAACGCTTCATTCACTGTCTCAGGGGATGAGATTGATAACAGTCAATACGCAGCGATTTCATTCGATGGTGGCAACCCCATTAGCAACGTCGCCATGAGCAACATTAACATCAGTGGTGCCGAGTTCGCGTTTTCCAATAAGGTGAACACGATAACGGGGTCAGCCAGCTATGTGACAGCTAGCGGCCTGACTGTGGGTGGCCTGGAAAGTTGTGAGGGTCCACAATCATGGAATATAACGATGGGTCCAGGCAACTCCGGTTGGAGTTCGACCTCACAAACCTGCGGTTTCCCAACTGGGACGCCAACACCAGCACCAACGACGCCTCCGGTACCGCCAACGGTACCGCCGACAACGCCGACAACAACACCAACACCGCCTCCCCCGCCAATCGGAACACTGATAACCGCGATCAACGCGGGTGGGGGAGCGTCGGGCAACTTTGTCGCCGATACCGACTACAATCAGGGCAACACTTATAGCGATACCTCCACCTCGATTGATACCAGTGGCGTGAGCAGTCCTGCTCCACAGGCGGTCTATCAGACCTGTCGCTGGAACAGTTCGTTCACCTACACCATTCCGGGTCTGACTGCGGGTAAAGCGTATACGGTGCGACTCGACTGGGCGGAGCTGTCCTTCCAATATGCCGGGGCACGCGTCTTTAACGTGGCAATCAACGGAAGTTCGGTATTGAGCAACTTCGATGTCTATGCCACGGCAGGATACAAGAAAGCTCTGGCGAAGTCGTTCAATGTGACAGCCAACGGCAGCGGCCAGATCGTCATCGCCTTTACACAGGGAGGTGCAGACAATCCTTTCATCAATGGAATCGAAGTCTGGGATCCTGCTGGTGGTCCTACACCAACACCAACTCCGACAAAAACGTTGGTCAAGGCTATTAACGCTGGTGGGAGTGCAGCAGGCAGTTTCGTTGCTGATACTGGCTACAATCAGGGCAACACCTATAGCGATACCTCCACCTCGATTAACACCAGTGGAGTAAGCAACCCTGCACCGCAATCAGTCTATCAGACCTGCCGTTGGTACAGTTCGTTTACCTATACCCTCACTGGTCTACAGGCAGGGAAGTCCTACACGCTCCAACTTGATTGGGCGGAACTGTCCTTCCAGGCACGCGGGCAACGGGTGTTCAATGTAGCGGTTAATGGAAGCTCCGTGCTGAGTAACTTCGATGTCTACGCCACGGTAGGCTACAAGACTGCTCTCGCGAAACAGTTCGCTGTCACCGCCAATAGCAACGGACAGGTCGTCATCGCCTTTACACAGGCTGGTGCGGATAATCCCTTTATCAATGGCATTGAACTCTATGCCTGATGAACAATGAAGTGTGACATGGCATAAAGCCAGCAGAGACTCGATACGATGGAAGGTAGGAGGAACCATCTCTCTGCTGGCTTTATGCCTTCGTGATATGTCTTGTAAACAGTGAAATTTGTTTTGAAAGGACTTCCTTGCTATGGAGATGGCACGGCTTGCAAGCGCAAACTATGATTCCTACTCTTCCTTTCCCGATGGCTATCAGGCTCTTGGTGCGGCACAAGGCTTTGAAAAGGATGCGTCGAAGGTATGCTTGTATACCGACTCGGCGACGGTTGAGGTGACGGCACTGGCCCCCAATCTGTTCCGCGTTGGGTTGTTTCCTCTGGGTCGTACCGTTGACTATGATTCAGTAGCCGTTATTGCACGGGACTGCGGTACTGATACAATAACTATCGAAGAGAAGAGGAATGAAGTAACTCTTGCAACATCTTTTGCGACTGCTCACCTCTCATTGCATCCCATACGTATCGGTTTTACTGACTCTACAGGACGTGCATTTGCGCTGGATGATACCGAGCGAGGTATGGGTTTCTTTCCGTTGCCTGAGCAGATTCCATCACTCGATGCCTTTAATCTCCTTAATCCTATAGGAACGCTAGGTACGCCGACCCGTGTATACAAACAGCATATGGCAGGATCACACTATTTTGGCTGTGGGGAACGGACGGGCCAGTTCGACAAGACCGGATCTCATCAAGTCTTCTGGAATGTTGATCCCCCTGCGGGTCACACTGCTCTGCAAAACAATTTGTATGTGTCGATTCCCTTTACTATAGTTATGGCAGACGGGCAAGCATGGGGCCTCTTTCTCGATAGTACAACACGCGTCGAATTCGACCTTGCATGTGAAGAGCCTCACCGCTCCTGGTTTGGAACCAGTAATGGCAACCTCATATACTACGTGTTTTGTGGACCAACGATTCAGGATGTGCTGGCACGTTATACAGAACTAACGGGACATACACCGCTCCCTCCTCTCTGGTCATTGGGAAATGGGCAGAGCCGCTTTAGCTACCAGACCGCCGACGAGGTGCGGACAATCGCACGCACTTTTCGTGAGCGCGATATTCCCTGCGACACGCTCTATCTCGATATTGATGTACTGGATGGCTACCGGGTGTTCACATGGGATCAAAAGCATTTCCCCGATCCAGCGGGATTGATTGCCGAATTGCGTGCAATGGGATTTCATGTGGTGTGCATTGTGGATGCTGGAGTAAAGGTGGATGAAAGGTATGATGTGTACACCGATGGTCGAGATCGCGATCTCTATTGTAAGTCTCCTCAAGGGCAGGATTATCAGAATGCTGTCTGGCCCGGTATCTGTGTGTTCCCTGATTTTACCAACACGCAAGCCCGAATTTGGTGGGGTGAGCAACATCGAGTCCTGCTTGACGCGGGAGTTGCCGGTATCTGGTCTGATATGAATGAGCCTGCACTTTTTATTCCATTAAACTCAACAATGCCAGCCAATGTGATTCATCCCGGTGATGGGCACGCTCGTTTGCATGTGCAGGTGCATAACTCCTATGGCTCATTGATGGTGCGTAGTACAAGGGAGGGCCTGTTACAACTTCGCCCTGAGCAAAGACCTTTCATCATTTCACGTTCGGGCTATGCTGGCATACAACGAGATGCAGTGATCTGGACAGGCGATAACTCCTCCACATGGGAGCATCTTACAATGAGCTTGCCACAACTCTTAAACCTTGGACTTTCCGGTGTGGGTTGGGCTGGTGTCGATATCGGAGGATACTATGGCGATAGCAACGGAGAATTGCTGGCTCGCTGGACAGAATTTGGCATTTTTCAACCTTTTTGCCGCAATCATGCGGAGAAGCAGACACGTCACCAGGAACCCTGGATGTTCGGGGAGCCATATGAAACAGTCTGTCGTGCGATGCTTAAATTACGGCAACGTCTTCTTCCATACCTGTACACGCTCTTCGATGAATGTCATCGTACTGGTGCTCCTATATTGCGCCCACTCCTCTGGGCGTATCCCGATGATCCAACATGTTGTACGATTGATGACGAGGTACTGTGTGGAAATGCGCTCTTGGTAGCACCAATCACTCGCCCTGGCACCGAGCATCGGCACGTCTACCTACCCGAAGGAGACTGGTTCCACTTCTGGACTGGAATTCATGTGGCGGGACCCACTCATATTCTAGCACATGCCCCACTTGGTCAACCTGCCCTCTATGTACGTGCCAATACGGTTGTGCCGCTCTGGTCTGCGCTGAACTCCGTTACTGATGAATATACAGAACCGCTCACATTTTTGCTTTACCCACATCATGGTAATGGGCAGGCGACGCTTTACGAGGACGTGGGAAATGGCTATGAGTACACGAACGGGATGTATGCCCGTCGTTCTATCACCTGTGATGGAACTCCCGACTGTATACGCGTCATTATAAGCGAGCAGGAGGGCAGGTTTGTTGCGAACCGGACACGCAGAAGGCTTGAACTGCGAGAACTGGCAACTGAGCCACGAAGCGTGCTGTGTGATGGAGAGAGCCTGTCATCTTGGCACTACAATCTTGATCGACGTTGCCTTATCGTCGAATTGCATGAAACGGTGGCAACTCAAACAATTGAAATTCATACATAGGTTGCCTGATCTCATTCGCCTCTCGATAGGCATCGAGAACGTGGAGGATATCCTGTGCGATATGGATAAGCAGTTGAGGGTAGCGTAAGGGCCTGATAACGTAATAATCAGGCCCTTACAGTATTAAGTAAAATTTGGCACGACGCGAGCCACGAAGTGTTCGAGCGTCTCCTGGTCGAGGAAACGGAAGATGAAGTGTGTTACGCCGATGTCGGAGAAACGCTGAATCTCTTGCGTCACCTCGTCGGCGGTACCTGCGATAAAGTGCTTGCCTGGGTTGCGCTGCACTTTGGCCGGGTCGTCCGCGACGCTGGCGGTGCCGAGATAGGTCAGGGTGATTTCAGAGGGGTCGCGCCCGATGTCTTTGCAGTGCTGCTTGAGAATGGAGAGTTTGCGGTCGTACTCTTCGACAGGGCAGGAGTTAAAGTTCCACCAGTCGGCGTAGCGTGCGACCACCGCTAACGTGCGCTTTTCGCCACCGCCGCCGATGAGTAGAGGAATCGTGGGCGATGGTTGCGGAATGCAATAGGCGTCGCGAACAGCATAGTGTTTGCCCTCAAATGTGACTGGTTGCGGTCCCGTCCACATCTTACCCATAATTTGAGCCGCCTCTTCTAGCTGCTCCATCCGCACTTTTGTCGTCGGAAATGGGTAGTTGTAGGAGAAATATTCGTCTTCCTTCCAACCAGCACCAAGCCCTAAAATGACGCGTCCATGAGAGAGTGCCTGTAGCGTCGCCATCATCTTTGCCACTAATGCAGGGTTGCGGTACGACTGCGAGAGGACGAGTGTACCGACCTTGAATTGCGGATATTGTGCCGCGAGATAGATCAGCGTAGTCAGGCACTCAAAGGTGTCGAGCGTCTCCCATTGTAAGTGATCTTCGACCCAGAGCGAGGTGAAGCCAGAGGTAAGAGCGTTGATAGATGCATGGTTGTCAGCTATCAAATCTTGCCAGGAATGACTAGACTTGTTTTTCTGTTTGAGCATGAAGCCAAATTCGACGCGTGCCATGAAAGATACCCTCTCTATTACACCATAGGCCAATCGTGCCCGGCGGCCTGATAGATGGCCTCGATGGTTGCCATATTTTCCAGTGTTTCGGTGAGACGGAGCATAGGTTCTTGTCCAGTGAGGATGCAGTTGTCGAAATGCTCGACCTGAAGCTGATATTGATCGACACGCTCGAATTTTTGTTCGGTCATCTGCCCATTCTTGATAATGAGAATTACCGCCTCGATATCACCAGGAGTGAATGGCACAGGAATGGTAAGGGTGCCCGCTTCGCCAATAATTTCTACCATCTGGCGCGTTGGTAGTTCAAAGCTACAGTCGATCAGGCCAAAGCGTCCATCGCCGAAGTCAAGCACAGCATTGGTCGCCATATCTACACCGATAGGAGACGTGGTATGCACGCGTGCCGCGACCACATGCGGTGCCTGTCCATACACAGCATGACACACATTTACGGGATAGCTGCCCACATCCATTAACGAGCCGCCAGCTAGCTCTGGTTTGAGTCGAATGTCATCGAGACGTGAGCGGATGTCAAACGAGAATGATGCACGTACCAGACGCACAGGTCCGATCAGACCAGCGTTGACCTGTTCAATAGCCCACTGCGTCTGTGGGTGAAAGCGATACATGAACGCTTCCATGAGCAGCACGTTATGCGCCTGTGCCGCGTCCATCATCGTCTTGCCTTCACGCGCGGTGGTAGAAAACGGCTTTTCGCACAGCACATGCTTGCCAGCCTCAACCGCCTTGATGACCCACTCAGCATGCAGACCATTGGGTAGCGGAATATACACGGCGTCAATGTCGGGGTCATTGATAATGTTATCGTAGCCTTCGACGATGCGAACTTCTGGCGCGAACGAGTATACTTCCGCTGCATGCTTAGGGTCGCGACCTCCCACCGCCACTAATTTTCCGTTCGAGGACGCCCTGATCGCGGGTGCCACTGCCTTCACACCAATATTCGCGGCACTAAGAATGCCCCAACGTATGGGGCTGGTTGCTGAATTGGACTGCATACGTTTACTTCCCTCTCGATTGTATTGAGATTTTTCTTGTCATGTTGTGTCTCTTTATGCTATCACATCGACGAAGATGCAACGTGTTCTTCAGCGCGGAAGATAAGATATACTATTGTAGAATAACATAGAAGCATAAAGTTCGTTGTCTGTTGGCATACCTTCGTTATTAAGCGCAGGCAGTACAGAAAGAGAGAACACAATAATGCAAGAAAAGCCATTTGCAAACCTACCAGACCTCTCAAGCGACTATCCCCTCTCACCTGAGCAGGTGAATCAGTATCAACAAAATGGGCATATCTTGTTACGTGACGTTGCTGCTACAAATGAAATCGCGCCTTATCGTGCTGCGATTAAGGATGCTGCACTGCACTATAACACAGAGAAGCGTGCATTACAGGAACGCGACACCTATGGTAAGGCATTTCTGCAAATCATGAATCTGTGGGAACGAGATGCCTCGGTTAAACGCTTTGTACTGGCACAGCGTTTTGCTCATATCGCAGCGGCGTTGATGGGGGTAGAACGCGTGCGTATCTACCACGATCAGGCACTGTTCAAAGAGGCGGGCGGTGGCCCGACTCCCTGGCATCAGGACGCATACTATTGGCCTCTTGATACGAATAACATGATTACCATGTGGATGCCACTCGTCGATGTTTCTGTCGAGATGGGGCCAATGGTCTTCGCAAGCGGCTCACAAGAACATGGCTTTTTAGGACATTTCGCCATATCAGACGAGTCGCAAGCGATATTCCAACGCCTGGTTGAAGAACATCGTTTCTCACTCAGTACGCCGCAACCACTCAAAGCGGGTGATGCAACCTTCCATGCAGGATGGACACTCCATAGTGCTCTTGGCAATACATCGGAGATGATGCGCGAGGTGATGACGATTATTTACTTCGCTGACGGGGCGCATATCGTAGAGCCGGACAATCCTGATCGCGCGAACGATATACAGCGTTGGCTTACAGGTCTCAAACCCGGCGATCTTGCGGCGAGTCCGAAAAATCCACTTATATAAGATGTTGACCACATTCAATATTCATAACGTCCTGTGCCACTGGACATAGTAGCAGGAATTGAGGCATCTGTTCAAGGGTAGGAAACATGGTCGATGAGGACAAGGATTGAGGGACGGAATCAATGAAAAGTGACGAGGGTCGATGTCAACAGGGCGTTATGAATAAAGGCCCCCTACAGTTCGTCAATATCACAAACGTTTGTGGTGTTGAACCATGTAGGGGCCTTTATTCATAATGCCCTGTTGCCAATAAACAATGGGGACGAGGATTGAGAAAAGAAATCAATAGATGGAAACGTGGTCGATAGGGAACTACGATGTCACGCGAAGATTAAATTTGTATTGCTTGCGTAAAAAAGTAAGTAAGTGTCATAATGTAAGTGAGCCGAACAAACGTTGTTCGGCAATTTCGTTACTACATTGTGCTACTAAGAGAGGCATACCTACTCATTATGACGCAATCTGCAACAACACGTCCACTGCGCGTGGGCGTACAGCTTCAGCCCCAACACACGACATATCAAGATTATGCTGACGCCGTGCGACGCTTTGAAGATATGGGTGTCGATAGCATTTGGGACTGGGACCATTTCTTTCCGCTCTATGGCGATCCACAGGGCAACCACTTTGAGGGTCTGACACTGCTCACCGCAATGGCAACGCTGACGCAACGAGTGCAGGTGGGCACACTTGTCACCTGCAACAGCTATCGCAATCCAGCATTGCTCGCCGACATGCTGAAAACGATTGATCACATCAGCAATGGTCGAGTTATTCTCGGTTTAGGTGCGGGCTGGTTCGAGCGTGACTATACCGAATATGGCTACGACTTTGGTACGGCAGGCAGCCGCTTAGCGGCACTGGAAGCGGCATTACCAATCATCAAGCATCGCTGGGAAGTGGATGTACCTAAGCCTGTACACGGTACCATTCCAATTCTGATTGGTGGCGGTGGCGAGAAGAAGACGCTCCGTATCACAGCACAGTACGCAGACATGTGGCATGGTTTCGGTGATGCCGCAACAATGACACACAAAATGGAAGTTTTAGACGGTTGGTGTAAAGAGGTTGGGCGCAATCCACAAGAGATCGAGCGCACAGCGGCCACTAACAAGGATGGCACTGACGAGGCACACGATGCTCTTGTCAAGGTAGGTATCACGCATCTAATTTATGGTATGCAAACACCATGGGAATACGATGGCGTGAAAAAGCTCATACAGTGGCGTGATAGCAGGCAAGGGAAATAAGAACGTTTTAGGATACAGAAAAACCGTAACGGTTTTTCTGTATCCTAAAACGTTCTTATTTTATTCGGTGTTCTATCTTTGGGAGAAAGCATGACAGTAAAGGTTGTTTCATTCGAGAACGCACAACAAGTCGAGCCTATGCTGGGGCAAATCGTGGCTATTTACCGCGAGGCATTCGGACAGGCTCCCTATTTCAAAGATGAACATGAAGTACGCTCCTTCGCTCGAGTTTTGCCACAACATATGCAACGTGCAGGTTTTCGCTGTGTGATCGCGCAAGATGAGGACACACGCGCTATTGTCGGCTTTGCCTATGGTTATACGGGTGCTGATGGGCAATGGTGGCATAACCTTGTGTTGCGTGACATGTCCGATGAGGATGCCGCACTATGGATGAGCGATGTGTTCGAGGTGGTAGAACTGGCGGTACGACCCTCGGAGCAAGGACATAGTTACGGGAGTATGCTTCATGACACGCTACTCGCCGGACGCCCCCATCGCACCGCCGCACTCTCGACCTACGATGTTGAGACGACCGCCCTCAAGCTGTACGAAAAGCGCGGCTGGATGACACTACTCCGCAATTTTATTTTTCCGGGCTATGCCGAGCCATATAGAATTATGGGTAAAAAGCTATACTGATATCGTTTGATTATAATTTTTTCCTGGCAGTGTATTGTAGCGGATTGATGTTTTGCGTTGCGGCCTCGACAATCTGCTCAATTCTTTTCAAGCGTGTTTCAGATCGTTTGGCACTTTCGATATACCAAAGGATTTGCTTTTTGGATGAGCCACTAAATGCCTCGAAATTTTGATGTGCTGTTGCATTTGCCGCTAACGCCTGTGCAAAGTCTGCCGCCATTTCTTGTGCTTCAATGGCGTCATAGATGCTCCAGAAACCATTTTGTTTGGCCGCTTCAATGGCTTTGAAGCTGCCTCTGTCATTAGACCCTGATCGATGAGCTTTTCAACTCGTATTTTGTTGGTTTTCGACCAGGGGCTTTTGGCTTTGCGCGGCGAAAAGAGCTGCATATAGCGTTCGGCGTCAATCGCGTTTGCTCTGCTATCAATCCAGCCAAAACAAAGAGCCTCCTCGACTGCCTCGTCATAGCTGACGCGAGACTGCCCGCTCTGCTGCTTGTAATAGATCAGCCAGACACCAGGAGACGTGGCGGCGTTATTTTCCAGCCATATGCGCCACTCTTTGCGGTCTCTGGCATAGTATTGTGGAAGTTGATTGTTTATCTCTGGCATATGTACTTGACCTTTACCTTATTCGTTACCTTGCCAGCGATAGATGTCCTGCTGTTGCACTTTCTCGAAACCAACTGCTTGATACTGCGCCAATACTTGTGGGTCGTCGCCCCATGACTCCATCTCGATATCGACAGGCTCCTGACCGCATACCCAATTGGCAGCATGGAGCAGTAGTGGTAGATAGAGATTGTTTGCACGCTGCTCTGGCACAACGCCAGGGGAATCGAGATAGCCTGTGCGCTTGCCTCTTCTCTCGCTTAGTTGCTGCATGTTAGTTTCGCCGTGACAGGTGCCAACTACCTCACCTGCTTGTGTGAAGAGTAGAGAGATTCCTTCTACATTCATCTCCTCCATAAAGCCATGAAGATTCTCTGCGGTTACATGTTCCCAATGACCCCACAATCCTTGAAAGGCACGATTGTACATGTCCAGTAGCAACGGAAAATCGTTAGCTGGATTGTACGCACGTATGCTATAGCCGATGGGCCAAACAGGTTGCGGTACTGGCGTAGTGTTAGCAAGTTGTAGGGCTGTGTATGCTGCGATAGGAGAAAATGCTCGCTTGCGTAAAAAGTCTATCGCGTCTCGGTGCTGAACGTCGGTGCTGGCAAGGATGTCTCGCGCCTGTAGCGTTTGTGCGCGTGCTATAAGCCGTTGCAATAACGCACCACCGATACCTTGCTTGCGCCATGCTGGATGCACACCGACGTAGATATCCGCGTACTTGTTTTCTGGCACCTTCCACGCTATACCAACACCTAGTAGCTGCTCGTCATTATCAGATGTCGTAACTACCCAACGATCTTGAGATGGGTTATGCCCCGGCAATGACAGTTGAGCTTGCAGCGTCTCTATGCTGATATCCTCGCCTGCATGGTCAACGGATTCGATCTCGGCGAGTAGTTGCACCAGACGTGGTACATCCGTATTCGTATCAAACTGGCGGAAATGGTATTGCTCTTCGAGAGTGTTAGGGGACAAGATGTTGCTCCTTTACTTGCACAGCATATTATACCAAAACTCATTGAATGCAGGGCCATCAATTTTCGTGACAACGCGTGTCGGTATACCATCCTTGTCGGGAATCTCATACAGGTAACTGTCTCTCACTTCGAGTTTGAGCGGGACTGTTTCAATCTCGACGCCCTCATGCCAACCTAGGGCGATGGCACAGGTCAAAGGGTCGTGTTGAAAATTGATGATATCGTTGGGCAACTTTGCACAGGTTTTACCGTAGGTTTGTTCTTTCTGCTCAGTTCTCGCGAAAAGTTCTGCCTGCCGCACGATAAGCTCACCTAGACGACCAGCGCGTACAAGTCCTGGAAGATAGGCACGTCTCAAGGCGGTTTGACATGTGACAGTGATAGGAACGAGCGTCGGGCTTGCATGTTCCAGCACGTACCGTGTTGCGTCAACATCAACCTGAATGTTGTAGTCCTCTTCCTTGCCCCATTGTGGGTACCCGGCTGGAATATCAAAAACATGGCCGCCCATCAAAAACAGGTTGGCTTGCCTCAGAATGCCAGGATACGCTTTTTCCAGTAGCATTAAGTTGGTCAATGGCCCTATCGCAGCGACAACCGCGCCTTGCTCGATACTCTGTTTGAGGAGTGCTACTGCTTTATCTGGCGAACCGGGACGTGGTGTTGGAGGTTGCGGCCAGTTTTCTCCGTCGGATGGGTAGTCCAGTGGATAGCGATAATAGCCGCTAGCGACATCGGCTCCTGCTGCATACGGGATATCGGCTCGGTCCATGAGGTTCAGAACGTATTGCACATAACCTGCTCGTCGCCCTCGTTCATCGGACACGGTGGTTATTCCTGTGATTTCGAGGTCGGGCCATTTCAAAAGCATCGCAAGGGAGCACAGGTCGTCCATATCACCACCAATGTCGGTATCCAGGTGGATTTTCGTCATAGGAATGCTCCTTCACCATATTTACCCATATACATACAATGCTTGTGGGAAGAAACAACTAAGGGACACAATAAACGCAAAAGATGCTTTGGAATGTCCCAAAGCATCTTGTAGTAGCGAGGGTGGCTGATGGGGCTCGAACCCACAACAACTGGAACCACAATCCAGGGCTCTGCCATTGAGCTACAGCCACCATATATGTGCTTAACACGGTGAAGTATAGCAGACCCATTATAGGTTGTCAATAGCAAAATTTTGATGTTATAACGGATGTATGGTCAAAGGAATGCTGCTCCACGCACGTAATATATTGCTCAGTTCACGATGCGGCATCATAACGCTTCGTGACTACAACTAGCAGTAATCCACTATCTAATTTTCACATAAATCAAGTATGGTATGGACAAAGCGCAAGGTTTCGGGGAGCGTTGCCTCATGATCTACATTTTCGTCGCGCCACGCTTCGCGCCATGCAAGGGCATTTTGAATTAACGAAGACCACTCAGGTAGTGCTTGTGCTGTCCATAGTGCGGCCTGTTTCTTTGAAACAAAGTCTCCAGTTTGAAGAGTGTAATAGATGCGACACATTGTCAGGATTGCGTAAGCTTGAAAACCTCGTGTACGTCCACTATATACCCACGTGCGCCAGGCTCTTGCCTGCACACATACAGCGTCGAGCAGTTCTTCCTTCGAGATGGGATCGACAAGTTCTTGTGGCGATGGACCGTATAGAGAAATACCTTTTTCATGCAGGACGTAGCGGTCGAGAATCCAGTCAGCACTGGCCTCTTTGATGTGAAATGGTTCCCCTGGACTCATGAGTGCTATTGTAAAATGCGGCTGCGTGGTCTTGAGGTCTTTTACTGCAATATAGCCAATCTCGATTCGATTCTCCCAGTTTCGATATTGAGCAACGATATCGTGATGCATCACCTGCAAACGCTCAAATTCTTGTTCATTGATGAACGTGGAGGTTGCGACAACAAGGTCAATGTCGCTGATATCGTAATCGAAATCGCCCACGACAAGCGAGCCAAACAGCAATAGCCCAACAAGCTTCTCACCCAGGATCGCTTGTATGCGCTCAAGGAGTTGGGTCAATAGTTCGTTGATGTGGGCGTATGGTGTTGGATTGGCAGAAAAATTGGGTAGTTGCATTTCTTCACACCTTTGCAGCCAGGTAGATATTTGCCTATCTATAATAGCAGACTTAGACTATCATGATCTCGCGCAGCACTCAGCAAACATTGAAGTTTCGGCCACCAGTAGCTACGTAAAGAACCGTTTGTCTGATCCCAGATGGCCCCTTGCAAAAAGATGATAATCATCAAACGATAATCTTCCAACAACTGATCCCATGTGTAATTCGTTACACCATGTGCATGAAGCGTCGCTAAATACAGGCGCAGCATGGTTTCTTCGCGCCTGTTTTCATGGCGTTGGGCCGAGGTCCAAAAGGACGCGCACATCAGGACGAGATCATATGCTCCAATACCTATATACGGAGATTGCCAGTCCATCATGTAGACTGTCCCAGTCTCATCTGTGCATGGCACCAGGAAATTTGCGAGATAGGCGTCTGTATGGAGAAAGGTTAACTGGTGGCGTGTGGGGAAGCGCTTTGCGAGATAGCGTTCCCAGGCCCCTGGCAGCAAGCGAGTCATCGCACTGATATCGTAGACGACATCCTGGGGCAACCAATTGCCCTCTGTGGCGAGACAAGACTGCCAATTCTGCTCAATTTCCAGACAATAGTCACGAAAATGCTCTTCATCCTGAAAGTCGGCATCCAGTTCTATAGGATAGGTACCTAATTGTGGATGTTCCCACCATGCTGCGTGAAATGTTGCCAACGTTGCGACGATCTGGTGCAAGGTCGTTTCAGCAGGCACACCTTCAAGCTGGATTTGCTGTTGACGAGTGACTGGAAGATGATGAGTTGCGCTCAGGTCCTGGATCAGCAACAAAGAGTCCCTTGTCTGCTCATCATACGTAGCCGCAACATGCGAAATAATCATGGGGAAACGCTGTGCATCCTGTGCGATAAGCCGATAGAAGGCGACTTCACTACGCCCAGCTTCTCTTCCCCAATCGGTCGGTACATTCTTCTTGAGCACAAGTTCCGCTGGCAACTGTGGTACTGCATCTGGCGAGTAGCTCACAAAGAGGTGCTGAACGTGAGAATTGAAAGCCTCATTTTCAGTTGTTTGTATCTCAGTAACGCTTCCCTGTTGAAGAGTGCCTGCTTGATAAAGCAGTGCGGTAAGTTCATGTGGTGTCATATGTCATCCTCATAAGCTGGCTTTTTGACGCTACTACATGGTCAATGTTCATGCGATACTGTTTTATGATAATAGCACATCTATCAGCATCTCCCCTCACAAAGTGTTTAAGTATTAACAACCAACGGGTTAGTGCTAGTCTTTATGATTGTCGTCTTCGGCATCGGCATGGGATACTGCTTGAAGAGAAAAGACATACGCGTCGCAGGAAGAAAATAGGCAGAGAAAAAACAGGTATTTCTGGGCTTGACAGTCAAGCCCAAATCGAGTATAATGCAATGGTTATAACTGTTTGCATAGCAAAGAACAGACCACCAACATATTCTGTTCTTCGCTAAAGACACTAAAGAGCCTGAGCAATCCTCTTATAGATAAATTCTTCCTGCACACAAGTTCGCACCTACTATCAGTTGACGGCATTGCTTCCGTATCCTACGGCCTGCTCCTGGTACTCCCTGTCGATACAGCTTCCCAGAATTCCTGTGTCTGCAAGGAGCTGTATCGCTCCTAATCAAGAGGAGCATATTCTATTGGCCGAAAGGTTTTTCATGCCATCTTTTAACGACTTCCGTTTGCAACCCACAACACGTGCGGTGTTAGCAGACATGAAGATTACAGAGCCTACGCCTATTCAGGCAGAGGCAATTCCGGTGCTACTAGACGGAAATGACCTCGTAGGACAATCACCTACTGGTTCGGGCAAAACGCTCGCCTATAGCATTCCCCTTGTGGAAAGGTTATCTAAAGACAAACGTGTAGCACAAGCATTGGTACTTGTCCCAACACGCGAGTTAGCAGTCCAGATAAATACAGTAATGAGCAAACTCGCTGCCAGCCGTCGGCTGACTACTGCACTGCTGGTAGGAGGGCGGCCGTATGGCAATCAGATATCAGCACTCAAATATGGAGCGCAGATTATCATAGGCACGCCAGGACGAATCCAGGACCACCTTGAGCGTGGTACTTTAGTGCTGACCCAGTTGCGAATATGCATACTGGACGAGGCAGACCAGATGCTGGACAGTGGTTTCGCGCCAGTAATTGAAGAGATATTGACAACCACGCCCGACACGCGACAAATGGCTCTCTTTTCAGCGACGATTCCTGAATGGGTTGCTACACTACAGAAGAAATTCCTCAAGAATCCAACGATTGTTGATATCACACGCGATACAGACCCACAGAGTACCATTGAACAGGTTGCTTATCAAGTACCGCAGGACCAGAAAATGGCCGCGCTCTGCACGCTATTACGTTCTACAGAGGGAGAAAGCAGCCTCATCTTTGGTCGGACAAAATTCGGTGTCGAGAAGTTAGGAAAACAACTCAGCAAGCTTGGGTTCACGGTGGGTACACTCCACGGCAACAAGAGCCAACGTGCGCGTGAAGAGGTACTTACCGCGTTCCGTCGTGGGCAGATACACACGTTACTTGCCACAAATGTAGCCGCACGCGGATTGGATATCAAAGGTATACATCAGGTTATCAACTACGAACTCCCAGAATCGAGCGATCTGTTCACGCACAGAATTGGCCGCACAGGTAGAATGGGCGAACAAGGTAAAGCGATTACGCTACTGGCACCAGCAGATGTAGCCAAATGGCGACGTATGGCTCGCAACTTAGGGCAGGCAGTCACATTACAGCGACTCACTGTCGATGCGGAAGCTGCCATTACACCTCAATTCGCTATGACAGAGACCCCTGTAACACAGGAGTACAAACAGCGTGATGAGCAGAGACTAGAGCGAGACAGCCGTCCGGCACCCAGTACAAGAAGGCGACCGAAAGAGAGCGTATCTGACAGAACACTAGTACGCACACCTGCACGGCAGCAAGAAAGCTTTACTGCACCAGAACGTCCCTATTCCGACAGGGGAAGGGATAGCAGGAGAGATGCAGGAAGGCCGTCTCGCTTCAGCAGAACTCCAAGTAGACAAAAGACCTATTCTTCTGCTACGACGGAGCCACAGCAGCGAACAGCCAGGAGAAGGTCTAGCACTCCTGATGCCGGACGTACACGGCGACAACCCACTTCATATCGTGCTGCTAGCCGCTAGCAGTGAGGTAGGGAGAGCGCAAGAGTCAATACAGGAGAGCGTGCAAAGCAAAGAACGGACGGGCGACCCTTGTGGTCAATACACTTCAAATAAGAAGAATGGGTTGAGCAATACAGGAGAAGGCAGATTTCTGACATACTACGACTAAGCAAATCTCGGTCAGTCAGAAAGGACCTTCTCATGCCCTACAGCTTACGCCATCTGAACTTGGATGACAAGATGTGTCAGCAGGTCAGTCTGCATGTCTTGGAACAGGTGTACCCTCACGACCTCATCTGTGAGCAACTTAGCACGCATCACCGATGGGAGAAGCGCGAACGCGTGCTGAGCATGGTCACGCTCGTTCACGTCCTGCTCGCCGCCGCCCTGTGGACGCGCTTGGCCTTGCCACGCGTGCTGGAACGGCTGGCTCGTCCCTTGCATGTGCTGGGTCTGCCTCTTTCTGACATGCAGGTCACGGCCCCCGCGTTCTGCTATCGTCGCCAGCACTTAGGCGTCGAGCCACTGCAAGGACTCTTTGCTCGCTGCTGTCGGCCTGTGTGTACCCCTGCCACCGTAGGTGCCTATCGCTTTGGCAAACGACTGATGGCTCTCGATGGCACCATGCAGGATGTGGCTGATACCCCAGCCAATGCTGCCGTCTTCTCTCGCCCCAGCAATCAATACGGCCCCAGCCCCTTTCCCCAACTGCGCTTGGTGCTGCTCTCCGAATGTGGCTCGCATGCTATTGTCGCTGCCAGTATCAGCGATTGCACCCCCTCCGAGCAACGGCTCGCCTATGATCTGCTGCCCTCTATGGGGGCAGACATGCTGCTCTTGCATGATGCTCAATTCACCGGCTTGCAGTTCTGGCACACCCTTCGCGCTCAGCACTCTCATGTGCTGGCCCCTGTGCCCAGCCACCATCTGCCCCGTTACCAGCGTCGATTGAGCGATGGTAGCTCTTTGGCGAGCTATGTCCCTAGCCTCCAGCAGAGCCGTGAAGGGATCACGCCCGTGCTGGTGCGAGTCATTGAGTATCGCATCACCGATGCTCGTTTGGGCGAGCCAGAGCAGGTGTACCGCTTGGCAACCACCTGGCTCAATCCTCGTACCGCGCCAGCACGGGACCTCATCGACTGCTACCACCAACGCTGGGAAATCGAAACCAGCTTGGATGAGATCAAGACGCACCAACGCTTGCAACAGCCGGTCTTGCGCTCCCGAACGCCTGGAGGGGTGCGACAAGAAGTCTACGCGGTGCTCTTGGCGCATTATGCCGTGCGAACGCTGATGCATGAGGCGGCATGTGAGGCCGACCTCGACCCAGATCGCCTCAGTTTTACCGACGCCCTCTTTGTCGTGGCAGAGACCACGCGCGACCTGGCGCAAGTCTCCCCCTGTCAGCGCGGTGCCTTGATGCAGGAGATGAGAGACCGCGAAGCGGCCTCTCTGTTGCCAGAACGTCGCTTGCGAGCCAACCCTCGTGTCCTCAAAAAGCTCTACCCCAAGTACAAACGCAAGCCCTCCGACGCTCCTCCCATTCCTCCTTTCGATCCCTCCGCTCAGTTTCTCAATTTTGTCGTTCTTCTTATTTGAAGTGTATTGACCACAAGGGTCGCCCCTACCATATACAACGGGCTTGAGCCATACAACGTGTATAGTAGGGGACGACCCTTGTGGTCGCCCATTGGTATTAGTCTCCAGTTCGTCTTATTTGAATAGTATTGACCCTTGTGGTCGCCCGTCGGTGTTTCTTACCATTTTTCATCTACCGCATATTTCTCAATACGATGCAAGCACCTCAATCAATATCTCCCAGAATCGTTCCACATTCAATCCATAACCCACACGCGCGTTTATAGGCTTCTCAAGTGTGTTGTGTACGTCACATACGGTCCGCCCTGCGCTCAATCGGCTCATTGTTTCAATTTCGACGTACATATCCGATGCGGAAATGATGGTTGGATCGCTCACGGCGGCGACAGCACAGGGGTCGTGGACAGGAGGCGATGAAAAGCCGAAGACATTTTTGTAGCTGTCAGCAAAATAGACGAGCAGGTCGGCGGCAAAGTTTGCAACAGGACGGTTAGTATTACGGATACGACTCACAATCTCCTCGGTCGCGAGTGCCTGATGCGTCACTTCTAGTGGAACCATAGTTAGCGGACACCCACATTTGAAGACGATTGAGGCGGCCTCCGGGTCGAACCATATATTGAACTCGGCGGAAGGAGTGGTATTGCCAAGTCCAATCGCTCCACCCATCAACGAGATAGCTTTTAGCCTGGAAATGATAGCAGGTTCACGACGCATGGCAACGGCAATATTCGTAAGCGGTCCCGTTGCTACAAGCGTAATATCACCATCGGAATTTAGCAACAGGTCAATGAGCAGATCGACGCTGTGTTGTGGGACTAGCTCAATATCCGGTTCAGGCACATTCGGCCCATCCATGCCAGAAGCACCATGAATATTCGCGGCATAGCGTGCTGGTCGCACCAGTGGACGATCCATGCCCATTGCGATAGGAATGTCGCGAATATTTGCGAGAGAGCAGACCTTGAGCGCATTATGCGCCGTCTTCTCAACCGATTGGTTGCCTGCAACGGTTGTGATGGCAAGCAATTCAAGCGCGGGATGATGTGCGGCAAGGAGTATCGCGATGGCATCATCGTGTCCGGGGTCACAGTCGAGAATGATTTTCTGTCTCATACATCTTCTTTCATCGGTAATTTTTGATGCCTCTCACTATATTGCTCAAGACAACCACACGTCAACATGCTAGCCCGTTTGTATGATATATACTTGTATTATGAGCAATAACATACAGCAACAATCACTACTAAAAAACCGCAATTTCATGCTGCTGTGGAGCGGTCAACTTGTTTCATGGGTAGGCACAGAAGTTACGGGAATTGCACTTCCTCTTGTCGTCCTTTCGCTGACAGGCTCGTATGCTCAAGCGGGTACGATTGCGGCAATGAGAGGGCTTGTCTATGTTGTACTTGCAATCCCTGCCGGAGTTGCCATCGACCGTTGGGACCGCAGGACAGTGATGATTATTGGCAATATCGGTAGTGGCGTGGCGATGAGTAGTGTATGCATAGCAATGCTGTTTGGACACCTCACTATTCCTCAACTCTATATTGTCGGTATCATCGAAGGGTCCTTCTTTGTCTTCGCAAACCTTGCACGTTTCGCCTCGTTTCCGCGTGTCGTGTCAAAAGAACAATTTCCGGCTGCTGCTGCACAAAGTAGTGTTGCGGATAATATTGCGTTGCTTACTGGACCTCCGCTCGGAGGCTTCCTCTTTCAAGTCGCGGGCGCCTTCTTGACATTTTTTGCGGATGCAGCCTCTTATTTCATCAATGCATTTGCACTCTTGTTTGTTACCGCACGTTTACAAGAGGACAAGGAGGAGACACAAACTGCGCTATTGAGAGATATTCGCGAAGGTATCCAATGGTTTTTGCGGCAACCCACGATACGGTTGCTCAATATCTTGACTGCAGGAGGTACGGTTGTTACTTCTGGTTTGTACTTGCTCATTATTTGGATAGCTAAACAACACCACTCTTCGTCATTCGTGATTGGGCTTGTGTTTGCGCTGGGAGCATTGGGGGGTATCATTGGCTCATCGTTTGCGAGTCGCATTCATAAGAGTTTTCGTTTTCACACCTTATTGAGAGCAACAACATTGCTCAACTGCTTGATATTTGCCTGTTACGCCTTCGCATACAATGATTTGCTGCTAGCAACGATTACCGCGGCACTCTACATGGTTAACCCACTCTACGAAGTCACCACAGCTACCTATAGTGCTGCCGTTATTCCCGACAGAATACGAGGGCGGGTACTTAGCTTAACGCGCCTCGTCGTTCTGGCATCCAATTCTTTAGGCTATGTTATTACTGGATGGCTACTTCAATATCTTGGCAGCACATGGACAATTTCTATTCTCTTCTGCTTGTTGCTCGTTCTTGCACTCATAACCATGTTCTCTTCCACACTGGCAAAAACGTGAATAGACATATACGACTCGACGTGTCATACATCAGTTGTTATAATGACCTTGTAGAGAAGATACTGGTAACAGCACAAAACAACCTGGGGGTATACCTTGTCAGCAACAGCAAGCGGCAATTTGATTATAGGGCAATCGGGCGGAGCCACCGCTGTCATTAACGCAAGCCTTGTAGGTGCGGTTGATACCGCCCTCAGAGATGGCCGCATTCGTGGCATCTACGGCATGCAATACGGCATTCAAGGTCTGCTCAAAGAAGATATTATTGACCTACGCCAGCAGCCTTCGACGCTCTGGCAACAGCTTTTGTATGCACCATCGGCGGCACTCGGTTCGTGTCGCTACAAATTACAGGATGAGGACCCGTTGCATGCTGTAGAGATATTGCGCCGTTACAATGTGCGCTACGTCCTCTACATCGGTGGCAACGATTCGGCAGATACAGCGCATCGGATCGCACAGGCGGCCCAACAAAACAGTTATGAGCTACAAACGATCAGCGTACCCAAAACCATCGACAACGACCTGCCTTTTACCGATCACTGTTCCGGCTACGGCAGTGCAGCACGTTTCATCGCACAGGCCACGATAGACTCAACGATGAACACGATCTCCATTCCCTGGCACTACCCGGTCAAGATTATCGAGACGATGGGGCGCGATGCTGGCTGGCTCACAGCCTCTTCCGCGTTAGGCAAACGCGACGAGAACGACCCACCGCATATTATTCTCACGCCAGAACATCCTTTTAGTAGCGAGCAATTCCTGACGCAGGTGGAGGCCACGCATAGTCGTATTGGTTATGTCGTCGTCGCGGTGGCAGAAACGATTCGTGATGAAAAGGGGCAAGCTCTCGGTTCCGTTGGACAGGTAGGCACCGATGCCTTTCAACATCCCTTGCTGAGCGGAGCAGGTCAGGCTCTCGTCGATTTAGTCAAGAGCCAGCTAAAACTTCGCGCTCGCTTCGACAAACCCGGCGACCTACAGCGTATGTCTTCGGCTCACATCTCATCTACCGACCGTGACGAGGCGTATCTTGTAGGACAGGCGGGCGTCAAAGCATTACTGGCAGGTGAAAGCGATAAGATGGTCACGCTAGTACGCCATGATGAGCCACAATATCACTGCATCACTGGTCTTGTAGGGCTTTCAGAAGTGGCAAACGAGCAGAAGCTGCTACCTGACGACTATATGAATGATACAAAAACAATGGTAACACAGGCTTTTTACAACTATGCGTTACCTTTAATCGGTGAACCACTCAATACCTATCCAACCATCGAGAAGGTAAAGGTACAGCTATGATACGACGCGCAATACTGATTGTGCTTGATGGCGTTGGAGCAGGTGCCAATCCCGATGCCTCAGCGTATGGTGATGAGGGCGCGAGTTCTCTTGAGCATTGCGCTCAAGCCATAGGGGGCCTAGATTTGCCTCATCTCGGCAATCTTGGACTTGGCAATATTACGCCAATTTTGGGAACGCCACCGCAGAAGAATGTAAGCGGCAGTTATGGGCGTATGACTTCGGCTGCTGCTGGAAAAGATAGCACGACAGGGCATTGGGAGATGACAGGTGTGGTCCTGCAAAAACCTCTGCCGACCTATCCAGATGGCTTCCCCGCTGCTCTTGTCGCCCAATTCGAGCAGGCGATTGGCCGAAAGGTGATTGGCAATGTCGTGGCATCTGGCACAGAAATTATCCAGGCGTTGGGTGAGGTACATATACAGACAGGCTATCCCATTCTCTACACCTCAGCCGATAGTGTGTTTCAGCTTGCCGCGCATCAAGAGGTTATTCCGCTTGCAACCCTGTACGAGATGTGCGAAACTGCACGAAAGATGCTGACAGGAGAAAATGCTGTAGGGCGAGTAATTGCGCGTCCGTTTCTTGGTACCCCTGGTGCGTTCAAACGGACCGAGCATCGCCGTGACTTTTCGCTCGCACCACTTGGCACAACACTACTAGACCAACTCAAGCAAGCAGACAAAGATGTTATTGGACTTGGCAAAATCGAGGACCTCTTTGCGGGCCGTGGACTCACGCAGGCCGATCATACTGAAACCAATAAAGATGGGATGGCGGCGACATTGCGCTGGCTCGGACGCGATTTCGAGGGATTGCTTTTTGTCAATCTCGTAGAATTCGATATGCTGTGGGGTCATCGGCGCGATAGTCAGGGTTACGCTCAAGCACTGCGAAATGTCGATAACTGGTTTGCACAGGTACAACAGGCGATGCGACCAGATGATATCATTTTCTTTACAGCAGATCACGGCGTTGACCCAACCTTTCGCGGCACCGATCACACACGCGAATGTGTACCGCTCCTGGCATATGGACATTCGCTTCGCACTGGCATCAATCTTGGCACACGCTCGACATTCGCGGACCTCGGTCAGACGCTGGCACAGGTTTTCGGCGTCGGACCGTTGGCAGCAGGTACAAGTTTCGCACAAGATTTGGGGCTACTATCATGACAGAGACACAACGGAGAGCTGCAATAGATCAGCAAGGTTTACCATTGCATGGCGAACGTGTTACGCTACGCCGCCCTGTAGTGCAGGACGCCGCAAACGTCTTTCGCTGGGAACGAGACGACGAAGTATGGCGTTACGATCCCCACCGTCCATACTCTAACTCGATGGCGGAGTTCGTGCCTCTGTTCGAGCGCAACTATGTAGAGGGTAACGGGCGGCAATTCTGGTTTATCATCGAAGATGAGCGACATGTGCCCATTGGCACCATCACCTACTTTAATACTGATCGTCGTCTCGGTCAGGCTGAAGTTGGCCTCGGTCTGGGTGAGAAGTCCAGTTGGGGCAAAGGTTACGGCGCGGAAGCCATTCGCACACTGATACAGTATCTCTTCACAGTCCAAAACATGTCACGCATCTATGCGGAGACAGCAATGGCGAATAAGTCCGCCCGTAATGCCTTTACAAAAAGTAACTTTGCCGAGGTGGAACAAATTTTTGACCCCCGTAGCTCAGGTGAACCCTGGGTATTATTGGAAATTTGGAGGAAGAATCAACAATGAGTTCAGCAGATACAGGAGTCAATCCTAAGATATTTAGTGCCTATGATGTACGTGGCATCTATGGACAAGACCTGACCGACGAGACCGCGTACCGCATCGGTCGTGCCGCCGCGCAGTATCTCAATGTCCCTGAAATTGCCGTTGGACGCGACATGCGCCTTTCATCACCACAAATCTCGGCGGCTATCATACGTGGCATTACCGATCAAGGTGTCAACGCCATTGAGCTTGGCTTGACCACAACCGACGGCCTCTACTTCGCGGTCGGCAAGTTCAACTATCCCGCTGGCATTATGATTACGGCATCACATAATCCCGGCAAGTATAACGGCGTAAAGTTTTGCCGCGCTCAGGCACTTCCAATCAGCAAAGAGACTGGTCTGGCCGACATTCGCGATCTCGCGGTAAGTGGAAACTTCACCGAACCTACTCACAAAGGCACAGTCACACAGCGCGATATCACCGATGATTACGTCACACACGTCCTCTCGTTCATCGACGTAAGCAAGATCAAGCCGCTCAAAGTCGTTATCGATGCTGGCAACGGCATGGCAGGTATGATGGTGCCACGAGTCTTCAAGCATCTACCTTGCGAACTTGTTCCCCTGTACTTCGAGCTTGACGGCAACTTTCCACATCACCCTGCCAGTCCTATTGAGCCAGAGAATATGGTCGATTTGCAGCACAAGGTACGTGAAACACATGCAGACCTGGGAGCCGCCTTCGATGGTGATGCCGACCGCATGTTCCCTGTCGATGAGCATGGCGACCTCGTAGATGGTTCTCAGGTGACAGAGGCAATGGCGAACAGCCTGCTTAAAAAATACCCTGGTTCGACCATTCTCTACAACCTGATCGTCTCGAAGAGCGCACCAGAACTCATTACACGACTTGGTGGTAAAGCCGTTCGCACACGTGTTGGACACTCGTTCATCAAAGCCGAGATGCGTAAACTCAACGCGATCTTTGGAGGCGAACACTCCGGCCACTTCTATTTCCGCGACAACTGGTTCGCCGACTCTGGTCTGATCGCCTTCCTCATTATGCTCGAACTCGTCTCGACCGAAAACAAACCGCTCTCCGAAATACTCAAGCCATTGGACAAGGGCGTCCGCAGCGGCGAAATCAACAGCACCGTCAGCGATACACAGAGCAAGCTACAGGGGCTAGAAGAGCATTTCAGTAAAGGATCGCAGTCGGTAGACCATCTCGACGGTCTCACGATTGACTACGGCAACTGGTGGTTCAATGTACGCACATCGAATACTGAGCCACTGCTACGCCTCAACATCGAAGCGGACAACCGCGCATTGATGGAGCAGAAACGCGATGAACTGCTTGCGTTCATCCGTAATGTGAATTTATAACAAACAGGGGGGAATGTGTCGAAAATTCGACACATTCCCCCCTGTTTGTTATAAATTCACATTTGTATCCTGTTCACCATTGCCGTTCTGCGAAAGCAAACCGATGGTTAACTTCTTTAGACCAGAGGGAGCGGCGTAAACCACGCTCCCACTTACCCTCTTCGCACGCGCCTTGAAGGTTTGTGGCAATGTGTTGTAGACAGGCGCACGCTCATTGCCAGGGAACACAAGACGGATATAATCGAAGCCATAACCTGGGCTAATATCACTTCCTTCGGAATTATCAACTTTGAAGTTCAACACATAAAACTGTTGTCCCACCTTACACTGCACACCTTGATACGAGAAACGCCGCTCTACGCTCGTAAGGTGATATGTCAACGAGTGTCCAAAAAAGTTGTATGCGATTGTCGTTGTCTGTGGCGACGTACTACCAGCATATTGCGCGGAATTGAACGTGCCGCTAAAAGGCACCTTGACCAGCATTTCATTGAGCGTCGTCGAGCCAAGTTGCAATGTTAACGTTTTGAGTTGCACATGCTTATTCGGTATTGAGAAATCGAGCCAGCCACTCTCACTCGTTCCTGGCTTGGGGCCAACGGAGAGATGTACATTCATGGGAATAAGTGGATTGGTATTCGGTACAAGCAAACGAGCAATGTCATAATATACAATATTAATCTGGTCGGCAGTATGGTTCGCTACGTTCATGTCGAGGCGCACCGTTGACTGCCCTTGATGAATATCGTCATCGGCAAAAGCCAGGGCGTATTGTGCGTTTACAACAGTGATATCCAGTCCAGCATATTGTGCGGTATGTTGAACTTTTAATGTTGTTATAGGGATAGATGTCGAGCTTGGGCTACTCACTCCTGGAATTTGTACGGTTTTGAGCAAGTTCGCCGCATTCAGGCTCAAGCCACTGACAAGAACAATACCAATGATTAAAAGAATTGCCGTCCATAACAATAAGGTTGAGCGTCGCCAACGTTTGGGTTCCTCTGGCTTCTTAGGTACCACTGCACGCGGTGCGGTAGCGGTACGCGCCAATGACGACGTAGTAGTTTTTTTCTGATCCATATAGTAAGATTATTCCCTCTAAAAATAAGAATTGCTGGTATTTCCTATTGTATCAAGAGAGTGCAACTGTTTTTTCTTGACACACAGAAACGTTAGTGCTAGCATAACTTTAGTTAGTCACAGCGTTTCTTTCCTCACTCGACAGGTGATTAACACACTGCATCGCAAGGAGCATAACAATTCAATGAAGATTCATGAGTATCAGGCGAAAGATATCCTGGCTCGTTACGGGATTCCGGTACAGCCTGGGCGAGTCGCACATACACCCGACGAAGCCGAGGCTATTGCCCGCGAACTAGGCGGGCCAGTTGTGATCAAAGCTCAAGTGTACGTTGGTGGACGCGGCAAAGCTGGTGGTATACAGTTTGGTGACACACCGGAACAGGCTCGCGCCTCCGCCCAAAAAGTATTGGGTATGAATATAAAGGGTCTCACAGTCGAAAAAGTCTTGGTGACATCGAAGATTGATATTGCAGAAGAATATTACCTCGGCATCATTCTTGATCGCAAGACGCAATCACCTGTCGTAATGGTCTCAAAAGAGGGCGGCATCGACATCGAAGAGGTGGCGGCGAACACTCCAGAGAAGATTATACAGCAGCCTATCGACATGCATTGGGGTCTACGCCCATTCGAGGCACGCGAAATCATCGCACGCGCTGGCTTGCCTCATAACACCATCGCGAAAGCTGGCGATATCCTCTCGAAACTGGCAAAAGCGTTTATCGACAGTGACGCCAGCCTCGCTGAGATCAATCCACTCGCACTGACTGCAGATGGCAAGGTACAGGCCGCAGACGCGAAGATACTAGTTGATGACAACGGTCTCTTCCGCCAGAAAGAGTACGCAACATGGGCAGAGACAGAGGAGTCGAACCCATTGGAGTACGAAGCGAAGCAGGCAGGCTTAACCTATGTCAAGCTCGATGGTGATGTAGGTATCATCGGTAATGGCGCGGGTCTCGTCATGACAACGCTCGATATGGTTGCACGTGCTGGTGGCAAGCCCGCGAACTTTCTGGATATCGGTGGTGGTGCAAAGGCCGAGATTATGTACAAGGCATTGACGTTCGTGGCACGTGACCCACAGGTCAAGGGCATTCTGGTCAATATCTTTGGTGGCATCACGCGTGGTGAAGAGGTAGCGAAGGGCGTCATTATGGCGCAGTCGGACCTGCCTAAAGGGATGCCGATTGTGGTACGTCTCTCCGGTACAGGTGCGGAAGAGGGCAAAGCACTCCTCAAAGACGCTGGTCTCGCCTGGGGACAAGATATGCGCGAGGCATCGGAAAAGATTGTCGCCGCTATTCACGCACGCGGTACACAACCACACGAAGTATCAAAAGAGCCAGAGTCACGGATAGAATAAGAGGATAGAGCGATGAGTATTTTGTTAGATAGCACAACGAAAGTGATTGTGCAGGGTATCACTGGTCGTGAAGGACTCTACCACACCCGCAATATGAAAGCGGCAGGGACCAATATTGTCGGCGGCGTCACTCCTGGTAAAGGTGGCGAGACCGTCGAGGACTTTCCCGTTTTCGATACCGTTGCCGAGGCAGTTCAAGCAACAGGAGCTACGGCCTCGTGTATTTTTGTGCCGCCTGCAGGTGCTGCCGACGCCATCATGGAGGCAGCAAGCAGTGGTATTGATTTGATTGTGTGCATCACCGAAGGCATTCCTGTTATTGATATGACTCGTGCTATGTTGGTCGTCCATGAACATAACGCACGTCTGATCGGGCCAAACTGCCCCGGTATGTGTACGCCAGGACAGGGCAAGATCGGCATTATCCCGTACCAAATTTTCACTCCTGGTCCCGTCGGCTTCATCTCACGCTCCGGTACACTCACCTACGAGGTGGTTTCGCTGCTGACGGCGGCTGGTCTCGGTCAATCGTCCTGCATCGGCATTGGCGGCGACCCTATCATCGGCTCAACCTTTGTTGACTATCTCAAATTGTTCGAGGCTGATCCACAGACGAAAGCTGTGGTGATGTGCGGCGAAATCGGGGGTAGCGACGAAGAAGATGCCGCCGAGTACATTAAAACCATGAGCAAACCCGTTGTGGCCTTTATCTCAGGACGCACCGCCCCTGCTGGCAAACGTATGGGTCATGCTGGTGCGATTATCTCCGGCAATACAGGCACTGCACGGGGCAAAGTAGCGGCGTTACAGGCTGCACATGTGCCTGTTGCTGATACCATTTTCGATATTCCCGAACTCGTTCAGAAAGTGTTGTAGTCGGGCAAGGGCGCCCGCAAGGGGACGCCCCTCCCATACCCGAAGTGGCTCTTGACGCATGGTCTTATGGGAGGGGCGTCCCCTTGCGGGCGCCCTTGTTTCCCATCTACTGAGGATTTATTATGACAACCGCTCTCATTTATGACCCGATTTTTCTGGAACATATAACACCATCGAAACATCCTGAACAACCACTGCGCGTTCAATTAGCGTACGAAGGACTTGAAGAACTGAGCTGGCTGACACGCGAAGGGCTGGTACAGATTAAACCACGCGCGGCAACCGTAGATGAGTTGGCGGCGGTTCATGATCGAGATTATATACAAGAGGTTGCCGATGCCTCACGACAGATAGCGGAGGAAGAGGACAAAGATGGCTATAAGACGGCTTTCTTTGCTACTGATACCTACGTGTCCACGAAGTCATATGAGGCCGCGATTACGGCTGCTGGTGCGCCAATCACCGCGATTGACGCGATGATGAGAGGCGAAATCAAGAACGCCTATTGTCTTGTGCGCCCTCCCGGACATCACGCGCTACCTGATGATGCGATGGGCTTCTGCATCTTTAACAATGTAGCCGTTGCCGCTCGTTACGCTATCGACTCCTATGGCCTTGAACGGGTGATGATTATCGACTACGACGTGCATCATGGCAACGGCACACAGGATATGTTTTACAGCGACCCCCGTGTCCTCTACTTTTCAATTCATCAGGCACCCTTCTACCCTGGCACAGGTGCATCGGACGAACTAGGCGAGGGAGCAGGACATGGAACGACAATCAATGTGCCTATCCCTGCAACATGCGGCTTCGATACCTACGAGGCTGTGTTCCGACAGGTGATGGCACCTGCAGCCGACCGCTTCAATCCACAACTTATCCTGGTTTCGGCAGGCTTCGATGCTCATTGGAAGGATGCCATTCCACAGACAAGCACTCATACACAGATGTACCTTTCTACGGCGGGCTTTTTCAGGCTGAACGAGATTATTCTCAATCTCGCTGATCTGCTTTGTGATGGGCGTCTGATTATGGTGCAAGAGGGTGGCTACAATGTGCAGGCGACAGGGATGTGTGTCGCAACGTGTGTCAATCAGTTGCTCGGTGGTGATGCCGCGGTCGATAGCTTCGGACCACCGCCAGTAGACCCGACGCGCTTGAATACAGACGTATTGATTGCGGAACTACGCCGTATTCATGGACTCACCGGCTATCGTATGCGTAATTTCAAGAAGCCAGACGTAGAGCGATTGCGACGCGAGATGAAGGGGCCTGATACTCCCGACTCCGATAACGCTTGAGAGGAAAGACACTCGCCATGCAAGCGACGCACCTGGACACCTATCAAATACGTATGTTGACACAGGCAGATATAGCATCTGTTGAGCGGCTTTTGCGTACTTCGGAATACATCTATCAACGCTTCACCGTGGATGAACTACCCTTGCTGCTTAAACACTATCCAGCAATGGGTCTGTTTAATGGCTCCACAATGCATAGCTTTCTGCTCGCGCAGAGCGTAAATATACCAAGTGCGTGGATTGGCGGCTTCGGCGTCAGTTGGACGGAGAGCAGCCATTATCTGGATATTCTGTTTCGACTACTCAACAAGCTCTCATCTCATCTTGTAAGGCAAGGAGTGACGCACCTGCACTACTCAGGCAACGATTCCTCACGTGACTGGCTCCGTGAAGTGCTATTAAAACATGGCTTTCTCCCCTATCGCCGCCTCTATTCCTACGACAAATACGACTATAAGATACCTGCACAGGGTAATCAACAAGTGCTGATTCGTCAGGTCAATATCAAAGGCAAGTGGGGCAAGGCGGGGGATATGGCGGCACTGCTCGACATTGAGCAGGCATGCTTTGAAGATTTATGGCGTTACGATGCAACAGGTTTTACCGATGTTGCAGCCACACACCCTTACTTTGTTGTCGCGGAACTCAATGGAAAAGTTGTAGGCTACCAGTTCAACGCGCTTGATAGTGATTACGGCTACCTTGTGCGTATCGCCATGCATCCCTCCGCAGAGGGCAAGCAGATAGGGATACGCTTGATGGCGGAGGCAACGCGCTTCTTTGAGCGTGAACGCGTAACGCGCATCATGCTCAATTCGCAAGACGACAACGCACACGCGCACCGCCTCTACGAGTGGTTCGGCTTCGAGCGCATTCATCAATTGGGATTCGTGCTGAGAAAGCGATTGTGATAAATTTCTTTCTGTCCCCACTTGCAATTTCTGAAGATCTATGTTATATTGATTGCATGAGCAAGCAACACAATACAGAGGAACAACAAAAGACAAGAGAACGCATCATCGCAGCAACCTCTAAGGTGTTCGCGGAGAAGGGATACGAGGCGACAACGCTGAGGGAAATCTCACGCGAGGCTCAAGTTGCACCTGGACTTGTGCATTACTACTTCGGTGGCAAGGATCAGTTGCTCGTCGAGGTTCTGGACGCCTCTGGTCGGCGTTTCCATCAGGCCGCTGAGCAACTCGCCGAGCATATGCCTACTGATCGGTCTGTAGAGGCATTTTTGACGCTCATTCGTGATCGTTTCGATCAGGAACCGGATGTGTATCGTTTGCGCTACGAATCGTTTTCACTTGGCTTACACAATCCTCTTCTCGAACCAAAGGTACGAGAACAGCTTGTACGGAGACGGGAGGAGATTGGCCCTGTGATAGCAAAAGTATTGGATATGGAGAGTACAAAGAGTTCATCTCCTGATCCAGCTAGCTTAGCAGCTCTTCTGCTCGCTATTTTCGATGGGCTGGCGTTGCAAAAGATTATGGACTCTACCTTCGATCTCGATGCGGGGTATCAGGTTCTTGCTCAGATGCTGCGCTGTTTTCAACGTCCTGATTGACACTATTGTTTTTTTGCATGTTTTTGCTCGCTCAAGCAAGCAATATGAAAGCTACTAAAAAGAAAAGGAGAATATCATGAACGCTATCGTACTTCAACCAGGGAAAGGTCGCTCAATCGCTATCGGTCCTATCCATCTCAACGTGTTAGAAGATGGCACAAACACACGCGGCACAATGGCAATTGCTGAATTTACCATTCCACCACATGCACCAAGTCCATTTCCTCATGTTCATCACGCTCATGAGGAGGGCTTCTATGTGCTGGAAGGCGAACTAGAGTTTAAAGTGGATGGAGAAACTCTTCGTGCTAGGACAGGAAGTTTTGTTATGGTACCGATTGGCGTACCGCATACGTTCTCGAATCCGGGCAATACTCCTGCTCGCTTCCTGAATACATTTACACCGCCGCAGTACATTTCCTACTTTAAGGAAATGAGCGAACTGGTGTCCAAATCAGGTCAACCTACTCCTGAGCAAGGACGGGCTATTATGGCTCGCTACAATACTGATGTTCTTGCATAAGCAAGAATTAAATAGAAAGGATACATTTCATGAACAACCTACCTGCTTCAACTCCTACGACTCGCAGAGTGACCTTCGCCGATGGTTTGACCGTGCGTATCGACGAGCAAGGAAGTGGTCGTCCTATTCTCATCTTGCATGGTGGTGGTGGCCCACCAACCGTGTCTAGCCTCGCGAATCCACTGTCCGCACATGCACATGTAATCGTACCGACACATCCCGGCTTTATGGGTGAGCCTCGTCCTGCGTGGTTTGATAGCGTCGATGATCTCGCCCTCGCCTACCTCGAACTGCTCGAACGGCTAGACTTGCGAAACGTCATGGTTATTGGCTCCTCAATAGGCGGTTGGATCGCGTCTGAAATGGCAGTGCGAGATACGACACGTCTAAGCAGTATCGTCCTTATCGACGCTGCTGGTATACAGGTCGATGGTCAATCCCTTGTTGATGTGTTCCCTTTGACTCCTGACCGGTTTGCCGCTCTTGGTTTCCATAATCCAGCAGCCTTTCGCATTGACCCTGCCACGCTTAGCCAAGAACAGTCTGCTGCAATAGCGGCAAACTTCCAGGCACTCGAAGTGTACACTCAGAAGAAGGGCATGGAAGATCCCAAGTTAAGGCGACGACTTAGTCGTGTGAATATTCCAGTCCTCGTCCTCTGGGGCGAAAGCGACCGTCTCATAAACCCTGACTATGGACATGCTTATGCTCAATCGTTCCCCCACGCTCACTTTGAACTCATTCCTGAGGCTGGGCATCTGCCACATATTGAGCAACCTGTACGCGTACTTAAAGTCGTGCAGGAGTTCGCCGACAGCATCGCTACTACGCCACCAATTGCAAGATAGTTCCAGGTATGCTTTTTAGTAAAGGTATCCCGACTCGTTTTTTACTCGATATTGCTTGTATGAGCAAGCAATATCGAGTAAGGAGAAATTACACGTTGCATTTCCTTTCTATTTAACTCGAATACCGACACGCTCTAAAAGGCGTCGGCTAAGGTCGGCTCGGTATTTGATAGGTTTTTTGTCTGGGCTATGTGAGTCTGAACCAGAACTGGTTAGTAAGTTATGCTTCTGAGCATACGATAGATACATGGCAATTTGCTCTGGCGTGTGTGTAGGATGGTAGACCTCGAAGCCATCAATGGAAACTTCCTGGCGAAGTTGATCCAGCAAGCAGACATCATAGCAGATGAAGCCTTCCCGCCGTCCAGGATGAGCGATGAGACAGACGCCCCCACTTCGATGAACTGCATCAACGACTGACGCGATATCATTGGTTGCATAAAAGAAACCCTCATCAAACACAATCTTTGCAGAAGCTTCTTCGTCGGTCTCATAGCCGTGTTGTTTTAGCAAAGCGACAAGATCAGTCGCCTGGCGCGGCTCTCCTCCACTCTCCTTCAATACTTCTTGCTGGCGTGGAAACGCATAGCCTTTTCGCAATAAATTCTGGTATACATTCTGCGTAATCTCTTGTTGACGACGCAGTACATCTTGAGCGAGGTCTTGCAACTTCTTCTCTTGTGGATCAAATCCATAACAGAGAACGTCGGTCGCCTCACATTTCCACGATGTACTCATTTCTGCCGCCACAAGCACAGGCAATTGTTTCTGTGCTGCTAGATATTGCAGTGCTGCAACGGTATCCACACGATCATGATCTGTTATGGCTACCATGCCGAAATTTTCACTTGCGAGATAGTCAATCAACTGCTCAGGATGCCATACACCATCGCTATAGGTGGTATGCATTTGCAGGTCGATAGAGGCATCAGGTGCGAGTATTAGATTGGTCGTTGATAGTTCCACAGGCTAATCCCTTTCATGACTGATTTCCAGCGCGTGTCGGCTTACTTCGCTCGCTCAAATAAGCATCGAACTCATCCAGAGTACGGACACCTTGTTGTAGTACGGCATCGTAGATATCAACGCTCGACACTTCTTGCCGATAGAAGGGAAGCTTGTACCATACGTCTTTGATGCGAAGGATGGCGAGGCGTGTTTCGGGCGTGAGTTGCTGCTTGACGGTTTCGTAGATTGGTTCTGGATGAATACCTGGAGCGAGCCAGAACGAGATGTCGATCTTCCAGTCGCTCTCGGACTGCCTGTCATAGTAGACCATGAAGAAGTAGCGTTCATCGTGCAGCAGTCCAGTTGGGTTGTAGAATTCGCTTTCGTTGAGATAGCGTCCCTGTTTGACATGAGGATGCGTCAAGAGAGGTTGCACTGCTTCATACGCTTGCTTGCTGGTTATGCCAGGGCTTGAGACTGCTATATCAATATCGCGCCATGTCATGAGTCCGAGAACAGAGCTACCAAGCACGCGCACAGTGCCAACCCTACTCAACACGGCTACGATGCCAAGCTCCTCTACCACAGCTTGCGCCTCTTTTTGGAGCATATCTTGACGCTGTAATAACTCATTAGCTTGCTCTGAATCTAGCTCGTCCTGCTCTATTATCAAGGATGTGTTCTCTTTATCCATTGTTCTATTATGCTACTTTCACTCAGATATGCATATCAACATCAAAATCATAGGCTTCTTGCACCACATCATCGGGTGCAAACAACTTATAGAACTCTTGTAGAGCGTGCTGTTGAGTTATCTCATCCGAGTCGCTGAAGAATATTTGACTCCCATAACTACCTATTTCCTGCACGACCCATTCGTATTTGTAGTATGCGATTGCAGTGAGATTTAGTTGAAATGCTTTTGTTTTATCGTAGCCACTCAGAAACTGCTCTTGTTCCTTGCCTGTAAAGAACATTAAGTCTCGCTCCCTCGGAGCAAGCATCACATCGTCCCAATCTATAAGCACAATGCGACCATCGTTATTGACAAGAATATTGGACTGATTCGGGTCAGCATGACAAAGCACAAGTTCAGAATTTTGTTCTCTCAACAAGCGTCCAAGTGCTTCTGTTCTTGCAAGTATCGCCTGTATCTCTTGCTCTTTGCTTAAAATAAAGTGAGCAAGTTCATAAGAGCTTCCTACTAAACCAGAGGTGGCAGTATATCTTACCACTTTCTCCGCTTCATGTTCCCAGGCAGGGATAAAACTTTCAGACTTTAGCATTTGTCTAAGAGCATTTGGAAGTTTAGTTTGATGTAATACAGCAAATATGCTACCAACTTCTTGCCATCGCTCAAACAAAAAACCGTTATCCATTACCGTTTTTCCCTTCAAATAAGGGTAAACCACGAGATTGTGTTGGGCAAGACTTGTCCATAACAAATCTTGTCTATTAGGTACCGCTGGAATGACAAAGTGATACCCCATTTCATTGTATAAGAGCGCGGGAATGGTGACAGAAAGTGGGTCAAGTTTGTGTCGTACTATTTTGACAAAGCAGGTATGCTCGTCTGCCTCTATTGCTTTATAGCACCACGATGCTTCACCAACAGGAATAAACTGAAGCGTTTTGACATTCAAGCCATAACTCTCATGAAGTTGAGCAACAATCTGGTTATCCGAAACAAACGAGGGTCTCTGAATCATGGAGATATTATGCCAGACCCATGAGACACCATACATCCAGTGGTGCCAACTTGTTCTTTACATATAAAGGTGCCATTTGCGCGACACGCACATCAGAGCGCACACGGTGCAGCGTCGAACTATTTAAGAGGATGTTGTTGTCGGAGGCGTTCGATTGTAAGCGTGAGGCTATGTTGACGGCATCACCTATGGCGGTATAGTTCTGGATGCGTCCCTGTGAGCCAATGTTGCCAACGGTGGCGCGATCAGTGTTTACGCCGAAGCCAAACGAGATGGGTACGTCCTGTAAATGTGTACGCTGATAATTGAGGACCGCTATACGCATTTTCCAGGCAGCACGAATGGCACGTAACGCATGGTCTTCTTGTGAAAGCGGCGCGTTGAAGATCGCCATGAGTGCATCGCCCATGAAGGCGGTAATCGTGCCTTCTTCATCCCAAACTTCTTTGACCATGATTTCAAGGTAGGTGTTGAGCAGGTTCATCACCTGTTCCGGCGCAAGGCTCTCACTCAGGCGTGTGTAGCCACGAATATCGGCGAAGATGACGGAGACTTCGCGCGTCTCCCCACCAAGATTGAGTGCCAACGGGTCTCGAATAAGCTGTTGTACCACATTAGGATGCACATACTGCTCAAAGATGCGGCGAATCTGTTTTGCCTGCGCCTCCGAACGTTTCAGCAACGTGCGGTCGTCGATTACGAGAGCGGTACCAATCGGCTCGCCCTGTGTATCGCGTAGGGATGATACCGAAATACTCAGGTTAATCATGCCATCACGCTCAGGAATTTCGCCGTCAAAAGCACGGGGTACAACCGTTCCATTTTCATGATCGGTAATCGCGGTTCCTAACAGTTCAATTAACCCAATTTGTGGTAGGTGTTGAAAAACCGTCTTATAATGCTTGCCTACAACAAGCTCTGGAACAAGTTGGAGAATTAAGCCTGCAGCACCGTTGAAGGTTGTAATCGTACCAGACGGGTCGGTGGTAATCACACCATTCGCGATAGAAGCAAAGATGTTGTCCATGTATTTTTTATCTTCCTGGACCTTCTGAATAGCCTTGTTGAGGTCAGCGAAGAGACGCGCATTATCAATCGCAATGGCAGCCTGATTACAAAATGCGCTGAGCATATCGCGATGCCGGGGACCAAACAGGTTCGCATTGATACGGCTATCGACATATACAGCTCCAATGCATGTGTCGCGCACGATTAAGGGAGCGCATAGAATCGAGCGAATGCCGTATGCCATGATACTCTCATGGCCTTTGAATACGTCGTCGAGTTGTGCGTTATCGGAGAGCAATGTTTCGCGGTTACTAATTACACGCATCACAGAGCCGCGACTAATCTTGAACGCACTCTGGTCGATTGTTTGTGCCTGCTTATCACGGGCAATAGTAAACTCAACAGCGTTTGTTTGGGGATTGACGAGCATGAGGAAACCACGTTCAGCATTCACGAACTCAATCACACAATCCATAACGAGGCGCAGTACCTCATCAAGCTCAAGCGTCGAATTAAGTGTACGTGCAATTTCATAGAGCGTCTCTTGTTCACTCTTTTGCTGCTTCAACGTACTAATACTGGAATTGAGTTCCTGCCGTTCAAGATCGAATACCGCTTGCGAGGCATTGTTCCCGCCAATTGGTCCTTGCAGCGTTTGCAAGACACGCTGTATCGTCTGATTCAGGCGACCTAACTCTAAATCGGCAACACGACTTATGTGTAACGCTTCGCTAAGTAAACGTACACGCGGATCGCCGCCATCGCTGGCATAGCGTCCTTCGACAGCAACTTCCAGTTTATGAGTATGTTCATGCAGAGTACGCGAAATATTTCGTAATGTATCACCAACTACACGTAGATCATTACTTGCTTTCCCTGCAACATCAGGTAACACCGCCAAGAGAGGGCCTCCCATGTCTGACAAATACGGCATGACATACATATATACGTTCACGCACTACGATTATATCACAACGATTTTGGCATATTCTGGCAAATATGCAGGGAGACCGCAAGGGTCTCTCCTACATGTAGACAATATATGTAGGGGAGACCCTTGCGGTCTCCCTGTATGTTCGATTAGTTAACCCCATTTTGTGCGAGATATGCAGTGAACGATGTCGGTTGAAAGCCAAAGTCGCGCTCGACGCTGTTCAGATCGGTGGTATTGTTGAATGCGAAAAGCGACATAGCAGCAGGAGTCAAGGGCGGTTTAGGCAACACAGCGGCCATTACTGCTGCCCCAAGGCCGATCAGTGGTGTCGGCGCGTAGACCTTGAGGCGATTTTTGTGCATAGTTTTGAGCAGTTCATCATAGATTTGTGAGAATGAATAGTAGGCAGGGCCACCAATGGTGTACGTTTTCTTGTTCGTGCCTGCTGGATTTTCTAGCACTTTGAGAATGACGGTGACGACATCCTCTACGTAGATGGGCTGGAATAGAGTCCCACCACCACCAATGAGCGGTAGCACAGGGGCAGTACGAACAAGATCAGCTAATCCTTTAATAAAGGGGGAGCCTTTGCCGAAGAGGACCGAAGGTTGGATGATGGTATAGTCCAGGCCACTATCAACCAACATTTTCTCGGCGAGATAACGGCCTTGCATATAGCTTCCAGGTTTGTCAGGCTTTGTGCCCAACCCACTCAATTCAATAATGCGCTTAACACCTGCATTCTTTGCAGCTTTAATCAGGTTGGCACTACCATTGACATTTGTGTTGTCGTAATAATTGTGTGTCAAAGCCTTGTGGTCTGCTGTGATAAATGCAGCATGTACGATAGTGTCTACACCCTGAACGGCTGCGTTCAGCGTGTTTGATTGTGTAGTATCGCCCTCGACAAGTTCAACCTTGTCGGAAGATAAAATTGTTTTCGCGCGTGTAATATCACGCACCAGACAACGAGGTCGTTCTCCCTGTGCCGCCAATCGGTTTACAAGGTGTCGCCCAATGTATCCAGCCGCGCCCGTGATAAGTATCATGTGTTCGCCTCCTTGTAGTATTGCTACCCATGAGACGCACAACACAGCAAAAACAAGTAATAATTTGTGCGTATCACTAGCAAAGAGATTCGGCAGGAAGAAAAATACGAATCGTGACGCCGCCACCTGGCGTACTTTTCACAGTCAAGCTGCCACCTGCAATAGCAAGCAAGGCACTATGCGTGAGCAGGCCACCACCCGTACCGCTAGTAGAACTTGTTGCAGAGACAATACCAACACCATCATCAGCAATAAGCAGTTCGAGTCCTAGACTATACGAAGCCTTTATAGAGAGACAGAGGTGTCGGTGAACGTCGGAGCCTCGTCCATGACGCGCTGCGTTTCGTAGTGCCTCTTGTACTGCCGCGAAGATCAATTCGGCTATCGCAGGCGGCACAATCTCGTCAATACGACTCATCACTCCTTCTGAAAGAGTCCACTCGACCTCATCAAATGCCTGTTGAAAGTCTTGTTTCAGCATAGTATGAATGGCGTGCAACATGCCATCGCGTTCTAAACGGTGGGGTGCGCTCGGTGTGTTCGCTCTCATCATCGCCGCCAAACGCCGATGCGCGTCGCTAATGGTGCTGATCGCGTCATCAAGTGCTTCGTTCTGCTGCCCAGTACAGGCAACCTGATTACACTCATCATTTCCTGCATAGCGAACCGTTTCCAATCGTAGCAGGGCAAGATGCATCTGTGGCAAAATTTCATCATGCAATACACGTCGATGCTGAGCATCGAGCAACTTCACATCAACAATACGGCGACGTAGCAGACCAGAAACAGCCTGCATCGCTTCGTGATCGCGTAGTGTATCGAGGATGCGCTGCCCACATGCTTGTGCGATATCCATATCCTCTTCGGTAAAGAGGCTACCGTCATGGCGCGGCCCAAGATAGAAGGTCGCCACGATGCCAAGTTCATCGTAAATCGGTAAGACCCAGCAGAGCATCGTTTGTCCCTGCAGCGTCATACGTATACGAGTTGGGGTTCGTTTCGCTAACACTATATCACTCTTTTTTAGAGCAGCTAGCTGTGGCTGCGTTTTTACGGCGAACAGGGCTTCACCACCTTCATCACCATTTTCTGTTATCGGCCAGCGATAGGTGAAGTTTTTCCGCACCGAGCCAGTGAAAACAGCCAGCCGTGCACATTGCACCTCTAACACGTCGTTGCACAGATGAAAGAAGAGGTCTTCCATGCTTTGTTCTGTCTTCTCCACATCCGTCTGTAACCAGTGGTGCAGGTTGGCACTGCGTAGGAATGGTCCCAACATCGAGATATAGCGGTCATGGGCGGTATAGCTGCTCCAGGTAAAGAGGGCATAGGCTGTGGTGGCGAGCGAGGTTATCAAGAGTAACGGACCAAGATCGCTCTGTGTCAACGTAACGAGGAGTGCGATAAAGATTGCAATGGTCGTCGCTACAATCACAATACCGCGCCACTGCTCGAAAAAGCCGCGTCGGGCCAATGGGCGTTCAATCAGGATACCGTGCCGCACAACCGAGTAACCAAGCAAGAGAAGAATTACAGCCACAAAACCTGTTGCGATAATATCGAGACCAATCAGATTAAGAGGAAGGACGCTCATCACCCTTGGAACAATCGTCTCCTCATGTCCTCCATGTCGCAACCAACTTATCATTGACCAGACTCCCAGAACGCCGAGACACGTTGTCAATCCCACCATAAGGAGGGCGGCTACCAGTAAGCCGGGGCGTGAAAGGTGCCAGGACAGTGCGGGTTCTTCAAGCATGTCAACCTGCACATGGTCATCCCAGAATGCATCGGCGAGACGATGGCGCAAAGCAACTTCGTTTTTTTCTCGCATATGCCAGAGGACACGGAGCAGACGCCCAATGCGTGTAGGCGTGAACCAGGGACCAATCGCGCAGAATGTCACATAGCATAAGAAGAAAATTGGCAGTAATACCAGGGGCGACAAAATGCTGATATGTTCAGGCTCCGGCACATCGCCATATGCCAGCAACCGTATCGTGCCAAGAAAGGTAAATGTCGATTGATTGAAGAGCAAGAGGACAAATATACTACACCCAAGTAGGCCGCTTACAAGCAGCAGGAGAGGGCGACGCCGACGCCACCCTTGATTGATGAGTGCGGCGTAGTGTAATCCTATCACGAACCAGATATAGGGAACACCAAGCGCGGGTAGCCAGATGAGATGCCATAACGCATCTGCTGAAATGAAGCTGGTTGTCTGGAAGGGCGGGTTAGAGATGAGCAAGGCGTGTAAAAAGAAAAAGAGTGCAGCAAGGCCGAGGCCAGTAACGCCGACGCGAGCAATCGAACTACCGCGATTACCGTTGAGCCAGACGGTGAACGCGAGCCAGAGAAAAGCGATAAGATTAAAAATGGAGAGTGCCAGCACAATTGTTTGTAGCAGGTGGGCTGGCTCAAGTAAAGTATGTAAAGCCATAGTTATTCTTCTTTGTACAACGGAACCCATTCCCCTCGACGATCCTGCACAAGCGCAACACCTTCTTCATCCCACATAATCATCCTATTGAGAATGTAGATAAGTGTTGCGCGTGCGCGTGCGACCTTATCATCGACGGCATTATCACTCAATCCCCACGAGGCATAGATACGCCCATTGGTGCGACTCACTGCGCGTTTATCGTGCAAACTCAATCGCGCGGCAATCTGCTCATTCGTCATACCTTGCGCGATCAGTTCAGCGACACGTAGCTCATTTGGCTCCAACAGCGCACGTGGCGATTGCTCGTCCAGGTCTCGCACCTCTTGCACGCGGTCTTCGATCTCTGGGTCAACGAGACTACGCCCATTCACAGCATCACGCAGTAAAGGCACAAGCATACCGGGTAAAAGATAGTTGCTTTTCCGCACGTAGGCATAATGAGTTAGAATGCCAGAGGCGCGAAATTCGCGATAATACTCGTCGTCGTCTTGAATCGAGTAAAAGACAACGGGCATGCGTGGACGCTCACGGCGAATTGCAACGGCTGCCCCGACCCCGCTTATTGCGCTCCGCCCGACCAGAGGGTCTTGCAGTTGCACATCCATCAAGATTACGTCCATATCCAGTTCGAGCGCACGAGTCAGAGCCTCACGTCCGGTTGCAGCCTCACCTACAACTTGTATACTCCCCGTTGCCTCTAGCCCTTCGCGCAGTGCTTTACGAAGTGGTCCATGATCGTCTACCAGCAGAATTTTTATCTTTGCCATAACATTTTATACGTGCCTTCGTCGTTTACGTTTCATTACAAAGGAGCAGTCTAAGTATAACAGTTTTGGGAAGCAATGTAGAGTATTCGCAGTAGCAATGTTGGTGTTCTGTGACATTGACAGAAATGCTTTCACTATCTTTACGTTTGCTCAATTTGTGCTATACTATTTACAAACGCACGGTTCTGCTGACCCTGTGCGTCATGTGCAGGGCGCAGAGAAGATTTTTGTATTCATAGTAAAGTACTACAGGACCGCGCTCATAGGTATGTAGCGCGGTCTCAATTTTTTTAGGAGCATTCAATGGTGAATGAAGTCACTATTCGCATTGGAGGCGAGTCAGGTGAGGGTACCATCGTCGGTGGTGATATTCTCGCGCTGGCCGCCGCACGTTGGGGATATCATGTCTATACCTTTCGCACCTTCCCCGCCGAAATTCTCGGCGGTCCTTGCCTTTTCCAGGTACGCATCAGCGATGAACCCGTAAAGTCGATGGGCGACTTTGCCGATGTTCTCATCTGTCTCAATCAAGAGGCATACGACCGTAACATTGGCGAACTTCGCAGTGGTGGTGTTCTTATCTATGATCCCTCCGATTTTACTCCCACAGCAAACGACAAGATTAACTACGCTATTCCCTTTAATGAAATCGCTCGCAAAGAGGTGCAACTCTTCCAGACGAAGAATATGGTTATGCTTGGTGCTATCTCAGGGCTGTTCGGGCCACCATTGGAAGCCATCACTCAGGTTGTCCAATCAAAACTCTCGAAATCACGTAAATCCAATGAAACGCTGATGGAAAAGAACATGCTGGCACTGGACGTTGCACAGAAATATGTGACAGAACGCATCTCAAAACAAGACCAGTATCGACTGGGAGCGGTTCAGAAGGCAGATCGCGTCATCTTGAACGGCAATCAGGCCATTGTTGCTGGTGCGCTGGCTGCCCGTTGTGGTTTCTTCGCTGGCTATCCCATCACGCCTGCAAGCGATATCATGGAGGCATTGGCAAAAGAACTACCACAGGTTGGCGGCACCTTCCTCCAGGCCGAAGACGAAATGGCGGCACTCGCAGCCGTGCTGGGTGCATCTTACGGTGGTGTACGCTCGATGACAGCAACCTCCGGTCCTGGCTTTTCGCTGATGACCGAATTGATTGGCCTTTCATCAATGGCAGAGCTTCCAGCCGTGATTGTCGATTCACAACGCGCCGGCCCAAGCACAGGTATGCCCACAAAAATGGAGCAGTCCGATCTAAGCTTTGCACTCAATTCTGGACATGGTGATACGCCACGTATCGTGATAGCACCCGCTGATGTAGCTGATTGCTACCGTCTCATGATTACAGCGTTCAACATGGCCGAGCGTTATCAGATGCCCGTACTCTTCCTCACCGATCAGTCGCTTTCGGCGCGTGTGGAGAGTGTCGAGCGTAGCATCTTCCAGACGCAGGCATTACAAGAGCGTATACAACCACAAAAACAGGAACTTGTAGGTGTCGGTCAGAGTGTAGCTGAGTCAAGCTTCTCACGCTATACCTATACAGACAATGGTATCTCGCCTATGTCCATACCAGGAGTAGGCGCACCAGTATATACCGCAACGGGCTTGGAGCATGACGAGCATGGACACCCCGATTACGAACCAGAAGACCATACCGCAATGATGCAGAAACGCTATCGCAAGCTCGAAGCTGCCGCCGCAGAGTTGCCCGCACCTCCGCGCTATGGTGATGACGATGCGCTCATCGGCATCATCGGGTGGGGTTCTACCGAGGGAGCGATTCAAGAGGCGGTGGATCATGCGCGTGCAAACGGCTATAAAGTGGCATCGCTGCACCCACGCGTTCTTTCACCACTGCCGGATTCAACGATCCGCGCATTTATCGCCTCAGTACGCAAGGTGATTATCCCTGAGAACAACTACTCCGGTCAGTTGGCAAACCTGCTGGGCGCGAAATACGGTCTACAAGCTATCCGTGTCAATAAATTCGGTGGCATTCCATTCACGGCTGCCGATATCTTTCAGGCCATCGAGGAGGTTCATCCCTAATGACGCAATCTGTTATCAATCCTACGCCAAAAGATTATAAAAGTGAAGTGAAACCAACGTGGTGTCCGGGATGCGGAGACTTCGGTGTTCTCAATGCTACCTATCGGGGTCTTGCTGGTCTAAAATTGGCAACCGACGAAACAGTCGTTGTATCCGGTATCGGCTGCTCTAGTCGCTTTCCACACTTTATGAAGACATTCGGGTTTCATACCGTTCATGGGCGTGCGCTCCCTATCGCACAGGGCTTGAAGATGGCACGTCCAGACCTGACCGTTGTCGCGGTTGGTGGTGATGGAGACTTCTTCAGCATTGGTGCCGGCCATTTGCTCCACGCCGCCCTTCGTAACATTGATATTACCGTCGTGGTCATGGATAACGAGATTTACGGCCTCACCAAAGGTCAGACCTCACCGACCTCACCACATGGGCATGTCACAAAGTCTACACCCTATGGTCTACTAGCTTCGCAGTTCAACCCTATCGCAACGGTGCTTACTCTCAACGTGAGCTTTGTGGCGCGCGGCTATTCCGCGAAACCGAAAGAACTAGCCGCACTCATCGAACAGGGTATTCAGCATAAGGGCTTTTCGTTCATCCATGCACTCAGCCCTTGTCCGACGTTCTACAAAACGTTCGACGCCTGGGATGCCTCTGTGACGCCCATCGCTCCTGACCACGATACCAGTAATCGGGCACAGGCAATGGCGTTGGCAATGGAGACGGAGAAACAGTACATTGGCCTCCTTTACAAAGAAGAGCGTCCGACAATGGATCAGGCCGCGCATCAACTTGCCCAGCAAGCCAAAGAGTTCGACGTCAGCCAATATATGAAACGCTACATGTAGATTGTACAAAGGTGAAAAGAATGTCCACCCCGTTCAAATGTATCGAAGGGGGTGGACATTCTTTTTCAGGCGAAGATGCAATACTCTTTACAGCGCATAGGGCTGGGCTTTAGCCGCAGCTTGCACAGAATTTAGCACGGCCAGTGAGAATTTTTCACCACAGGGGCTACAAAACACACCGCTCTCGTTATGGTAATCGCCACCGATAGCAGTCAATTGACGCTCTGCTGGCTTACCACACCACTCGCAGGAACTGCCGCGAGGAGCGAAATCAACGGAAACGGGACGGCGGAATTCGTTACTTGTCATGAGGTTTTCCTCCTCTGAGATGCTGGTCGCGTACAGATTGTACGCGATAGGATAATAGACAGCACACAAGGGGAATTTCGTATCTAGTGGAGTATTTGCTCTGTCAGTCAAAAGCCACGACAATACGACATCCACAAAACGACGCATCATCGCCATGAAGCAACATTGCTTCTCAAAGGTAATATCTGGAGATAGGAATATTACCTCTATGAGACCTACTATACCACAGAATTATGTAAAATGGAAGGTTACACAGGACCAATATGGATACATTTATCGTACCACCTCATAAGACCCCTGACTTCCAGCTATGGGGATGAATGAGGCGTTTCTTCTCACATACAATTGTTACTCGTTGACATGACGGTATTTTTGCGTTACAATGCCGTCATGAGTAAAACAACATCCAAGCACCCAAGAGTCACTGCCTATATCCCGCAAGAGACTTTGGATACGCTCAAGCAAGAGGCAAAGAAGAATAGACGCTCTATGAATAATCAGTTGGTCGTCTGTTTAGAGCAATGCCTCCATGAGAAGGAGAAAAGCGATGCCAGTCAAAAGCTATAAGTATCGCCTCTCTCCTACTTGCAAGCAGGTAGAAACGTTGCACTGGACACTCGACAGATGTCGAGAACTCTATAATGCCGCCTTACAAGAGCGGCGTGATGCCTACAAGATGTGTCGTGTGAGCATCAACTACTACGATCAAGCCGACCAACTCGCTGAGATAAAGGAACTTAGAGAAGAGTACAAAGATATTCATAGTCAAGTCTTACAGGACGTGCTACGCCGTGTAGACAAGGGCATGAAGGCGTTCTTTCGACGTGTCAAAGCAGGAGAAACACCTGGATACCCTCGCTTTCAGGGGAGAGCCGCTATGAGAGCTTCACCTATCCGCAATCTGGCTATAGTGTGACGCATGATAAGTCTGTCTCTCGAAGATTGGAAGCGTCAAGGTCAAACTGCATAGACCGCTTGAGGGAACGATCAAGACGTGTACGATTAAGCGGGAAGGGGAGCAATGGTACGTGGTGTTTTCGTGTGAGGTAGAGACACAACCCCATGTTCCCTACACAGACAATGCGATAGGCATAGACTTGGGCTTATTGCACTTTGCTACCTTGTCTACTGGGGATACGATAGAAAATCCACGGTACTTTCGATGTGGCGAAGCGAAACTCCAACGAGCGCAACAACATCTCTCCCGATGCAAGAAGGGAAGTCATCGAAGAGAGAAAGCGCGTAAGCAAGTTGCCAAATGTCATAGGAAGGTTAAGAATCAACGTCAAGACTTCTTGCACAAACAAGCACGGCAATTGGTGAATACCTATGAGACGATTGTGTTTGAGGACTTGGCACCGTCAAACATGAGTCGCGCCCCAAAGCCCAAACAAGATGAGCAAGGCAAGTATATCCCGAACGGCGCAGCAGCAAAAGGTGGATTGAACAAAAGTATACTCGATGCTGGTTGGAGTACCTTTGTGAACATGTGTACGTTCAAGGCAGAATGCGCCGGAACTGTTACCATCCTCACCGTAGACCCCAAGTATACCAGTCAAGTTTGTAGCGGCTGTGGCACCGTTCGCAAGAAAGAAATCAGTGATCGGTGGTATTCGTGCGAGTGTGGTACAGAGTTGGATAGAGACCACAATGCCGCAATCAACATTCTTCGGCTTGGAAGCAGCCAACGAGGGGCAACTCTCGTAGAAGCTCTCGCCCTTTAGGGATGGGGTACTTCACTCGTGTGCGATAGGCTCACTCTCGGTAATTGTATCCGTGCTTTGCTCCGTTGTCTCAATAGGCGCGTTCTTTTCAGTGGCGTCCACAGCACGCGCTTCATCGGTCTCAGGAAGTGCTGGAAAACGGGGTGTAAGAATAGTGCCTATAATCCAACCAATGGTCCCGAGACCAACCGTCAAGGCAAGCCAGACCAGTAAGACGGTGTTGTAAGCAACACCAAATTTTGCGGCAAGTATGCCCGCGAGAATAATACCCAATGTGAGACCAGCGGTCACACCTGTAAGACATCCTGGGTGGGCAAGGCTACGCCCACGTAATCTGTTCATCATCGTATATATTATACCCTTGCTTCTTTTTTGATGGTAGTACAGATGATAACGTACTGTATGCTGGTCGTCAAGATAGCTTTGACTACAGGCTAATGAACAGCAAGAGTTAGCTGGGCAAGTCTGTTTCTCATCCATCCTGGCTTGTGGAGCGAAGAGCGAGGGGCCCTCCACTACCATCTTCCGGGAAAGGAATGTTGGAACTTGAGGCAGGCGGAGATACCTTCCATGTCCCATAGCCACCACTCGCATAATCGCACTGATTTCCTCTAGCACTGCAATATGTACCTGTTAAACTTCCGTCAGTATTGACGTGTCCTTGAAAGAGCAACGGCGGATACTGAGTATAGGGCGTCACCATAAATTGTACGGCGTTGTTGCCCGAAACGGTTCCAGTAAAAGCTCCCTGGCCTTGCAGTCCATTCCGCAGGGTGAAAGTGCCACCGATGTTTGTACCACTCTGATGAACTCCACTCAGGGTCATCGTGCCATCTATGTTTCCTGGAGTATTGTGAATAGTACCGATGTATGTGTTGTTCAAAATTGGAGCACCTGATGGTACAGAGGTTGGGTGCGGCTTTGCTGATGGCGATGGCGACACAGAAACTGTAGCAGTGGACGAAGGAACCGTCGTGGTGGAAACGGAAGGAAGTGTTGTTGGATTTGGTGCGTGCGTTGCTGAAATAGGCGGTCTTGTCGCAGCTATTCCTGTGAAGGTGACATGACGAAAAGGATTGCCTGTGGAGAGTATGCCTGTTGCAAGCAATGCACCAAGGAGGAGCGCGGCTAAGGCGATCAACACGAAGAGGGGAAAGAGATGCCTTGATCTCTTTGAACGTTGTCTTTGGTCTTGTCGAGAGACGAGTCCGGTAGGAACCGTTGCAATGCCCTCAGAAGCAAGAGAGGTAGGAGCGGAAAAGTTTGTTCCTGGTAGAGGTGTAATTACGGTAGAAGGTGCGGCAAGAAAAGATTGCGGTTGTAACGCTTGCCAGAACGCGTCCATCGTGGGAAAGCGTTCGTCAACAGGCAGAGCCATTGCTCGCTGAATAGCTTCAGCAACAGAGGTGGGAAGGTCTGGTACCAGATGATTCACTGGTTCAAGCGGATCAGCCCCTCGATTTCCTATCTGTGTAATGCGCTCAAATGCATCCACAGGAGGTATTCCTGTAAGCAGAGTGTAACATGTCGCCGCCATACCATAGATGTCTGTGCGCGGATTCGTACCTTGCGTATACTGCTCAGGGGCACTATAGTTCGGCGACAACCTTCGCACAGCTGTCGTCGTCGCCTCCTGGTCATATTCCTTCGCAATACCAAAATCCACTAGAACGGGTTCGTCTCCCGTTGGAGGAACAATAATATTCGCTGGTTTGATATCGCGATGAATGATCGGCGGCTGCCAGCTTTGTAAGTAGATAACAGCCTCTACAATAGGAGCCAGAAGACGTAGCGTGTCAGGAAGGGAGAAGCGTTTCTCCGGCTGTCGCTGACGCAGCCACTCCAGGTTCGTACCCTCAATGTAATCCATCAGCAAGTAGACTCGGTGACGGGGTTCATCTTCAAAGGCACGATAGACACGGGGGAGTGCTGCGTGATCGACTCGTTTGAGGACCTCGCCTTCAAACAGAAAGTGAACCCGATCCTGTTTTTTCGGATCGAGCACCTCTTTGAGGGCAAACTGATTGCCCTTCACGCGCAAATCACGTACTCGATAGACCGCACCGAACCCACCCTTGCCTAGCAACGCCTCGACCACGTAGCGATCACGTATGATAGTCCCGTTTGGGAGAATAGTTTGTATTCCTTGCATTTTTCACCTCGCGTCTGATGGGCGACATGTCTTCTGCGAGCGACGAAAGAATATGGCAAGCGTAACAGTTTGTCGTCCTTCGCTCTCCTTTGTAATACGCATATCATACTGCATTAGATGATCTCAGGTAAAGAAAAGGATGCGAAGCACCATTCTCATTCCCTTGACATCCCCATCACGTTCACCTATCATAAAGGATAAGCATTAACAATCCGTTAACAAAAGTTTCACCTTTGTATACTATAGGCACGTCTACTCAAAAGGGGAACGTGTGGGGGATAAACTCTTGTCAAAACAGTATATCGGGCATTTACCCGGTCATGACCCACTCCATCACTATCTGCAATATGATATATTGCCACAGTTAGGGCTGGCTAACCAGCCCACGAAATTTCGCGTCTTTCGCATGGGTGGCAGCAATGAGGTCTATCTTTACGAAGAGAAACACAGTAATGTACAGATAGTGGGAAAATTCTTTGCAAGAAGTACACAGAGCAGTTTCCGTATGCCAGAAAAAGATCAGCGTATGGTGCAAGAATTTCACAATCTGCACATGATGCGTGGCTATGGCCTGGTTGGATATCCACATGACGTGGTACGACCACTTGGGTACAATGGCTGGTTGAACAGCTTGTTGGTTGAGGAGTATTGTGGGGGACAATCGCTGAGTAGTGTGATCACTGATGCGATTGTTGCGCGACAACCCGACAGACTCTATGGGAAACTCACAGCATTGGCATACTTTCTTGCTACCTTTCATAATCGGACTGCGAATGGGTATGGTGTTGATTTTCACGAAGATTGCGCGTATCTTGATCGCCTTATACGCAAACTCTCTAAAAAGCAGTCCATGAGCTGGGATGAGGTGAATGAGTTTTCCTGGCTCCGTGACCGTTGGCGCGAACAGCCGCGTATGTGGGAGGATCAGCAGGTGCTTGTGCATGGCGATGCGACTCCCTCAAACTTTCTGTTTGGGCAAGGGCTGAGTGTCATTGGGATAGACTTGGAACGAATGAAGCGAGCTGATCGTGTTTTTGATCTTGGACGCATTGCGGGCGAACTCCAGCATTTTTTCTTGCAAATTACAGGCAACAAATATGCGGCTGAACCCTTTATCGGGCACTTTCTGTGGGAATATGCCTGTCACTTTCCCGACCGTCAAAGTGCATTTGTCTCCATCACCAGACGATTGCCGTTTCAAATGGGGCTGACCTTGCTCCGCATTGCTCGTAATTCCTGGATCAGTAACGACTATCGGCGTCGGCTCATCGAGGAAGCAAAAATCACGCTGAGGACGTTTTAATGGATATTCGTGCGCTTCTCTTTGATGTGAACGGGACACTGATCGACATTGAAACGGACGAAGGATTAGAGGAGATTTACCGCGCAATCGCGCATTTTCTCATGTATCAGGGTATTACGCTTCATCGCTGGGAGGTGCGCGACCTGTACTTCCAGATTATGCAGCGACAACGTGCGGCAAGTGCTGAAAAGTTTGTCGAGTGGGATGCAACTGCGGTATGGCGTGAGTTCTTAGAGAAAACGGGAAGCGACTATACGCGGTCATTGACTGCCGAAAAGCTAGCGCAACTTCCTCTCTTCCTGGCAGAGTTGCACCGAGGCATCGCCCGTAAGCGGCTTCGACCCTATCCCCAGGTACAGGAAACGCTTGAGCAGTTGCGCTCACGCTATCACCTGGCAGTTGTTTCCGACGCACAAAGCGCCTATGCTGTATCCGAATTACATGCTGTAGGGCTACTCGATTACTTCAATCCTGTCATTGTCTCCGGCGACTATGGATATCGCAAACCGGATCCGCGTCTCTTTCAAAAGGCACTTGCCGTGTTAGGAGTACGACCAGAGCAGGCTCTTTATATTGGGAATGATATGTATCATGATATCTGGGGAGCGCAAGAGGTAGGGATGAAGGCGATTATGATTTCCTATAATCATGCCGACATCTCTTCTGAAGCGATTACGCCTGATTATATTATTTACACCTTCAGCGAGCTGATGCAGGCAGTCAATCATTTTGTGAACCTGGATGGCTCTGAATAAGAACCATTGATCAAAAATGCACTCTTTCCAGCACGTAATAATGCTTCAATACATGGCTAACCCCTACTGATATTGACACTACTGTATACAAGCTCTATGTATAATGTTTATGTGAGTAGTTGATACGAAAAGAGCGTAAGTAACAAATCGTGCTTGAGTATTGGCTAGCAAACAGAGTATTTTCAATGGTATAGATACCATACAGGGTAAATTTGAAAGGATACACACATTATGGCAAAGATTGCACCAATTAAAGAAACTATCACAGAGAAAATCAAGCTTCTCGACATGGCGAACAAGAAGGCCGAGCGTAAAGGTATCAAGCCTTTGTTCATCGTCGTGCCAGTCGTGCTTACGACGGTTGCGCTTACTGCATTTCTCGCGGTGCGCCGTTTACGCAATAAATCCTGGTTCTAGTTCTTTTACAAGCAACTACAAGCAACACACATTACCTCCCCAACGAGTGTGTGCGAAGGAGAGTAAGCTCTCTGCACACACTTCATTCACTAAGAAAGTGCGCCGACAACGTTGTTGGCGCACTTTCTTAGTGAGTTCGGAATACCTCTCTCGATGCATAACACCCCATATTTAGACAGAGAGATGATATAGTATGATTATTACATGTTCTATATTTCTTATACCACAGCTTTGAGGTGTTTGCCATAGTAAGCAGCAATACAACGATACAGTTTCATATGAACGAGGATGATCGTCGTCGTATCGAGTTCCTGCCCTGGCATCTTCCGATGGAAGAGTGGGTAAGCCAGGGATTAGAGGTACTGAATGTGCGTCGCGGCGACTCACGCCATCCAGTGCTTTTTGTCGAGCGCGATAAAATACGGTACGCCATCAAAGAGACAACACCACATATGGCAGAACGCGAAATACGCAATTTTCACGAGATTGAGCGCAGAGGTATTCCAGCACTCAGTCCTGTCGGCGTCGTCATTGCGCCCGCGCCACCTGTGGCACTTGATGTTCCTAAACTTGGTGGAATCACACAATATGTCAATGGTGATCGCGGCTATACAGTGACACGGCTGGCACCACGCGTTATTCCGCATGTTCTTTTATATCGACTTCCCTTCACAAAACGTACAAAGCAACGACTGCTCTCGGCGGTGGCAGTATTGATGATTGAATTACATGAACACGGCGTCTACTGGGGTGATCCTTCTCTGGCAAACGTACTGTTGCGGATAGATGGACGCAGCATATTGGCGATTATGGCTGATGCCGAGACATCAGAACTGTTTCCGGGACCGATTAGCGACGGCTTGCGCGAACAAGATTTAGCGATGTTTGGCGAGTCGCTGGCATGGCAGGCCGAAGACCTACGTATCTTGCGCGGTCTACCAGAAGATACACAGGTTCTCAATGACGCCGACTTTCGCTACTTCGAGCAGAGGTACAAATGGCTCCGCCGCCAACATGCTCGCGTAACGCAGGGCACCACCGATACTACACGTAAGCAGGTAGAGGAGTTTTTACACACGTTAAATCACTGGAGCTTCTCGCTGCTAAGTAGCACGGGCCACATGGTACAACAATTAACAACCGTCCTTCCAGGCTGGCACCAGCGTCGTATTTACGATTTGCTGCATATCAATATACCGCGTGTCTACGCCCACCGCTTTTACGATATGATACTTGGGCATCAAGCTATACTATCCGACCGCTTAGGGCATGAAGTTAGCGTAGAAGACGCTGCACATGACTGGTACACACGTTATCACTTGCCAACTATTCTACTTCTGCGCCAGAACTTGACAAGTGGAGAAGACCCTATGCAGGCATACTTTGCTATCATGCAGCACAAGTGGAACATGAGCCGCAAAGCAAAACACGAAGTTCCGCTTGAAGAGGCTATCCTGGATTGGTCGATGCAACAGGCAAAACCAGGCACACTTGGCCCTGTTGATCCTGCCTCCGTCGCTACATGGTGGAGTGAGCGTAAACCCGTTGTGACCGCCTTAGAGCATGCACCAATCGAGAGCGAAAAGTTAGAGCCGTTGCTCTCATCAGGCGAGAAACCGCTTGTGCGCCTGCCTCAACCAGAGCTAGAACAAAAAATACCAGAGATATTAGAAAAAGGGCAGGGAAAAGAGAAAGAATAATATACAATAACCCTGCCTCAATGAGGCAGGGTTATTGTATATTATTCAAAGAGGACGAGAAGTTGTTACTCTTCGGTCTCAAGAATATCTGTGTCGGTATCTTCCTCTTCTGCGTCCTCGGTAGCTTCGACTTCACCAGTCTGGAACGCAGTGATATTTCCGCGAATTTGTTCCTCGATGGCACCAGCGACATCAGTGTTCTGACGCAAGAATTCTTTCGCGTTCTCACGTCCCTGTCCCAGGCGAATATCGCCAATGGTGAACCACGCACCGCTCTTCTTGACAAGGCCCATCTCCAGACCGAGGTCGATAAGTCCGCCTTCACGTGAGATACCCTCACTATACATGATATCGAACTCTGCGGTTTTGAATGGGGGTGCAACTTTGTTTTTAATCACGCGGACACGTGTGCGGTTGCCCACTACGTCCTGACCTTGTTTGATAGAGTCGGTACGGCGAATGTCTAAGCGCACCGAGGCATAAAACTTGAGTGCCTTACCACCAGCCGTTGTTTCAGGGTTGCCGAACATGACGCCAATCTTTTCACGCAACTGGTTCGTGAAAATGACAGAGGTATGCGAAGTGCTTATGGCACCTGTCAATTTACGCAGTGCCTGACTCATCAAGCGAGCTTGTAGGCCAACATGCGAGTCGCCCATCTCCCCTTCGATTTCGGCACGGGGTGTAAGAGCTGCCACAGAGTCAATGACAATTACGTCTATGGCGTTGCTACGAACAAGCGAGTCCACAATCTCTAATGCCTGCTCACCTGTGTCCGGCTGGGAAATAAGCAGGTTATTGACATCTACACCACACTTAGCGGCATAGACGGGATCGAGCGTATGTTCCGCGTCCACAAATGCCGCATAACCTCCGGCTCTTTGTGCGCTAGCAATGATATGTTGACACAGTGTTGTTTTACCAGAAGATTCAGGCCCATAGATTTCTGTGATACGCCCTTTCGGAATACCACCAATGCCCAGTGCCAGGTCCAGGGAGATAGAGCCAGTTGGGATGGCTTCTACGTGAACTTTTGCCGCTTCACCCAGTTTCATGATCGCACCTTTCCCAAAGCGACGTTCGATCTGCGAAAGTGCGAGATCAATAGCTTTTTCGCGTTCGGTCATAGCTGGAGACGCCGCCGCGGTACCATTACGGTCTGTTGTGGCTTTTTCTTTTTTACTTGCTGCCATATGTCGTCACAGGACACGAGCGCTATAAGTGACGCTTGTATAGTCCTGCTTCCCTCCTTTTGTGATACACGTTTCCCAGCAAAGGGATCGCGTTTCTCAATGAATGTGCGAGAGGCACATAGGATGCATGTGACAAAGGAGATAAGGTAGTAGTTCTGCCGATGCATTCCGATACGTCCCGCGCGATTGTGCTTTCCTACGTATCTGTTCTTTGACAAGGGTGAAAAGTCGGAAATAGGTGGCAGGTGCTCTCTTTCCTGCTCCACTAAACTAGAACAATAGTACCATAAGGTGTTAGCTGTGTCAAGCAACGGTTTTTTGTGTAGGAATTGCTGTATTGCATTCCTACACTCTATAATTCTCGGCGACCTTCGAGGGCGCGACTGAGCGTGCCTTCGTCGGCGTACTCGAGGTCGCTGTTGTTCGATAGGCCACGAGCAAGGGCGGTCATGCGTAGGTCGGGCCTGTGCAGTTTCGAGAGATCATCTTTGACATAAAGGGCTGTTACATCACCAAGCGATCCCGGATTCATGGCAAGGATAATTTCGCGTACTGCAGGGCTATTCTCTACACGACGCGACAGTTCATTGATACGCAGGTCTTTTACGCCGATCCCGTCCATTGGCGAAATTCTTCCATGCAAGACATGATAAAGTCCCTTGTAGGAACCTGTCTTCTCTAGCGCGATCAAGTCGAGTGGCTCCTCAACAACACAGATTATCCCCTGGTTACGACTTGGGTTGCTACAAATAGCACAAGGGTCAGTTTCAGTAATGTTGAAACAGCGCGAACAGTAAATGATGCTCTCTTTTACACGTATGATAGCCTCTGCCAAACGACGTGCCTGATCGGTAGGGTTACGCAGAACGAAAAAAGTCAGGCGTTGTGCGGTTTTCACGCCGATGCCTGGAAGTTTTGAGAACTCTTCGACCAGTGCCGCGACTGGTGGTGCAATGTCACTCATGTTTTAGAATAACCCCGGAATCTTCACGCCACCTGTGACGTTGTTTGCCATCTTTTGTTGTGCATCATTTGCTTTATCAAAGGCATCTTTTGCAGCCGCACGCACCATCACCTCTAACTCTTCGATCTCGTCCGCGCTGAAGGCTTCGGGGTCGATTTTTACGTCGGTGACTTCAAATTTGCCTGTCATGGTGATGGTAACGGCACCACCACCAGCGGTACCAACAAACTTGGTTGCCTCTAGCTCCTCTTGCATCTTTACCAATTTTTGCTGCATCTTTTGGATTTCACGCATATTCATGAACAGATACTCCTTCTCTCTTATTGTTTCGGTTGAACGTCTTTGATATTTGCCTTAAACATTCGTATGACTTCTTGCACTACTAGATCGTTTTTTGCCTTCTTTTCAAGAACCTCACGCCGCGTTTCAGGTGGCTGCTCCGCTACCTCAATAGCACCTTTGACGTGTCCATTGTCAGTAACAACGGATGCGACTCCATCACTATTCGTATTCTCTCTCACAATATGCGTTCTGGCAAGTGGGGGAGCCGTATTCGTTGTTTGCGCGAGTGGAACTGTTGGCGGAGCAGCATTTGTCGGCTCCCGTCCCTGCATGGATTCTTGAGTAGTCGGCTTTTGCGGTGTCGGTACCGACGTAGGAGCCGAGCGTTCACGATACGCTGACGGTTGCGGTTGTGTTGCTATACCCGAATTGGCGACCCGTCCTCCCATATCTCGCGTCGAAATTGGTGGTAGTGGAATCGTCAAATTCTGCCCACTCGTCACCTGTCCAGGGGGAAGAAGTCGTACCTGACACTCCTGTCCTAGCTCAATCTTCATTGCCCACTCGATAGATTTTCGTCGTTCATCTTTCTGTAATGTTTCGTAGTGAAACTTAGACAAGGCTTTTATGAGAAGAATAGGAAGATCATGTGTTCCCTCTACACCTACAATTGTGTAGTCGTTGAGAATAGCCGCAACCATTGAACCATCTTTCCTGGCTTTTATACGTCGCTTAATGTTCTCCCATTTTTCCTTGACTTCAGTAACACTCAGTGATGGTTGTGTATGATTCACTTCAGATGCAATCGTCTGTTCAACGACTGGTTGCGGTAGCACTACATTTTGCTCTTGTTGAGATGGCACGAAAGAAATTGCTGGTGCAACTGGTGCTACAGGCTCCTCTTCCTCATCACCATCATTAAAAGATACATCGTCCCAATCGGGAAGTGCGTCTGCAATAGTATTGCTCACCGGGACAATGGGTGCCGCTTGTTGCGCGGCAACTGGCGGTTGCACCTTCTCTTCCTCTTGCTTATAAGCTGCCGATTGTGGCTGTTGCACGGGCGCAGAACGTGGTTGCTCCTGGCGTGATGGAGGTTGTGGAGCATGGACAGGTTGCACAGTATTTTGTGGAGATTGTGCTGTGCGATGATGCTCAATGCTAGTTAATAGTGCAAGCTCTAAGCCAAGTTGTGGTGTGCCCTGGTTTTTCTGCATCAACTCGTTCTGTGCGAAGATACGCGCACACGTGGTGAGTTCTTCCAGTGTGAAGAGTTGGGCGGTCTGGGTAATTTCGCGTATCTCGTCCTCGGTGCTATCAAGAATATCCGCAATGTTGGCACCTGCTTTGTGCAGCATCATGGCACGGAGATATTCCGCGACCTGCGTGTTGATTTGACGCAGGTCGGCACCCGCTTCCGCGAGTTCATGAATGAGATGCAATCCGGCGGCACTCTCAAGCAGTGCGATATGAGTGACAAATTTTTGAATCGCACGCGGGTCTGCCACGCCCAGCATGGTTTGCACCTTGGGCAGGCTTATCTCGTTGCCAGAGTAGGCGATGGCCTGATCAAGCAGACTGAGAGCATCGCGCATACCACCGGCTGCTGCTCGCGCAATGAGTTCGGCGGCTCCGCGTTCGAGCTTCACTTGCTCTTCACCTGCGACGAAGTTGAGGTGTTCTACAATTTGGCGCGTCGTGATACGTTTGAAGTCAAAGCGTTGACAACGTGAAAGCACCGTTGGCAGCATCTTGTGGACATCGGTGGTCGCCATCACAAAGATAGCGTGTTCGGGTGGCTCTTCCAACGTCTTGAGTAATGCGTTGAATGCCTCAGTCGTCAACATGTGCGCTTCGTCAAGAATGTAAATTTTGTACTTGCCCTCTTCAGGACGCACCATGACCTTCTCGCGCAACTCGCGGATACTGTCGATACCACGATTGGAGGCGGCATCTATCTCGATCACATTGAATGAGTTGCCCGCCGTTATCTCCACGCATTGCTCACACACATTGCATGGTTCGCCATTCTGACGATTGGTGCAGTTGAGCGTTTTTGCTAGAAGACGTGCCATACTCGTCTTACCCGTTCCCCTGGGTCCGGTAAAAAGATAGGCATGGTTGATTTTCCCGCTATCGAGTGCGTTTCTCAGCGTAACTACAATTTCTTTCTGACCGACGAGATCAGAGAAGGTCTGTGAGCGCCATTTGCGGTAAAGCGATTGTGAGGCCATAGTATAACTCCCGCCTGCGTGTCCTCGTGACGGGCCGCAATCCAAGATTCTCTACACTAATTAAGAGGTGGCATGGAAAACCGACTTTCGCCCGGCTCTGCCGGTCAGCGTAATCAGGCACCCCTGCGGCACCCAGAGAGGTCCACTTACCGTTGCTTCCTTACGGACCTAGCGGGGTTCACAGACATCTGCCGCGCAGGACCCAATTACGCCGACCGACAGGGCCGGAAGAAAATCGGTCCGTCCTATTCGAGTATTGCTTCTGTAGGACGGATGTATATTACTCCTTTTCGGGAGCTTTGTCAACTGAGATATTTGCCAATTAAGAGCTTATATTTTTCTTTTACCTCCGTCAGAATCACCGCTGGATCAGTGATAATCGACGTGGCTAACGCACTCGCACAACCACAAGTTGCGGTGGAACGGTCAGACGGAATGCGCTGCGCGACACTCTGCAGAATGCGCTGGGCATTGGCAACGTTTGCGCCAAGATTGCCTATGACCATCTCGACGGTGACGGATTCCTCGGACTCATGCCAGCAGTCATAATCGGTAGCACAGGCAATCGTGGCATAGCACAATTCAGCTTCACGCGCCAACTTTGCCTCCGGTAGTGCGGTCATGCCGATAATATCCATGCCCCACTGTCGATACGCGTTTGACTCGGCTTTTGTAGAAAAGAGCGGCCCCTCCATACACACATACGCCCCACCCTCATGCACTTTTACATCACCTAACATACTTGCTGAATCGTAGAGGAGCTTGCTCAATGTAGGACAGAACGGCTCAGCAAAGGTGCAATGAACAACAATGCCGCCCTCAAAAAAGCTGTTGACGCGGCTCTTCGTGCGGTCGAAAAGCTGGTTGGGGATTATCAAATCGCGTGGGGCGATATGTTCGCGCAGGCTGCCAACGGCACTCACGGAGATAATATATTCGACGCCCAGGCTCTTCAAAGCCCAGATATTGGCGCGAGCAGGAATCTCCGTCGGGCTAAGCCGATGCCCACGCCCATGACGTGGCAGAAAGGCCATCGAGACATCGCCGACCTTGCCGATTGCAATAGCATCGCTAGGGTCGCCAAAAGGTGTCTGCACCATGACCTCTTCAACCTCGGTCATCCCTTCCATGCGGTAGAGTCCACTTCCACCAATAACTCCGATAGTCGCCTGTGCCATGTATATACTCCTTATAAAGAACAAAGAAATAGGGCGGGATGAACATTAACGAAATAATTTAGGGAGGCAGGGAGACCGCAAGGGTCTCCCTGCCTTCAGCGTCATATCCCCTATTTAGCTTGAATTTTGATGTACTGTCTTTTTCCTACCTTGATGATAGCACCATCAATCACCTCAACAGTGTATTCGGGGTCAGTAATTTTGCTCGCATCCCCCTGTTCGCCATTGAGGAAGATAGAGACGCCCCCTTGATGGATAAGCTCTCGCGCCTTATTGTTGCTGGCGGCTAGAGCGTTGCTGACAATAAATGTGACGATATTGACAGGTTCTGAGAGATGGACAGATGGAATATCGGTAGGCAGTTTACGCTCGGAAAACTGACGAATAAACGCCTCTTCCGCCTCTTGTGCCGACGCTGCATCGTGAAATTCAGTGACGATTTCGCGCGCCATGAGTCGCTTCACATCTCTTGGGTTGAGCGTTCCTTCGGCCATTTTACGCTCAAACTCGTCGATTTCTTCGTCTGATACATCTGTCAACGCCTCGAAGTAGGTACGCATGGTCTGGTCCGGGAGCGACATGAGTTTGCCAAACATGTCATTTGCTGGTGCGGTCATGGCGATGTAGTTGTCGAGCGATTTGCCCATCTTCTTGACACCATCAAGGCCGACGATGAGATTGACGGTCAGGATTTGCTGCGCCGCTTGCCCAAAGATCGGTTGCAGGTCACGCCCGACCAGCAGGTTAAAGGTTTGATCAGTACCGCCGATTTCGACATCAGAGCGTAACGCAACCGAGTCGTAGCCTTGCAGTAACGGGTACATGAACTCCGCAAGGTTGATCTCGATACCGCTCCGGTAGCGTTTCTGGAAATCTTCACGCTCTAACATTTGCGCGACGGTTTTGTAGCCAAGCAGCTTGATAGCGTCGCCGAGGTTAAATTTGTCGAACCATTCGCTCTGGCGATGCACCTCGGTCTGCTCACGGTCCACAATCTTGAAGAACTGGTCGAAGTAGGTGGCCGCATTCGTATTGACCTGCTCTTCTGTAAGCGATTTACGCGCCTCTTCGCGTCCGCTGGGGTCGCCGAGACGTGCCGTCCAGTCGCCAATGACGACGACGGTTTTATGGCCCATACGTTGAAATTGGCGCAGTTTGCGGAAGACGACGGCATGCCCAATCGTCAAATCGTGGTGCGTTGGGTCAACTCCAAGCTTGACCCGTAATGGTTGCCCTTTATTGCCCTCAAGTAGCATGCGCCGCAGGTCCGCCTCTTTTTCGACCAGCGATACGCCCCGCTTCAAAAGGTAGTTAATAGATTGCGGTGATGGTTGTTCTTTCACAGTCGCCTAGCATTCCTCCCGTTGATATTTGTTTTCTTGCGGCATTGTAGCAGTATGCCTGAGAGAAATCAACTCATCATTCCTACCTCTCAATACATGCTAAAGAACATACTAAGAAGTAATATCATTTCCACTAGCCCCAGTAGCTTGAACAAGCAGCATACGAGCCTTTTCAAGATCGACCCCTAGTCGCTCCAACACATCCGCCGCGATACCTTCACCTTCTCGAAGCAATCCTAAGAGGACGTGTTCTGCCCCAACATAGTTATGATTTAGGCATCGTGCTTCATCCACAGCAAACTCAATCGCCTTTTTTGCACGGGGTGTAAACCCAATCTCATTAGGAACAGCCCTATCTCCACGACCAATAATATATTCAACATCTTTGCGTACCCTGCTCAAGTCAACGCCTAGACTGACAAGACCCTGTGCTGCTACACTCTTCTCCTGGCGTACAAGACCAAGCAGCAGATGTTCCGTGCCAATATAATTATGCTGAAAGGATCGGGCCTCTTCCTGTGCCAGTTTCATCACATCACGCGCCTGCTCATTGAATCTATCAAAGCGATCAACCACCTGTGACGGAGTTGTATGTTTGCCCTGTAGAAAAGCTCGTACAGGCTGTGTGAATTGGTCAAGAGGAATGTTGGCACCAGAATTTGGCGAGTTGTTAGTACGCGCAGGTATGCGTTGCCGTTGCAGATACTCTTGTAAGTCTGATGGCGCAATACGGTAGTCGGCACCTATGCGATAGGCGGCAAGTTCGTTTTTATTGACCAAACGCCGAATAGTTACAGGGTCAACATGCAGAATTTCGGCCACCTCTTCAGAGGTCATTAAGTGTTCCATGTGTTTCTCCTCTTTACTATGGCAAGCTAATGACTACTCAAAAATCTTTAGCGACTATATATTACTATACATTACTAACAAGACAATTACAAGTATCTGTAAACTGATTGTCATGCCCACTCAATGTGGGTAACACACTTCAAATGCGTTATAATTACAAGAACGAGATAGCAGAATGGAGATAGATCATGACAAAACAACGCAACAATCAATCTACGCCACAAGGCTCACGCGGTGGAAGAAGACGACGTGAAGAGGAGAAACGGATTGCGCTACGAAAAAAACGTGTTGTTATCACAAGTGTTGTTGCAACCAGTGTCGCCCTCATCATCGCACTCTTCGTAACGCTCTTTGCTAGAAGTGGGCTGGGGCCGCAATCTCAGATTACGATGGACTCTGCCTTTCCGCTTGTGGATGGTATTTCTTGCGATAATGGAGAGCAGGCGGCTTTTCACATTCACTGTCATTTGACCGTCTACATCAACGGTAAGCGCGTGGAGATTCCTCAGTATATTGGTATCGAGGGCAACGCAAAAAGCGTCTCTTGTTACTACTGGCTGCACACACATGCCACTGATGGCATCATCCATGTCGAAGCACCTGCAGGACACAACTTTACATTAGCAAATTTTCTCCATGTTTGGAGCGGCCAGTTCTCGCAGTTAGGCTACCCTGCGGAGCTAGATCAGACTGATGGTTGGCAGGTGTATGTCAACGGCAAAGCGTACTCCAGTGACTTGCACAACATCAAACTTCAACCCCACCTCTTGATTACGCTTGCGTTTAATAGTCCTGGTGTTACACCTGACACAATCTATAACTGGGGAACGTTGTAGTAAGGCTCTATTGGTTATCCTAGACAAATTAGAAAAACGGAGTAGCTATTTGTAGTTACTCCGTTTTCTGTATTGAGTTCTGGATAAACTGTAAACCTGCGTTAAAATTTCCAATGTAACGACAATTATATATACTTAATTCCTGTTTTATGTTGAGCTTCTCAAAGCCTTTTTCATCGCGGCTCAAGAAACATTTTAGCTCTTCTTTAGGGCAAGTCTTCAAATCGTCAATGATGGTAGCATAAATAATACAAGCTATACTAACATCCTAAAAAAGAGGTACAATAGAGAGCAAGTAGTCTTTTTTATCTGGTGGGAGCAGCTTTAGCTATGGAAAATTTGTTTCTCGAACAGTTGCGCCAACGACCTCTGCTGTGCGATGGCGCGATGGGGACGTTATTGTATGCACGTGGCATGACGCATGAGCAGTGCTTCGATGAGTTGAATTTGACACAACCTGAACTTATCCAGGGAATTCATCGTGAGTACATTACGGCAGGCGCACAGATTATAGAAACCAATACGTTTGGTGCGAACCGTGTAAAGCTTACAGGGCATGGTCTCGGCGATAAGGTACGCGATATCAACTATCGTGCGGCAAAGATTGCTGCCGAAGCACGCGATATTACAGGTCGTCCCGCGTTTATTGCAGGTGCAGTTGGTCCCACAGGTCGCCCACTACAAGCACCGGACGAGCATCGTTTAAACGAGCTTCGCGCCATTTTTCGCGAGCAGATTGGCGCACTACAAGAAGGTGGTGTTGACCTTGTAATCCTCGAAACATTCTCTAATTTGTCTGAACTACGGCAGGCAGTACTGGCGGCTCAAGAGATTGGCGGTCTGCCAGTTGTAGCACAAATGAGCTTTTACGAGGATGGGCACACACTATCAGGTCAATCACCAGCAAGAGTGGCAGCGGTACTTGGCGATCTCGGCGTCGATGTAATTGGCGCGAATTGTAGCGTAGGTCCAGCAGGGACGCTCGATGCAATGGAAGAGATGATTGCTTCAACCAGAAATATGTTCGCGGCCAATACTCTTCTTTTCTCGGCACAGCCAAACGCGGGCCTGCCCGCACGCATTGATAACCGCTTCTTTTATGTCTCGACACCAGACTACTTCGCGGACTATGCACTACGTTTTTCTAAAGCTGGTGTGCGCTTGATCGGTGGCTGTTGTGGTACAACACCACATCATATCGCGGCCATGCGGAAAGCGTTAGATGATTGTTATGGCTGCACCTCGCCAGAAGAGCCTTCGCAAGCACAACAGTTGCGAACAAAAGTGACCACACGCAGTAGCGCGACCATTGCTGAACTCATAGAAGCCGAAACGCTGCTCCCGCAACAAGGCTCACTTACACAGCTACAAAGAAAATTGGCGGCAAAAGACTTTGTGGTAAGCGTGGAACTGGACCCACCAAAGGGACTCAATCCTACTAAACTGCTTGAAGGTGCAGCGTTATTGCAAAAAGCTGGTGTAGACTGCATTAATATCGCCGATAGCCCGATGGCGCGAGTACGTATGGGCTGTATGGCAGTGGCACGACTGATACAAGATCACTTAGGCATAGAAACCATTATTCACTTTACGACACGAGACCGCAATTTGATGGCATTACAATCAGAGTTGTTAGGTGCCCATGCGCTGGGTATTCGTAACATTCTCGCGCTGACGGGCGATCCGTTTCGTGTTGGTGATTACCCAAATACCACAGGCGTATGGGATGTGGACTCTGCCGGACTCATTCGCATATTGCAAGGCATGAACGAGGGTCACGACGCAGCAGGGTCATCAATCGGTGCCCAGGCGTCGTTCCACGTTGGCTGTGCGCTAAATTTAAACATGACCGACGAGGAAACAGCGCACGAAATCGAGAAGTATCACAGCAAGATCGAGGCGGGCGCACAGTACATTATGACGCAACCGATCTATGAAATTGCTCCATTAGAACGCTTTCTGCAACGTGTAGGAACACCTCCCATTCCGTTGTTGCTTGGTTGTATTCCACTTCATAGTTCACGTCACGCAGAATACCTCCATAATGAGGTACCAGGTATCACCATCCCCGCGTTTGTGCGTGCAAGAATGCACGAGGCCGGAGAGCATGGACATGAGGCTGGCTTGAAACTGGCACAGGAACTGCTGGTAGAGGCACGCACGATGATTCAGGGCGTCTATCTCATGCCTTCCTATGGACGCTACGATGTTGTGAGTGAGCTAACAAACATGCTCAAGACAAAGACAGTTGTTGCATAGTATAAGTATAAGTAGAATTAGAGTATGGAATAAGTGTTCCACAAAAATAGTTATATATAGTGATGAAATATATAGCCTTGACGTACTTTTTCTGTGAACTGAGAAGAAGCTATGCTCTTTCGTATTAGTAGACGAGTGTATCCGCTAATAGCGAAGAGAAAATGCGAGCAATAGCAGTCGTATAAACGATGGCTAGCACTGCTTTAAGCACAAATTCAATTGACTTGTAGCCTACAATATGCTACACTTTAGCAATTCAGATAGTGTATGTTCCTGGCAAGTTTTTAAAAGGAGGATTGGCCTATCAATAGGGATTTTCGGAGCAATGAACGTCCACGCGAGACGCGTGTAAACGAGCGTATTCGTGCGCGTGAAGTGCGTTTAATTGATGAAAACGGCGAGATGGTCGGTGTTATGGTACCTATGCGTGCATTGGATATTGCTCGCGACAGGAACCTTGATCTTGTAGAGATTTCACCTAATGCGATACCACCTGTATGTAAGATTATGGACTATGGTCGTCACAAGTACGAGCAAGCAAAAAAAGAGAACGAAGCACGCAAGAATCAGAGAACAATCACGCTTAAAGAGATTCGTATGCGTCCTCGTACCGATGATCATGATGTAGAAGTAAAAACGCGCAAGATTCAAGAGTTTTTGGCAGAGGGTGACAAGGTACGTGTCAGCGTGCAGTTTCGCGGAGCAGAGATGCGTCACCCCGACCTTGGTCGAAAATTACTAGACGAGATCGCAGAAGATTTGAAAGGGACCGCCACCATCGAGCGTTCGCCGATGATGGAGGGTCGTATGATGTCTATGATTGTCTCGCGTGCTCCAGGCTGGGAGCCACCTAAAAAGCAGGTACCACCACCAAGTAAACATAGTTCTTCTGCCGCAACAAAGGCTCCTCAAATCGCTCAAGATGCACCTGTAGAAGATCAGGCACCTTCTTCCGCCTCCACAAGTGAAGACAGCGATAAAACCAACAGCGAAGAGGCACCTCAATCGTAAGGAAACTGGCAGCTTCTTACAAGTCATGACCTGCAACGTATTCTGGCTTGAGTGTGCTAGAAGGTTTGATCGCAACAATATGCTACGAAAAGGGTGTAGTTCATTTGGACTACACCCTTTTCGTATTTTTTATGGTGTAGATTGACATTTCGCGAGTAGGCAACTAAGATACAATTATCTGTGTATACATCAAAGTGAAAAAGATGAAAGTATCCACCTCAAGGATACGGAGGATAATAATACGTGAGCAGGTATGATGATCCACGTTGGTACGAAGAGCAGAATACTGTTCCACCTCAACAACCAGCGTCCAATAGTAACGCCAATAATTTTACACCCTATGCCTCTGACAATACATCGGCAAACGAGGAAGATGTCTATCCACATCGACAAAAACAACCACAGAGAACTTCTGCCAACCCACAAAAGAGATTTGGGCGATTTGCAGGGCAATTTCTCGCGGTAGCGGCTCTTGTCGTGATAGCGTTTTTTGGCGGCTGGTTCAGTCACCAGTTCTTTGGCAACAATTTTAATCAAAACGATCAATCGCGCTCGTATTCTCAGCTTATCCAACAGGCATGGAATACCATCGACCAGCATTACGTTGACCGTAAAGCCGTAAACTACAAAAATATGTCATATAGCGCAATCAATAGTATGGTGGACTCTCTGCATGATACGGGACATACACGCTTCCTCACACCACAGCAGGTGCAGGCAGAAAATCAGCAGTTAAGCGGAACGTATAAGGGATTTGGTTTCTATCTATCTTACAATACACAACAGAAACTAGTTATTATTGCCTCTACGCTCCCTGGTTCGCCCGCCGAGAAAGCAGGCTTTAAGCATGGTGACGCGATCATTGCTATAGACGGTCAGGATGTCAAAGGGAAAGATATTCCTACCGTGAGTGCCATTCTCGGCAGTAAATCCGGCAGCACTGCAATCACAGTACAACGCTCCGGCGTCGCAAACCCCATCACGATCCACGTAACTCGTGCCGTAATCAATGTACAAAATGTTGTTATGCACTATATTCCTGAAGATCATATTGCACATATTCAGATAGTACAATTCGCTGATGGCGTGCCGGATCAGTTGAAAAATGCGCTCACTAAGGCCAAAAAACTAGGGGCGAAGAAGATTATCCTCGATCTACGCGACGACCCCGGTGGTTATCTGCAAGGGGCAATTGATACTGCAAGCGATTTCGTGCCAAAGGGAAATGTCCTGCTTGAGCAAGATAGTACGGGGCAGAGAACGCCCGTACCCGTAACAGGGAACACTCTTGATACCACTGATACTATCGTCGTTCTCACAAATCAGAACACAGCAAGTGCTGCAGAGATTGTATCCGGTGCCTTACAAGATAACGGCAGAGCTACCATCATTGGCACCAAAACCTTCGGCACTGGGACTGTGCTTGAGCAATATTCGCTTGCAGATGGCTCGGCTATCTTAATCGGTACGCAAGAATGGCTTACACCTAAGGGTCATTTTATACGTACTGATAAAATTACGCCCGATATTAAAGTGAATTTGAACCCAAACAGTGTGCCAGTCACTCCGAATGATGAGAATGCGGGGAACTTGACAGAACAGCAGATACTCAATGGCGGCGATACACAACTCAATGCAGCTATCAACTATCTGAAGACACACTAATGGAAACCAGCGGGAGACCATAGAAACCAACGGACGACCCTTGTGGTCGCCCGTTACTAGAGTAAAATTTTGACGATTATCATTGGTTGTTTTTTATGAGACAATTCTAAACATTAGGCACGCATGCAGCTTGATACGCTTGAAAGTATTTGCTGGTGGGAGCATGACCGAGAAGAGGCGCGATGTAGCTTGTTGCCGCAACAACTTTTTCGAGATCTACCCCCGTTGTAATGTTCATGCCATGAAGCATATACAGCAAGTCTTCTGTGGCAAGATTTCCGGCTGCCCCTGGTGCATAGGGACAGCCTCCAAGACCGCCAGCCGATGAATCAACAATACGAATACCCATTTGTAGTGAGGCCAGTACATTCGCCAGTGCGGTGCCTCGTGTATCGTGAAAATGAACGGCTAATCGCTCAATTGCGATACTGTGTTGCGTCAATAGGTCAATTATCTCCACTACCTGTATCGGAGTGGCAACGCCAATAGTATCGCCGAGCGAAATTTCTTCTATACCCATCTCCAACAATGCTTGCGCCACATGCAGTACGTTTTGTGGGTCTACAGCACCTTCATAGGGGCAGCCGAATACAGTTGAGATGTAGCCGCGCACAGGAATATACTCTTGCTGTGCCAGTGCGACAATAGGTCGGAAGTTGTCGAGGCTTCCAGCGATTGTTGCGTTAATATTATGACGCGTAAAGCTTTCGCTCGCGGCTGTAAAGACAGAGACAGAACGCACATCTGCCGCCAATGCACGCTCCATTCCTTTGAGGTTGGGTACCAGGACAGGATACTCTATGCCAGCTTTGCGCGTTATACCAGCCATAACTGCGCTTGCATCGCTCAGTTGTGGAATTGCACGAGGACTGACGAATGACGTAGCTTCTACAACGGGAAGGCCAGCATCACTGAGCAGGTTGATAAACTGTATTTTCTGCTCAGTGGGAATGTTGACCTTTTCATTTTGTAGACCATCGCGTGGGCCAACCTCAATAATACGTACTGATGCTGGAAGAGCAGGAAAGGTGGAAGACATCGTTACGCTCCTCTGTATTCAATGTGCGAAGGAGACGACTGCTCACGCTCGTTTTGCCGTTTTTCGTCATCCCGGTCTTCTGGTGAGGGCAGGAGACGTATGTCGGTTGGCCCTGGAATCTGTAGTACAGTAGCCTGAATGCGCTCTACGCGTATTTTGTTGATACGTCTGCCGCGTGTTGCGAGTACGGTAAACTTCAGATCTTTATAAGTAACGGTATCTCCTGCAACCGGGATTTTATCAAGCCGCTCATAGACGAAGCCACCGAGCGTTTCATAATCGCCTTCTTCGAGTTTCACATCCATCATGTCGCTGAACTCGTAGATGTTGATCTTCGCATCGAAAATGTATTCGTTGTCGTTGACTTTTTCGTACAACACTTCTTCGTGATCGTACTCGTCCTGGATATCACCAACGATCTCCTCCACAAGGTCTTCAATCGTGACGAGACCAGCTACCGAACCATACTCATCAACAACCATGACCATGTGAATGCGCCTTTGCCGTATCTCACGTAACAGGTCATCCAGCTTTTTCGTTTCAGGCACAAAGTAGGCTGGACGTACAAGATCGCGAATGGGAAAGGTATTGTGGCCTTCGCGGAGTTGTTTCAGCATGTCCTTTGTATAAAGAACACCAATAATCTCGTCGATACCAACACTTTCTTCATACACAGGAATACGCGAGAAACCACCCTGCAACGCGAGATCAACAGCCTGCGTTACGGTCGCATTACTATCCAGCGTCACCATGTCGATGCGAGGAACCATAACTTCACGCACTGTTGTGTCGGCGAACTCGAAGATGCTGTGAATCATGTCCGTTTCATCTTCTTCAAGTACACCCTCTTCTTCGCCAACCGTTACCAGCAGACGCAGCTCTTCCTCTGTCACAAAGGGACCGTTATGCTTCACCTGCCCACCAAGTAGACGTACCAAAAACGTCGTGATTGCGCCAAGTGTAATAACGACAGGTCGTAATAGCCACGCGGTGCCTTTGACAGGTCCAATAAGAGTACGTGCCCAACGGAGAGGATTCTGTACGGCTGCTGTTTTCGGTGTGATTTCACAGAAAATGAGAACAACAACCGAGATAAGAACAGATGAGATCAACTCGCCATATGTTGACGAAAAGCGCAGCGACAGTATGGTTGCTAAGCTCGATGCGAGAATAACGGCAACGCTATTGACTATAAGAATAGTTGAGAGAAATTTATTAGGTTCGCTCAATAGGCGTTCAATTTCGGCGGCTTTTTTGTCGCCCTCTTCGACCAAATTTTTGAGTTTAATCCGGCTGATAGAGGTAAAAGCTGTCTCGGCTGCCGAGGCAATCCCACAGAGAATTAAAGTTACAATTAAAACGGTAAATTGTAACCACGCTATTGCATCAAATTGTGGTATATGAAAATCAATTCCAGCGGCTATATTCGCAAGGCCAGGGCCATCCATAGCTGCTATAACTCCTTCTTATCATCCTCTACATTCGAGGTATCTTGTGGCTGAAGCATACGTAGTACACGTGCGGGAACACCCACAACAAGTGCATACGGTGGTACGTCTCGATTGACAACAGTTCCTGAACCAGTATAAGCATGTTCTCCAACAGTTACAGGAGCAATAAGAATCGTATCGCTTCCAATAGAAGCACCCTCACCAATCGTGGTATGATGCTTCTCTTTACCATCAAAATTCGCGGTGATTGTGCCAGCACCGATGTTTACATGTTCGCCGACGGTAGCATCGCCGAGATAACTAAAATGATGCATGTCGGTTTCGGCTCCGATATACGAATTTTTTACTTCTCCAAAGTTGCCCATACGCACACCATGTGCAAGGTGCGCCCCTGAACGACAATGGCTAAACGGTCCCATGCTCACATCATCCTCAAGGACCGCTTCTTCCAATGCAGAACCACGAATGATACAGCGGTCTCCAACATGCGACGCATCAATGGTTGTGTTAGGTCCAATGCGACACGCTTCCCCGATGGTTGTCTTCCCTGTAATCATTGTACCAGGAAGAATAACTGTATCCATACCAAGAGAAACGGTGTCGTCGATATAAGTTGTGGCAGGATCGACGATAGTTACGCCAGCATACATATGTCGTTCAAGAATACGTTTGCGAAGCAGGTGTTCTGCGTTGGCAAGCTGTACACGGTCATTGATACCAATCGTCTCATCTATAGTTCCGCTTACAGTAGTAATAACACGTTCCTGCGCCCCCGCTATTCCTATAAGGTCGGTGAGATAGTATTCACCTGCCGCGTTACGTGGTAATGCGTGCAGCGTCTCCCAGAGCCACATGCGGTCAAAGCAGTAGACGCCTGAATTCACCTCTGTAATACGTTTCTGCTCTGGTGTGGCTCGTTTCATCTCTACGATTTCGCGTACTCGTCCTTGTGCGTCACGCACGATACGCCCGAAGTCTGACGGTTGCTCGATAGTTGCGGTCAAAAATGTGATTGTTGCTTGCTGACTAATATGTGTACTGAGAACGTGTGCCAGCACCTTACTGCTTACCAACGGTGTATCACCATAGCATACAAGGACTGTTTGTGGTAGTGGATAGAGCGCGTCAACAGTTGGTTGAGCAGCAAGAACAGCATGTCCAGTACCCAACTGTTCTTCTTGAATGGTATACAGACAGCGTTCTCCAAAGGCAGCTTCTATCTGCGCGGCCTCTTGTCCAAGCACGACGATAGGTTTATGAGTGGAAACGGAAATTTCTTGTGGCATAGATGAAAGGACCGGGGGAATAGCTTCTACGGCATTGAGCACGTGTGCTAGTAGTGGCTGACCTGCCAGAGGATGAAGGACTTTGGGCAATTTTGAACGCATCCGAGTGCCCTTGCCTGCTGCAAGCACTACGGTCGCATATGTATTCATGAGCGAATATACAAACCTTTTTTGTTTTCTCGCATAGTTCGGAGGAATGTAAAGAGAATAGTGTATCTCTGCACCGACATACTATAAGAGAAGATTGGCTCGGGTGCCAGGATTCGAACCTGGGATGGCGGATCCAAAGACCGCTGCCTTACCACTTGGCCACACCCGAAAACCTGCGCGTGACACGAATGTTACGACGCGATAATATTACACGATTTCAAGTGCTTTGTCAACAAGAAATTTCTCTCAAAATACAGTATAAGCACAGACGAAACTCTTGACATTGCCGTAACGTCAAACTGTACACTTCTTGCATAGCTTTCTATAAGGAGGAACAAACATGTTTCGTATCGGCGACTTCTCCAAAATCGCTCAAGTCTCAGGTCGTCTCCTGCGGTACTATGATGAGATCGGTCTCCTCAGTCCCGAATTCACCGACCCACAAACTGGGTACCGCTATTACAGCGCACAGCAACTGCCTCGGCTCAACCGCATTCTGGTCTTAAAAGAACTCGGCCTATCACTAGAACAGATAGCTCAGTTGCTAGATAGGGATACCTCTACCGACGAAATTCGGGGGATGCTGACCCTACGCAAAGCACAGATCGAGCAATCAGTTCAGGAAGAAATGGCGCGGCTGCGTATTGTGGAGACGCGACTGCAACAGATTGACGCTCATGGGCAGATACTGGAACCCGACGTGGTCATGAAATCTACCCCAGCACAGCACTTCCTTGCGCTACGTGAAGTGCTACCTAGTATGGGTGCTGTACGGCGTCTCGTCCAGAACATCTTTACTGTTGTTCCGAAGGTGTTGGGACACAACGTCCTCGGTCATATTGCCGTCATGACTCATTCTCCAGTCTATGATCCTGAAGCACTCGACGTTGAAGTAGGCTATCTGCTCACTGCAAAAAACTCAAAGTCGGTCAAACTGTCTGAGGAACGGGTGCTAACGATGCGTGAATTACCTGCCGTCGATACAATGGCAACCCTTGCACATGAAGGGCGAGTCAGCGACCTCCACCAAAGTTATGGCATGCTCGGCACATGGGTAGAGCAGAAGAATTGGCACATCATTGGAATGGGGCGAGAAATCCTGATACAACTGCCCAAACCTGATGCAGAGGATGACGCAGTGATCGAGATTCAACTACCAGTGAGCAAAAGCGACGAAAAATGGGGGCTTGACTTTGACGTTACGTCAAACCGTACACTGTGAATGTGGCCGTTAAAGCGATCACAAGGACACAGAATTTGACCGTGTCCACTAGAAACTATCCGTATTAGGAGGAACAACATGATTACTATTGACACCTTGACGAAGCGCAACCACGACTTCGCCTCGCATCGGTTCGCTGCTGGTTTAACCCTCATGCCGACATTGAGGACTATGATCGTTAGCTGCGTTGATCCACGCGTTGACCCAGCCTATGTGCTGGGTCTTGAGCAAGGAGAGGCTGTCGTAATACGCAATATTGGTGGTCGGATCACTACGGCGACGCTACAGGCGATGGCTATGCTGCAGACAATAGCCCAGGTTCAAGGAGCTAATCTTGGGAGCGGCTTTAACCTCCTCGTTCTCCATCACACTGATTGCGGGATCACGCGCCTTGAAGCTAAACCCGACATGCTGGCAGGCTACTTTGGAATCGGCAAAGCGGAACTGGAGACCAAAGCAGTCACCGATCCCAGGGCTGCTGTTGCAGTCGATGTCGCCGCACTCAAGGCGAACCCTCTCCTACCCAGAGAGTGGGTTGTTTCTGGGCTTGTTTATGACGTAACGACTGGGCTGGTTGAAACCGTCGTCCCTCCCGGTCCACTCCGGTAGGGAGCCTCTATGTGCAAAGAGTGGGTGGTAATCCTAACAAGCGATCATCCATAGCCTTGAGTGTGTTTTAAGCTATTGTACTGTAATCTCACTGACCTAATAGGAACCAATCACCATGAGTAAACCAAGAATCCTCGTTCTGACAGCCGCTGGAAAAACCGGCTATTCAATAGCTCTTCAGCTTCTAAGCGAAGATTTTCCAGTCACCGCCTTCGTGCGGAAAGAAGATCAACGCAGCGAACACCTCAAGTCGCAGGGCGCAGATATTGTTGCAGGTTCAATCACAGACATAAACAATATGAGAAAAGCTATGGCTGGGGCACAACGTGCCTACTTCTGCACTCCATTCATAGAAGGAAGCCTCAAAGCTGCGGTTGTCTTCACCGCGATTGCCGCCGAACAGAAACTCGAGTCTGTTGTCGCCATGAGCCAATGGCTTTCCAACCCTAATCATCCCTCCATACAAACGCGAGAGGTCTGGCTCGCCGACAGGCTACTTGAGCTTTTGCCCGGAACCAACGTAACCTTCATCAACCCTGGTTTTTTCGTAGACAACGACATGCAGGTCTTACCCTTCATTACTCAATTTGGACTTCTGACACTACCGTATGCATCTGGCCTCAACGCGCCCCCCTCCAACGAAGATATGGCTCGTGTTGCCGCCGAAATCCTGGCACGACCAGAAGGGCACGCGGGAAAGACCTACCGACCTACTGGTCCAACGCTTGTGTCTCCGCAGGATATCGCAGCAACATTCTCAAAGGTATTGGGGCGCAAAGTCACCTACATTAATGTTCCGCTCTGGCTCATTTCCAAGGTAATGAAAGGTATGGGCTATCCCAATTACTTTATAGCCCAGTTCCAACAATACATCCCTGATTATCAGAAGAATGCGTTTGCCGTCAATGCGCCGACTAATGTCGTTCGCACCATCACTGGTAGGGAGCCAGAAGACTATGAAACAATCGCAAGGCGATACATTGCCAACGCTCTACACCCCAAACGAAGTCTCGCCGCGCGAGTACAACAGATGATTATGATGATAGTCTGGATGCTACTTCCAGGCCCCAAGACGACTCCATACCTCGCGCTGAGTGAGTTTTCGGATAGGAAACATGCTGTCCTGAGCGCAGACTCATCCGAATGGCGTCACAGTCACGAACTTCGAACAAACGAAATGTCGAGGAAGAAAATATGATGATTGGTCTATCTGGCAAAGGATGTAGACATTTAACCAAGAGTAACTTTAACTTTAAGGTTTCTCTTCTAGCTTGACGCCCCTCATATGCGGTGCTATGCTGAACTAACAGAGCAACGAAGCATTATGGCTCTCTTATCAACGTCGCTGAGAGGAAACACATGAGTATTCTCGAAACACAGATAGATCGCACTAGCACCGAATTTCAGGAAAACACACGGTATTTTCAGCATCTTTTAGAGGAATTACAACAACGTACACAACAGGTACAACAGGGCGGCGGCCCCGATGCCGTTGCGAAACACAAGAAGCGTAACAAGCTACTGGCACGGGAGCGTGTCCAACTTCTCTGCGACCCGGATACACCTTTTCTTGAGTTAAGTCCGTTAGCGGCATACGATATGTACGACAACGCTGCACCCTCGGCTGGTATCGTCACGGGCATTGGACTCGTCGAGGGGCAGGAATGCATGATTGTCGCCAACGATGCAACGGTCAAGGGCGGCACCTACTACCCCTTGACAGTCAAGAAGCATTTACGCGCCCAGGAGATCGCGGAACAAAACCATCTTCCATGTATTTATCTCGTCGATTCGGGTGGTGCTTTCTTGCCATTACAGGCCGATGTCTTTCCTGACCGCGACCACTTCGGGCGTATCTTCTATAATCAGGCACGCATGTCGAGCCAGCGCATTCCACAGATTGCCGCGGTGATGGGATCGAGTACGGCAGGCGGTGCTTATGTGCCTGCAATGAGCGACGAAACGGTCATTGTGCAGGGCAACGGCACAATTTTTCTCGGTGGTCCGCCGCTGGTCAAAGCCGCTACAGGTGAAGTGGTCAGCGCGGAAGACCTGGGCGGGGCCGACGTGCATTCGCGTATCTCCGGCGTCACCGACCACTATGCCCTCAACGACCCACATGCGCTCGCCATTTGTCGCAGTATCGTCACTCACCTTAACCGACGCAAATATATCCCCTGGGACATTTACCCACCAGAGCCGCCGCTCTATGATCCGCGTGATCTCTATGGCATTGTCCCCAGCGATAACCGCAAAAGCTATAATGTGCGTGAGATCATCGCACGGCTCGTCGATGGTAGCAAGTTCCACGAGTTCAAAGAACTGTATGGCACAACACTTATCTGTGGCTTTGCTCGCATCATGGGTTATCCAGTTGGCATTCTCGCCAACAATGGTATTCTCTTCTCCGAAAGTGCTCTCAAAGCGACTCACTTTATCGAGCTATGTGTTCAACGTCGCACACCGCTAGTTTTCTTGCAAAACATCACAGGTTTTATGGTTGGACGGCAGTACGAAAATGGCGGCATCGCGAAAGATGGCGCGAAAATGGTCATGGCGGTTGCCACTGCTTCCGTACCCAAGTTTACGGTTGTTATCGGTGGCTCCTTCGGTGCTGGCAACTATGGTATGTGTGGCCGTGCTTATTCGCCACGTCAATTATGGATGTGGCCCAATGCACGTATCTCTGTCATGGGTGGTTTGCAAGCGGCAACAGTGTTAGCAACCGTGCGAAAAGAGGGTTTGGCGGCACGCGGCAAAACGATGAGTGCAGAGGAAGAACAGGCGTTTATGCAACCTACCCTCGACAAATACGAGGAAGAGGGCAATCCATACTACAGCACAGCGCGTCTCTGGGATGACGGTATCATCGACCCATGCGATACGCGTAACGTCCTGGCCCTTGGCATAGCGGCATCGCTGAACGCGCCCATGCCAGAAACACCTTTCGGCGTTTTCAGGATGTGATGATATATACAGGAGGGATTATGGTACAGCATACCTATTCGTCTATCTCGGTTGAGCGTAGCCATCAAGACCGTATTGCAACAGTGACATTGCGACGTCCAGAGGTACACAATGCGTTCAATGAACAGATTATCGAAGAACTTACAAGGGCATTCACCGAACTCGGTGCCGACGAACGGCTACACGGCGTCGTTCTTACAGGTGATGGACCGTCGTTCAGTGCGGGTGCCGACCTGAGCATGATGAAATCGGCGACGGCTTTTACGCAGGAACAAAATCTCAATGATGCTCTGCGCCTTGCAGACCTGCTCGATCTCATCAACACATTTCCCTGTCCAGTCGTTGGACGCGTTAATGGCACCGCAATGGGCGGTGGCGTTGGACTGGTCTCCGCCTGTGATATCGTCATTGCCGCCGAGAGTGCGCGATTCGCCTTTAGTGAGGTCAAGCTGGGCATCGCACCCGCCGTTATCTCACCCTTTGTTATTCGCAAAATTGGCGAATCGAATGCGCGTGTCCTCTTCGTGACAGGCGAACGTTTCAGCGCAGCCCGTGCGCGAGAAGTTGGTCTTGTACATTCTATTGTGCCGCTCGACCATCTCGACGATGCAATACAAAAAGCCTTGCACGAACTATTGACGAGCGCACCAGAAGCATTGCGTGCATGCAAAATGCTCGCGTTAATGGTGAGGCAAATGGATAACACTACAGCACGCCGTTATACCGCCGAGACGATTGCGAGGCTGCGTGTGAGCGACGAGGGACAAGAGGGACTACGCTCGTTTTTAGAGAAACGCAAACCATCGTGGGTAGCGCAAGAAAATGCAAAGTAGTGACAAACAATGTTTAAGAAAATTTTGATTGCCAATCGTGGTGAGATCGCAGTTCGCATTATGGCAACCTGCCGCGAAATGGGTGTTCGCACCGTCGCGGTCTACTCTGATGTTGACCGTAACGCACGTCATCTACGCTTCGCGGATGAAGCGTATGCCATTGGACCTGCACGAGCGTCTCAAAGCTATTTACGGATAGAAACTATTCTCGCAGTTGCGAAACAGAGTGGTGCGGAGGCCATCCACCCCGGCTATGGCTTTCTCTCAGAGAATGCCGATTTTGCGGAGGCGTGTGAACAGACTGGACTCGTCTTTATTGGACCATCAGCAAACGCAATGCGAGCGATGGGTGGCAAGATTTCGGCCAAGCAGATTGCACGCTCCGTAGATGCTCCGACGGTCCCCGGCTATGCTGGTGAGAGTCAGGACGAAACGGTCTTGTTCAACGAGGCTCAACGCATCGGCTTCCCGCTACTGATTAAGGCGTCCGCTGGTGGTGGTGGTAAAGGCATGCGTGAGGTACATGCGAGCAACGCATTCGTAGAACATCTCGCGGGGGCAAAACGCGAAGCCCTCGCTTCATTCGGCGACGAGACTGTATTTCTTGAGCGGCTCATTCAGCAACCACGCCACGTTGAGATACAGATACTCGGCGACGCATACGGCAACATGATTCATCTCGGCGAGCGCGAATGCTCCATCCAGCGTCGCCACCAGAAAATCGTCGAGGAAAGTCCCTCGGTGGCACTCACACCTGCTTTACGTGCTGAAATGGGGGCAACCGCTGTTCGTATCGCACAGGCGGCGGGCTACGTTAACGCTGGCACAATGGAGTTTATTCTCGACGATGATAAGCACTATTATTTTCTGGAAATGAATACGCGCTTACAGGTGGAGCATCCCGTTACCGAACTGGTGACAGGGCTTGACCTGGTGCGCCACCAATTATTGATTGCAGCAGGCGAACCGCTTACATTAACGCAAGAACAGGTACAGCAGCGCGGACATGCCATCGAGGTTCGCATCTACGCGGAGGATGCCGAACAGAACTTTTTACCATCAACTGGAATCATCGCTTCTTTTTTGATGCCAGAAGGTCCAGGCGTTCGCGTTGACAGCGGTGTCGAAGATGGCGATGAGATCACACAGTTTTACGATCCGATGATCGCCAAACTGATCGTGTATGGCGAAGACCGTAACGCAGCAATCTCACGCCTGCAACGTACATTGGAGCAAAGTGCCATCTTTGGCGTCACAACAAACATTCCGCTTCTCTACACGATTGCCACGCATCCCGCCTTTCGTGAAGGACTAACGCATACGGCATTTTTGAATGAGCATCACTTGCTTGACCCTGTTATCGAGAGACAGTTACCGCAAGAAGTGCTGATAGCCGCTGCTATATACGACGCAATGCAAGAAGTTCAGTATCTTCGTTCTCACACGACAACAACCTGTAAGACACTGGTAAACCCCTGGCAAACGTTGGGTCCCTGGCGTATAACTGGCGAAGCTCGAACTATGGTGTATGCTTATCAAGAGAAAGCGCATACTATCGCACTCATGCAAGCATTCGTAGAAAATGCCTGGAACGTGTCCGTCGATGGGCAACCACCAGAACGTGTCGAATACGCGGTAGGAAACGATGACTTACTACTGCTCAAACATGGTGCAACACAGATGCGTGTATACTTGTATGCAACCTCTGGCGAGATACAGGTTATGCTTCACGGATTGCTGTATCGCTTAGAACGCAAGCAACCTCCCGATGTCGATGCAACGGCGCATGGTGGCAACGTGCAGCGTTCACAGAAAACCCTCACAGCACCAATGGCAGGAACCATTGTAAAGGTGCAGATACATGATGGCGATACGGTAGAGGCACAGCAGGTTCTTGTCATTTTGAGCGCGATGAAGATGGAACATGCTATCACAGCACCACATGAAGGTAAGGTACGGCATGTCCATTATCAAGAAGGTGCGGTTGTAAAGGGAGGAGCGGTAGTCGTAGAGTTAGAGTAAGCAACACCCCCGACAGAGAAATAATAAGAGAGGTATAGAGATGCAATTAGGATTTATTGGCATTGGCTTCATGGGGCGTCCGATGGCACTTAATCTGCTCAAGGCAGGCCATGAAGTGACTATCTTTGCGCGACATCCAGACAAACCAGAGGTACAAGAGGTCATCAAAGCTGGTGCAAAGCTTGCACCATCGTCACGTGCCGTAGCGATAGCTTCGGAGATCGTGATTACGATGGTGCCAAACTCGATGCAGGTCGAGGAGGTTGTTACAGGACCTCATGGTATCCTTGAAGGCTCACGTAAGGGGCTAATTATTATTGATATGAGTACCATTGCACCTGCAACGAGCCGCAAACTCGCCGAGCTAGCAGCGCAGAAAGGCGTAGAGTTTCTCGATGCGCCAGTCAGCGGCGGTTCACAGGGAGCAGTCAATGGCACACTCACAATTATGGTCGGTGGGGAGCAAGAGGCATTTGAGAAGGCGCGACCAGTATTGGAAAACATGGGCAAGAAAGAGAACATCTTTCATGTCGGCGCGGTCGGCTCTGGTGAAGTGGTCAAGATCATCAACAATCTTCTGTGTGGTACCATCGCCGCCTCTGTCTCCGAAGCATTTGTGCTAGGTGTTAAAGCAGGAGCAGACGTAGAGACAATGGCAAAGGTTATTGGCGTCAGCAGTGGCGCAAACTGGCAGCTTGCCAACCAGTTCCCCCTACGAGCCTTCAACAGCAGCTTCCAACCCGGCTTTATGACGGACCTGCTGCATAAAGACCTGGGACTAGCTCTTGAACTTGCCGCCGAAAACCTGACACCACTCGCAATGACGGCAATAGCAAGACAAATGTATGAGCAGACGCGAGCGGCTGGCTATGGCCGAGAGGATTATACAGCTCTCTTAAAGGTTTTAGAGCAAAACGCAGGGGTTGAAGTTAGAACAAAGCAAGAATAGATAGAGAAATACAAGAATCAGGCTAGCATATGTGCCAGCCTGATTCCTGTGACGTATTAGATGATAGGCATAAGTGAATGTGCCATGCTCATACCCAAAACAAGCACAACGGCAAGGCCGAAGTAGACTAGCCCTATCACAATACGTGTGCCCATTGGTACATCGTAGTATGCCTTTGACTCCGGTGTATTCTCTTTACCGCGTGACCACAGTTGGCTTGCAGCGATAATAATGAAAAAGAGCAGAAAGATCGAGAAGTTGCCCGTAAACCAGAGCCAGATTTGATAGATCAACAAACCTGCAAAACCGAGTATCCAGATGCGACGGTCAATCGCGGCCAGAACACGCCCACCATCAAAAGGCACAATCGGCACAAGATTGAACAGGTTCATAAAGAAGCCAAAGTAGGCTAGCGGTGCCCAGATTGAATGCGCCATAGGTGATGCTTGCGCCAGCACAAGACATATCGATGATGCAATAGCACCCGCAATCGGACCAGCTATACCAACCTCGGCCTCATCTTTGGCGTTCGCTGGCATCTGTCGCATCATCACTGCTGCACCAAGCATTGGAATGAAGATCATTCCACCAACTGGAATGCCCTTTATCTTCATGACAAGCGCGTGTCCCATCTCATGAAGAAAGAGCAATGCAACCAGCCCAAACGCAAATTGCCAGCCAAAGAACACCGAGTACACGACAATGGAGATAGCCGCAGTAAGCAGTGCCGGTGCAAACTTGATAAAGATGAGTAGACCCTTAAATTTAAGCAACAATCCACCAATAGTCACGGCGAGGCCACCAAGTCCAGCTAGCCCTCTACGTTTCTTAGGACCATCTGTGCTATCGTGTGTAGCGGCATCGTGTTGGTCCGCGCCAACACCCGCTGTATAGTCGTTCATACTCGACGGACCGCGATACTCTTGCATTTGTGGCACATCGTTCTGCGGTACCTCTTGTGATTGGACAGGCATCGTACCGTTAGCATACTCGTAGTACCCTGATGGCTCAGTATATGGAGCATAGCCCGTATAGGGATCGAGTGGTTGCACAGGCTGGGCAGAACGAGACTCCTGCTTATAGTATGTCGGATTAACGTAGTTTATGTCTTGCGACGTATCGCTATATTCTGAAAAGTCGTTAGGATTGCGATCCACAGTATGCCTCAATTCTGAAAGCATGGAAAAATGTTTGTTTCATATATTTTCTTCGCATATAGTATCTATACGATAAAACACGCGGTCAAGTTCAAGTATTCCGTCCTACCATAAAAGCAGTGCTTTAGTTGCTCTCTGGCTTGATCGTCCCCTCAAGAAAACGCCGCAATAAATTGAGTGCGGAAAGTACAGCTAGACGCTTGTTATCCTCACGGCTGGAACTTCGTCCAGAGCCTTTCGCTATCACCACCCCTATTGGTCCCTCAACAGCTATATGAACTGTACCAACTGGTTTCCCTTCCTGCGTATCAGGACCCGCTACACCTGTAATACCAACTCCAAAGTCCGTACCAAGTCGTACACGTATTGCGTGAGCCATCGCTCGCGCCGTTTGTTCGCTCACGGCTCCGTATTGTTCCAGAATTTCTTTTGGCACCCCCATTTGTGCTTTGAATTCTGTGCTATAAGAAACGGCACTACCGACGAAATAGGTGGAGCTGCCACTTACATCTGTGATCGTACTTGACAGTAACCCACCTGTCAGCGACTCCATCACGCTTATCGTTTGCTTACGTTCTTGTAACAATTTACCAACGACACTTGCCAGCGTCTCTTTATCAATACCAAATACCGCGTTCCCCAATAACTCGCGTACCTGACTCTCCATTGCGTTTACCTGTTGCTCAGCCGCTTCTTTTGTAGTAACCTTCGCGGTGACACGCACATCGATAGCATCATTTTTCGCATAAGTTGCAAGTGTGGGATTCGTGCTATGAATCAAGGAGCCAAGCTTTTCCTCTACGGTAGACTCACCTAGCCCTGCGACACGCAGTATACGGGTAAAAATCACACTTCCAGTAAGCGAACTCAGTCGTGGAATAACCTCATCCTCCCACATGCGATACATCTCGCGCGGCACTCCTGGCATGGCGACGATAATGTGCTTATCCTTCTCGACCCACCACCCAGGAGCGGTGCCAACTGGATTGGGAATGGCCTGTGCTGAGGAAATCAACGTAGCCTGCTTCACGTTGCGTTCTGGCATCTGTGCCTTCATATACGCGAACTTCGCACGCAAATCTGCCTCTAGCGTAGCGTCTACCTGCATCGTTTCACCCAGCAAGGCACTGATCGACTCGCGTGCAAGGTCGTCTTCTGTGGGACCGAGGCCGCCCGTCATGATAATAAGGTCGGAGCGTTGCCATGCCCGTCGCAGCGTCTCGACGATACGCCCCTGATTATCACCGACCTGCGACACGAAATACAGGTCGATGCCAAGCGTAGGCAGACTCTGAGCCAAATAGGTCGCGTTGGTATCGGTAATGTGTCCAAGCAGAAGTTCGGTACCACAGGAAAGTATCTCAGCACGCATGAAGCCTCCAATGCGGGTTGTCATCGTCATAATCAGAAGTAAAAAGCGAGAAGCATTTTCCTTCTCAGCATAGCCATCCTATCATACCACACAGGATGTATTCTCAACATATTGTGCCAGATATATAGAAAAATCAATATGTTGTGCCAAAAGGGTTGTAATTACGGTTTATTACGAGTATACTAACTTGCGTAGACACGAAATAAGAACAGGTTTTCGTAGCGCACAGTTATTTCACTATCGTAGTTTGTCTGTAGGAAAAGAAGGAGCTATCAAAGATGTTGGAGCAGCAAGCACGTTCGGCTGACGATCAGTCGAATGTTGACGCACAGAGTATGACACAGCTTGAAGGAATTCGCAACAAAGTCTTTATAGATAGATATTCGCTCAAAGATGCTAGTGGGAAGCCATTAGAGTTATACCCCGAACATACATGGGAACGTGTTGCACGCGGCATAGCAGCAGTCGAGAAGACAGAAGAGCAACGTGCCTACTGGGAGAAGCGTTTCTACGAAGTCCTCACGAACTTTCAATTTGTCCCTGGTGGGCGTATTCTCGCTGGTGCAGGTTCTGGGCATCAAGTCACATTTTACAACTGTATGCCGCCGGACCAGGAAGTGCTTACAGCAGATGGCTATCGACCAATCTCCGAAATTAAGATCGGCGATCTTGTAGTGACACACCGCAATCGTTTGCGTCCCGTATTGCATAGGTTCGAGCGTGAGACTGAGGAAACACTCTACATTATTCGACCTAAGAAGATAGGTTATGACGATCTGCGTCTGACAGGAGACCACAAAGTATACGTTGTCCGTTCAGAGTGGGTGAACAAACATAGGTCGCGTGATGGGCTACGTTTGCAGCATGAGCCAGAGTGGATTCCCGCGAAAGAAATTAAACCTGGTGATTATGTTGCTGCTGGACACAATGGCGAAGAATGCTCTCCCGACACAATCTACCTCCAGGATTACGTTTCAGGATATGAAACACAGGATGGTAAGCTCTTTAAGGCGACAACACGAGGCCATCACGGATATGTATCGGACTGGGGTACACACTACAAGCTTCACGATCATCTGGAACTCGATAGCGATTTGTGCTACCTGTTCGGACGCTGGCTCGGCGATGGCTGTGTCACTCATCGCTCTGGCATGGATATTCCATCTGGCATCAAAATCGTTTTCTCTTTAGAAGAGCAAGCTGAAGCTCAAGAGATCGCCCGAATTGTCGAAGCCAAGTTTGGTATCGAAGGCTCTATCAAGCTGAGCAGTACAGAACGCTGGTACGATTTATGGGTAAATTCTATGCCGCTTGGAGAGTTCTTCAAGGCATTCCTCGGCTGCTACAGCCATAGTAAGCTCATTCCTGACAAACTGATGCACTTGCCATCTGAACTCACGTTAGCATTATTGCGTGGCTTGTTCAGTGCTGATGGTTACGTATCTGGCAATAAACTCGGCATCGTGTTATCAAATCGCACACTTACTACTCAAACTCATCAGCTTTTACTTCGCATGGGATACTTATTCTCAATTCGTGAGAATACACATCGCTTAGGCCGTGTACCTGCCTATCGTATTCAGGCTACTGCAAATGAGTGTGGGCCACTCTTTGAACAACTCTTTGATGTTCAAGCACCTGAGTATAGTATTGATTTAAAATACTATTTTGAATACGATGACCTCAAATGGGTACGAGTCGATGAAATTGCCGTTGAAGATTATTCTGGCACAGTGCTAGATATTGAGGTTGAGGAGGATCACTCGTTCATTTCAGCGGGAGTAGTCGTATCAAACTGCTATGTTATACCAAGCCCTGACGATAGCCGTCAAGGTATTCTGGATAATCTGAAACTTATGACTGAGATCATGGCACGCGGCGGTGGCGTGGGTATCAATCTCTCGACATTACGACCACGCGGCTCCTATATCAAGACCGTGAATGGCACTGCTTCGGGCCCTTGCTCATGGGCGCAATTGTACTCAGTAGCGACAGGAGATGTAATCCAGCAAGGTGGATGCTTTGGGCCAAATGAGCGTATTGCTACGGATCGTGGCCTTATTCGCGCTGAAGAACTTGCTAATCTTTTAGACGCTGGTGAGAACATTCAGGCGCAAACACATAAGGGGTTACGTTCGTTCAATTATGTCTTCCGCAATGGCATGAAGGACCTCTACGAAGTAACAACGAGTCGCGGCTATAAAGTTCGAGTCACGCTCGACCACAAGATAGGTGTTCTTCGTAATGGTGAAGTTGTAACCATTCCTTTACGCGAACTTGAAGAGGGCGATGAGATTCTGTTGCTTCTAGGTGAAGGCACAAAGAATAACACGCCTCTTGTACCTCTGTCCTCGACGCCATACAAACGCTCGAAGATGAGTACAACTCTCAACGAAAACGTAACGCTACCAACACATCTTACTCCTGAACTTGCCTACCTTCTTGGTTTCTTCTATGGTGATGGTTATGTTCTTCAAGGGAAAAAAGTTACATGGCAGGATGAAAAAGGCATCTCTTTTGCCGTCGAAAACACACGCCCCGACATTACTGAGCATCTTGTTACGTTACTAAAAGACTTGTTTGCTATAGAATCGGTGGTAGGCCCTGGCGATGCTGCATGCACTAACATTAGAGCGTACTCACGCCTTATGGTGGAATGGTTACAGGAAAACGGACTGCTCAAGCAAAAGGCAGCATTGGTACGTGTACCGGAAGCCATCTTTAAGTCGCCATCGGAAGTTGTAAGTGCCTTCCTTGCAGGATACTTTGATGCCGACGGTTGTGATCGAGGAAAAAAAGGTGGCTACGGTTTTGATAGTGTAAGCCGTGAAATGCTGGAAGATGTGCAACTACTCTTGATTACACAGGGCATTGTCTCACATATAGTGATGCAGGACCGCACGAAGCAAGGATGGCTACCAATATATCGTCTCGTTGTAACTGGCGCACAATTCAAGGAACGTTTCAGCAAATTCATTGGTGCCTCTAGTAATAAGGATCAACAACGTCAAGGATATCGTAGCCATAGAAGTAACTATCCTATGGATGCGTGGAAAACTCTCGGTATCCCAGGACGTTACTATCGAGGCTTGTTTGACTCTACAAAAGAGCATGTATCTCACTATGCCCTCACACGAGTACGTGACCGTGTGATAGCAGCAGGAGGAGCAGCAACACTTGAGCGTCTTGAGACTTTGCTGGGTGTACTACCTGATAGCATCATCTCTATTAATCCTCTTGGTCCCTCGGAAGTCTATGACTTTGAGGTAGATGACGTTCATCTCCTAGCTGGTGGTGGTATCTACACTTCAAACTCACGGCGAGGCGCTTTAATGCTTATGCTGGACGACAATCATCCTGATGTAGAAGAGTTCATTACGGTCAAACGTACCGCAGGCAAAATCGAGCATGCCAACCTCTCAGTTGCCATCTCCGACAAGTTCATGACGGCGGTCAAGGAAGATGCTAACTGGGATTTAGTGTGGCAAGGCGAAGTCAAGAGAACGATTCGCGCCCGTGACCTGTGGGATCTGATCTGTAAGTCGGCATGGGAATCGGCAGAGCCGGGCATGGTGTTCATGGATCGGTATAATACGGAGTCGAATACGTGGTACTACGAAAACATTCGTTGTGTGAATCCATGTGTTACAGGTGATACCCTTATCTATACAGATCGCGGTTTGCTACCCGCTAGTGAATTAGCAGAACTTGGTACACCTGTTACAGTCGCATCACCTAACAGTGCAGGAGTAGCAATGCGTCAGGCAAGTCATGTATTCTCAACAGGAGTTAAACCAGTTTATCGCCTACAGACTGCAGAAGGTTACATAGTTCGGCTCACTAGCAACCATAAAGTGCTTACGGGTACTGGTTGGAAAGAGGCAGGAGACCTTGTAGCAGGTGAGAAGCTAGTATTGCTCAATGGTGAAGGCGGCTTCGGCAACACAGGTAATGAAGACCTTGGTAGAGTGTTAGGTTGGCTCGTCGGTGATGGCTATCTCAATACAAAGCGTGAAGGAAGTGTTGTCCTTTCGTTTTGGGGAACTGAGCAAGCAATTGCTCCACATTTTGCAGATGCAGTTAACCGTCTTCTTGGAGTGCCACTAGACAAGGCATGGCGACAGTATCAGGTAGGAATACAGGAAATTAAGGCGCGTGAAGAGACACGGATTGAGTCGGTACGTCTTATGCGCCATATAGACCCTGAATTACTTATCGATAAACTTCAGGTTCCACCAACTGTATTGCGTGGATCACATGAGATGCAAAAAGGTTTCCTCTCGGCACTTTTCACTGCTGATGGTACAGTACATGTAAGCACAGGAAAAAGTGCTTCTGTACGTCTCACTTCTATAAGTCTGAAATTACTTGAAGGCGTTCAACGTCTATTACTAAATTTCGGAGTAGCTTCGAGCATCTTCAAAAATCGCCGTTCTGCTGGAAAGCGTGAATTACCTAATGGTAAGGGAGGCACTAGCTCTTACGATTGCCAAGCATATCATGAGCTTATCTTCTCCCGAACGAATCTTCAAACTTTCGCAAAACAAATTGGTTTTCTTGCTATTGAGAAGCAGAGTCGCTTAGAACAAGCTCTTCAAGGATATTCACATGGCCCATACCGAGAAGATTTCCTTGCTACATTTGAAAGTCTCACACCCGATGGCGAAGAAATGGTCTATGACCTAACTGAGCCTATAGCTCATCAATTTGTCGCTAATGGGCTAGTTGTTCACAACTGCGGTGAGCAAGGTTTGCCACCTTTCGGCGTTTGTAATTTAGGAGCATTGAATTTGTCTGCTTTCGTGCAAAACGCGCAGATGGATTGGGCGCATCTAGCGGAGATGAGCAAGGTAGCGATGCGCTTCCTGGATAACGTGGTCGATGCCAATGAGTACTTCATTAAGGAAAATGAAGAGGCGCAGATGGGCACACGTCGTACCGGACTGGGAACGATGGGACTTGCCGATGCGTTGATTAAAATGAAGGTCGCTTACGGCAGTGAAGAGTCGTTGCCAATCATTGAGCGCATCTACGCAACTATCCGCGATGCCTCCTACGAAGCCTCGTCGGACAATGCAGCCGAGAAGGGTGCGTTCCCGATGTTTGACCGCGACAAGTACATGCAGGGACGCTTCATTCAACGCTTGCCCAAACAGGTGCAGGAGAAGATTGAGCAGCAGGGTATTCGTAACGCGGTGTTGCTGACACAGGCTCCAACGGGTACGACAAGCCTGTTAGCAGGAGTTAGTTCTGGTATCGAGCCAGTTTACGACTTCGCGATGATACGCCGTGACCGCACAGGCGAACATATCATGTATCATCCGTTGCTGCAAGAGTGGCGCGACGCTCATCCCGACGAAACAACGGCACCAAGCTACTTCGTTTCATCAAAGGATTTGACACCAGAAGAGCATGTACTTGTGCAGGCGAAGGTGCAGCAATACACCGACTCTAGTATCAGTAAGACGGTGAACGCACCCAATGAGCATACCGTTGAGCAGGTGCAGAAGTTGTATCGTCTAGCCTACGAAATGGGCTGCAAGGGCATTACCTACTACCGTGATGGTTCGCGTGATGCTGTGTTGACGCGTGTCGAGGACGAAAAGAAGGCTGCGGAAAAGGCACAACAAGCAGTAGCACCCATACCTCCGGCTGTTGTCACCATTCATGATGGCGTCAAGCAGCGACCAGCACTGGTTGAGGGCTACACACGACAGGTACGAGCACCAGAGGGCAAGATCAACGTCACCATCAACAGTGATGAGGATGGTCCATTGGAGGTCTTTGTCAACGTCGGTAAAGCAGGTAGTGACATTGCGGCACTTGCCGAGGCACTTGGCCGTTTGATTTCACTGAACCTGCAAATTCTTAGCCCAGTTTCGCAGTCTGACCGCGCCCAGGAGATAGCCGACCAGTTGCGTAACATTGGTGGTAATCGCTCCGTTGGTTTCGGTCCACAGCAGGTGCGCTCACTACCTGATGCCGTTGCGCGTGCATTAGAGTTACACATGGCGTCGATCCAAACGACAGGAGATGCAGCGAAAACGGAGGCTCATGACGAGGCCAAAGAACACGCTCATAGCATTCACGTCGATGGCTCGGCTTCTATGAGCCTGACCCATCCCAATGTGACGGGCAATCTCTGTCCACAATGTGGCTGTAACACGATGGTCTACGAAGAGGGATGCCGCAAGTGCTACAGTTGCGGGCACAGCGAGTGTTAAAAGCGGTGTAGCTGATACGTCTTGTAGAGCCACTCGACCCAGAAAAGAGTGACATTAGGGAAGACACACATACCACGAAATGTGTGTCTTCCCACATTTTATATCAGTACGAGCGGCTAGGACCACAGTGCCTGGTCGTTCTCTAGCTCCTCGTCCTTTTTCGTCAAAATGGCTCTTAGAGGCCGAATGCAAAACCAATCAGGAAGGTTCAGTCGATGACAACTTTTGTCGCGATAATTTCGCGTTGTCTATACTCAGCAATACTTCCCTCAAGTGTCACGGTTTGTTCTGCGCGAATATCGCTAGAGGATGCGCCTATGCTAAAGGTGAACGCACCCGGTTCGGTCACGAACCGCATATCGGGATCATAAAAGGCCAAGCGCGACGGGTGTACGGCGAATGTTATTTTGCGTGCTTGGTCAGCATCGAGCGAGAGGCGTGCAAAGCCGATGAGCAGCCTTTGAGGGCGAGCCACCGAGGCAACCTCGTCGCGGCAGTAGAGCTGTACGACCTCGTCACCTGCATGCTTCCCTATGTTGCGTACAGTGATCATCACTTTGATAGGGTCCATACTACTCTTTGCCTGTACGACCATGTTTTCATACGCAAAGGTCGTGTAGCTCAAACCATGCCCAAACGGGAACAAGGGCGTGGTCGGCGAGTCGATATAGTCGCCAAAGAACATTGCGCGATCTCCACCTGCCCGCGTACCTATATAATTTGGTATCTGTCCAACTGAGAGTGGCATACTAACCGGCAGACGGCCTGCTGGATTTATCTTACCAGTCAGGATATCGGCCAGCCCGTTGCCACCTTCCTCTCCTGAAGGGAAGACCTGTAAGAGGGCTGCAGCTTTATTGACAAGCGAGGTAAGCGTATGGACGCGACCACTGAGCACCACAATAACCAACGGTGTCCCGCTTTGCGCCAACGTGTGGATCAACTCTTGCTGAACCCCGGTAAGGTTGAGATCGGTCGCATCATTTCCCTCTCCCACCGTTACTGGCCGTAAAAGACCGCTCTTGCCAGCAACGACAACGATTGCAATGTCTGCTCCGTTGACCGCCTGGAGTGCCTCTTCAAAGCCAGAGCGATCATCACTCAGAACGTCACATCCCTTCGCATAGCGAATCTCTACCTCTTGCCCAAGCGCGGCTTGTAGCCCTGCGAGCGGAGTAATGTGGGGTGTGAAGTATGGTCCGGGCGCATACTTGCCGTTGGCTTGCGGCACGGCTAATTCACCCATATCCAGGTCTTGAGGTGCAGCATAGATCATTTCGAGGTGGGAAGGGTAGTGATAATCACCCTGCAGGAGTCGCTCGTCGTCTGCTCCCGGTCCAATCACTGCTACACGCTTCGTCGTTGGTGAAAGTGGCAGGATACCCGTGTTGGTCAAGAGAATGACTGACTCGGCGGCTGTTTTGCGGGCTAGCCCACGTTGCTCTGGTGATTGAAAGGCTGTGCTAGCCCGCTCTTCATCGACGTAGGGATGCTCGAAGAGGCCGAGCTGAAATTTGAGCCGTAACACACGGCGAACAGCGGTATCAATCGCTGCTTGCGAGACACGACCAGCCTCAACCTCAACCTTTAGTTCTTCTCCATAGCAGTCGATGCTCGGCAATTCCATATCCAGGCCAGCAAGTAAGGCCTGTCGAGCAGCATCCCCTTTATTCTCGGCGACATGGTGATAGCCCATAAGCATGACGACAGCCGTATAATCGGCAACGACCGTCCCTTGAAAGCCGAGTTCCTCCCGCAGTAAGCCAGTGAGAATAGACCGACTACCGGCGCAGGGTAAGCCGTCAATTGATGAATACGAGTTCATAATTGTTGCGAGACCAGCCTCGCGTATCACTGCCGCGAAAGGTTCGGCATACACCTCGCGCAGCTCTCGTGGGCCCAATTGAACAGGTGCCCAGTTGCGTCCACCCTCCGAGAGGGCGTAGCCAAGAAAGTGTTTTCCGGTAGCGGCAATACCGTGAGAAAGGTTATCGCTCTGCAGACCCTGAACATAGGCTGTACCGATAGCACCGATGAGCACGGGGTCCTCTCCATACGTTTCTTCGACTCTTCCCCAGCGTGGATCACGAGCGACATCGAGAACAGGTGCCAGTGCGTGCCGGGCACCAACTGCCAGCATTTGTGTACGAATGACCCCTGCCACCTCTCGAACGAGTTCTGGATTCCAGGTAGCAGCTAGGCCAATACCTTGGGGGAAGACTGTGGCATCACGATGACAGAAACCGCCGGTAGACTCCTCATGCACCATAATCGGAATACCCAACCTCGTACGTTCGATAGCCACTTTTTGGAGTGCATTCATGTACGCAGCACTTTCACTGGGATGTAGTCCTGTAGAGGCTCCGATGCGCGTCACCTGTCCAATACCATGCGGCATCTTCTGCGCGACAAAATCGGCATCGAAGGTGCCAGTACTGATGAACTCTGTGCTCCAGAGACAACCCAGCTGAGCTAACTTCTCATCTACCGTCATGAGTAACAATAAATTTTCAATGCGCTCCTCAATCGAGACGCCTGGATCGCGATAAGATAGAGTTGACAAGCGAATACTCCTTACATAATTCATTGCTTCCATATATCCGCTGGCTAGCAAGACCAGCTATCGACTGTCTTACTTGGAGAAGCCCGCAACCAGGCCACCTAGCAGTTGGCGTCTACCAAAGATGTAAAGCAGGATAATTGGGGTTGCTGACAGGAAGACCGCTGACAGAATGGCTGGAACGTTGGTCGTAAATTGTCCTCTGAAATTCGCGAGCGAGAGCGGAAGCACGGCCACACTTTGACTCTGAGTGAGAACCAGCGGGAAGAGATAGCTGTTCCAGACCTGAATCGTCTCGTAAATGACGACGGTGATGATCGCCGGTCTTGAAAGCGGGAGAACCAGACTACGCAAAATGCGCCAATGAGTTGCACCATCAAGCAGCATCGACTCGTGCAATTCATGAGGAATGTCCCTGATGTAGGTGACGAGCACAAGGATCGACAGTGGAATGCCGAAGGCGATAGAGGGTAGAATCAGCGCAAACAGAGTATCATAGAGATGCAAATTGGAGACAATGGCATAAATTGGGATGATCGTTGCCTGCAGAGGGATCGCGAGTCCAAGCAAGAAAAGGTTGAAGATGTTCCGCGTATAACGGCTTCGTGCCTGCGAAATCGCGTAGGCCGCTAGTAGAGAGACAACGAGAATCATGAAGACGCTTACAACCGTGACGAAAACGGTGTTGGCGAAGTAGGTAAAGAATCCATTGTCCAACACAGTGGCGTAGTTCTCCAGCGTTGGGTGCGATGGAAACGACCAGGGAACGTCTGTGAACAAGTATTGTTGTGGTCGCAGACTTGTGAACAACATATAGAGGATCGGGTAAAAAGAAAACACGAGCCAGAGCAGGCCGAACGTTGCAGGGACAATCTCCACGAGGCTGCTTTGACTGAACTGACGTTTTGGCCGTGGTGCAGCAAGCGCCGTTTTGTGTGATAGCTCAGTGTCTATGGTGTTTTGTGCCTGATGATGGGTTGCCATACCTATAATCCCTCCAACTGACTCGACATTTTGCTAAAGCCGCTAAAACGTAGCAGGATAAACGAGAGGACGATACCAAAGGCGGCCAAGACAACCGCAATCATGCTCCCGTAGCCTACCTGCTCGTTTTGAAAGGCCGTGATATACATCTGGAGAGGGAGTACACGTGTTGCGTAACCGGGGCCACCCTGTGTTGTCACCCAGAAGAGGTCGAAGTAGGTGAGGGAGCCGGTAAAGATCAAGGTGGTCGAGGTGATGATCGTATATTTCAATTGCGGCAAGGTGATGGCAAAAAAGTTCTGGATGCGCCCGCCACCATCGATATTGGCGGCCTCGTAGAGTTCTTTGGGGATCTGTCGGGCACCACCGAGGTAGAGGAGCGCATGAAACGGGATGAACTGCCAGGACACGATGACCATCACCACGTAAAAGGCCAGGTGAGGATCTCCAAGCCAGACTCTTGCCAATCCTGAAAGGCCTAGTGCGGTCAGCAAGGGATTGACCACGCCAAAATTCGGGTCGAGCATATTCTGCCACGTGAGAGCGATGGCGACGGCGGAAAAGAGTAATGGCAGAAAATATAGAACGCCCAGAACACTCCGATAAGGCTGTTTCCCGGCCATAAAGACGCCGAGCAAGATACTAATTGGGGTCTGTACGATCCAACTGATCACCATGACCTGGATCGTAAGGAAGAGAGAAGTGAGAGTAACTTGATCGGAAAATAGAGCACGCCAATTGCCTAAGCCAATCCATTGAGCGGGTGCCAAGCCATTCCAGCTAGTGAAGCTGTAGTAGAGAGCAATAAAGAGAGGAATGATGGCGAAGGCAACGTAAAAGAGGAGTGCTGGCATGGTCCAGAGCACTGCGAACAAGTTAGACCTCTGTGCGGTCTTTGGCATTTTCGTTATTGCGCTCATAGCGCCCTCCTATCTGAGATGGGGGTCTCACTACTGCAGGCATATGCGTCCGTGCATGGTGGTCTCCTCTTCAATGCTGAAGAGGGGACCACTATATGTTCTGATTGTACGAGGCCGAAGCTAGCAAGGAATAGCCAGCTTTTGAAGCGAACCAGCACGTAAGGAAACCCCACGTACTTGTTAAGAACTGATCGTTTTGTTCATATTGCTAGAGAACGTCTCAGGAGAAATCTGGTTCAAGAACACTTGGCTCAGGTTGGTCAAGCTCGCTTGCGCTTGCGTTGGAGACAATATCTGGTCCCAGGACAACTGGAAGTTCGGTGCGTTCTTCGCCATGTTGTAGTTGTACGTAAGCCACTCGCCATTCGGGGCGGAAGCGAGCTGTGACTCAAGCCCCTGGACGGGTGGCACATCCCCCACGTTGATGAAGCCTTTGATCATGGCATCAGTTAAAACGCCATTCTTGAGGTAATCGACTGCATCCTTGGTGGATTTTGACGCAGTGGAGACTGAGTAAAAATTGCACGGGTTTCCGTAGACATCTTTCGCATCCCCCTTGCCGCCCTCTACCCCAGGGAAGGGGAACCAACCGAGTTTGCCACTGCTAATAAAGTCAGGACTGTTGGTCTGGAACACCGAAAAGTTCCAATTTCCTTGCAGCATCATTCCGGCTTTCCCCGTATAGACCAGAGCGGCGTCCTGGTTGGAGTCAGCGTTTGTTGAGGTGTAGGAAGTACCGAAGGCTCCCATCTTGACGAGGTCCTGAATCATCGTGTTCGCCTTGATAAAAGCGGGATCCGACCATGCATTGGACTGACCATTAAAGACGGTATTAAAAACGTCCGCTCCACCGATGCGATCAACAAGGAACTCCGCATACATCAAGTACGGCCATTGGCTCGCTCCGGCAAGCGCAATCGGGATGAGATTATTCTTCTTCAACACATTGATGACGTTGAGCAGTTCTGACCAGGAGGCGGGGGGATTCAATTTGTACTTGGAGAAGATATCCTTGTTATAGAAAAAGAGTTCCGTCTGCATTCCGGCATTAGGAATACCGTAGTATTTGCCATTGAAGGCGGCGTTGGAGAGGACAGATGGGAAAAATTTGTTTTTCCAGGTAGGATCAGCGTTCAAATCGGGGGTCAAGTCGTAGACGTCACCTGCATTGACGTATGATTTAAGGATACCACCGCCCCAGCCAAAGAAAACATTGGGCGGATTTTTGGCACCCATTGCCACTTGGAGCTTTTGTTTGTAAGGATCATTCTCAAAGAAGTCAACATGGGCCTTAACTGCCTTCTGCGAGCTGTTGTAAGCAGCCACGGCAGCCTGGACAACTTTCTGTTCATTTCCGGTGCGGATGTCCCACACCTCAACAGTTCCCGCGCCACCTCCTGCCCCTGTGCCTGTTGATTGACTGCTACCAACACCGAAACAACCGGCCAATGTTGTTGTCAGTGCTGCTCCTCCTGCAACCTCTAGAAAAGTACGACGTGATATTCTTGTGTTCATTGCATTGCCTTCCTTGCGTCTTTGCCTACCGGGCTTTTTTCAGCAGGCCCGGTACTATCAAATACCTTCCTACGTTCAAATGAATGAAATGCCGCAGCGTCTCTTTGGCAATGGTTTTCCTTTTATCCTCCTTTCTCCCAAATTTATGTTCCTGAGCGATACACCATACAGGAGTCACGAATACTGAGCGTTGTTGTTAGCTCGACGCGTGTGCTATCAAGGGGTTCTCCCGCGATCAGGCGAAGCAACATCGTAGTACCTACTCGACCCATCTCAAGAAGGGGTTGACGGACCGTGGTAAGTGCTGGCAAGAGAATGGAGGCAATCGGTACATCGTCGAAACCGATGACGCTTATATCATGAGGTATGTGCAGCCCACGAGCGCGCAAAGCACTGTAAACCCCCATTGCTTGCACATCATTCCCTGTAAAGATAGCTGTTGGTGGTTCGGGCAACTCTACTAATGCACAGGCTTGATCATATCCAGCCTCTTGTACGAACGCTCCTGAGTGTATGAGAGCCGGATCGACGGGAATGCCTGCGTCATCCAAAGCTGCACGATAGCCAGCAAGCCGATCCTGGCTGCAACGGAGCGATAGAGGACCTGTAATGATGGCAATACGCCGATGTCCAAGTGAAAGAAGGTGCTCAGTCGCTGTTCGCCCACCAAACCAGTTTGTTGCTCCTACTGAAGGGATATCGGGACCCAGTTCCCCACGTTGATCAACGACAACAAATGGAATTTTATGTTCACGTAGTGTATCAAAGTATTGCTGCTGACCATGTGATAGCACGAGGATGGCTCCATCAGTGGCTCCATCACTAAGAATCTTGGTAAGCCAGCGTTGTTCAAGTTGCAAAGTATCATGTGTTACCGAGAGTGCCAACCGTAAATTTGTCCGCGACAGTACCTCTTCGACACCGCGCACAATCTCAATAGAATAAAGAGTATCGAGGCCTGGTATCAGCATGTCAATGATGCCGCTACTCTTCTTCCGTAAGCCCTGTTTTACACGGCTACGGATAAAACCGCTTTCTTCAATTGCTTGCTCCACACGCTTGCGCGTCTCAGATGCTACATCTGGGCGATTGTGAAGAACGCGCGAGACGGTAGGAATAGAGACGCCAGCAAGAGATGCAATGGATGCAATCGTACCGCGTTTAGAGAGCGATTGTTTCATTTTCCTGGTAGTCTGCCTTTTACGTTAGAATGATAGTAAGTATTGCCGATAATTTTCAGTTTGTCAAGTGGTGGAATCTGAAATCCACTCATAATTCGTATTCAATGTAGTCAAAGCTGGCTGAGAGACTACACGATGACTTGAGCATGTTCTCTCTTGAAGCAGCTTGGAATGCCACATATTCGAGCTATGAGTGGATTTTAGGTGAAATCGAGGCGCTTTCTTCGATTACTTGCGTGTCTCAAGTGCTACATCTTGACTATTGTGAAAATGTATGAGGCTGTAGAAATAGACAAAACGGCAAGAGATGCAAGAATGTAATCGTACCACGTTTAGAGAACGATTGTTTCATTTTTCGGGTGCTTTGTCTTTTACGTTAAAATGATAGTAAGTATTGCCGATAATTTTCAACCTGCCAAGAGGCGGAGACGATAAAAAAACGGGTATATGATACCTCAGTGCTATTTTGAAGAAAAAGGTATTCCTTCTCTTCTATCCGAAGTGAGAGGAAGGCCGATACATCTCAGCACATTCCATTTAATTGCTCAATAGATTTTATTATATACGTTAAGAACCCACATTTTAAGAACTCAACTGGCAGCAATCGCTCTACCACCAACGCCCAAACTGGTGCTCCTTGCCGGATGCATCTTTGACGAGAATAAGAAAGTACAGAGAGCTTGAGGTCAAAACACACATGAAAGGACACATTTGCTACCCTATATAATAAATGTTAAGAACGGTGTAGAGAAACGACCTGTAGAGACATCTTACACCGCTAGAGATGGCGATTGGGAAAGATACATGTGTGCTTTCCCAACGTTCTCATCTTTCTCTTGATCGGTTATCATGAACTCCTTCCTCCCACTCTGCTTGAGCGACCCATCCGCATTGGGGACATCCCCCTCCTCGAAGTAGCTCTCGAACTCAGCCCGGACAAGCCTTTCATTCCTGTGATGGTTTAGTGCTTTCGCTTTGTCGGATGCATGAGTTAAGCATTTGGACCCTTCTGGTATCCTTAAAGTAGAAAGAGTTCCAACCTCTTTCTTGTTTGATTGATACGCACCACTCCATACCATCTGTATCATCCCACCCTTAAAACACTTCAAAAGGAAAATCTATGAACATAGAAGAAACCAGCACCCTACTTTCGGACATCAAATCAGAGCAACTCCATTGGCTCTGGGAAAAACGCATCCCTTGCGGCAGCTTGACCATCCTTGACGGCGACCCCGGCATCGGTAAATCCCTAATCACCCTTGACCTTGCCGCCCGTGTCACCACGGGCAGACCCATGCCCGATGGCACACCCGGTGTGCAGGGAAACGTCGTCTTGATCGCCCCGAAGACGAAGCAGCCCGTACCATCAAACCTCGTGTAGAGGCTGCCGGTGGCGATCCATCACGCATCCATCTCCTTAACGTCGTCAATAGCACTAACCACAAAACGGGGGAAACCTTCCTGTCCCCCTTCACCATTTCAGAACATTTCCTCACCTTGATCAAAACTGTCCAACGAACACTCCCCGCCCTCGTCATCATCGACCCCCTCATGGCTGTCCTGGGATCACGCATCAGTGCCTCCCATGACCAGAAAATCAGAGAAAACCTCTCACTTCTATCACTCTTGGTCCAACATAGCAACTGTGCCGTCTTGATCGTTCGCCACCTTAATAAAGGCAACTCCGAGAACCCACTCTATCGTGGTGGCGGCTCCATCGGTATCATCGCCACCGCCCGCACTGGCCTCCTCGTCGTCCAGCACCCTTCTAACGAAAACCAGCGTCTCCTCATCTCCATCAAGAACAACCTCAGTGAAAAAACTAGCAACCTGACCTACCAGGTCATCGCTAATGCGGAAGGCATTCCCTCCATCCAATGGCTCGGCACGAATCACTACCCTGTCACATCTCTCCTGAAAAGAAGCACACCCAACTCGCTCGAGCGACAGGATATCCTCAAAATCTTGCAAGCAACGAACCATCCACTTAGTCCCAAAGAACTGGTCGAACAGACAGGTCAAGACTATACGCTTGTGAGACAATTGCTTCGACGTATGCTCAATGCGGGAGACATCATCTCTCCAACCTATGGTCTCTACACCACTCATCACCATCTATCTCCCGAAACATTGTTCTCTCCAAATAATGAGACTACACCCACTACACCCACTACACTTACTACATTGCCCCACTACTAAGGAGCAATCCAAAGAAGGGTTATCAAGGTAGAGCTTTTTTTGAGTATGTTGTGGCCCTTTCTTAAAACACGAAATGCTGGTATACTGCTCTGTAGAAGAAATGCGCTTCTGATTTTGGGCAAGTGCCGCTTCTGGAACGTACTGCTAAGAAAGAGAGAACGATGATGGCACAGCAACAGAGATTCATCTACCCACTTTTAGGTGGGGCAACTATTCTATGCCTCCTTATTGGAGTATATATGATTGGATGGAGGCGTTTTGCGAAGTCAAAGTCTTCGACTACAATCGCAAAGCACTCGGCGGAGACTTCCCCCAAAGATGCCCTTGCTTACTGGACAGCAGAAAAAACGCGCCACTCCAAAGCTGCTCCTCTACCTGAGGTCGATGGACACGATCTAAAGAAATCCCACTCATCTCGTCCACAGCAGGCTTGATGAAAGAGAGGGGCACAATGCAGCGACTCTATCGCTTCGTTCTTCATCCGCTGACAGGCAAGGTCTTTCTTTGCTTGCTCGCCAGTTCGTATCTGGTGTACCTGATGGCATACGCGCATTTTCTGCCTATAGCGTTGTTAACGCCTTCGACACCGATCAGTGACCATCCAGTGGGAATACGTCCTGGTGATGCAGTCAAATACTGGACGATGGCAAGTATGCGCGGTGCTACCAATACCGATCTATCAAGTAATCTCACTTCCAATCTAACACAAACAGCCACAAACCAAAGTCAGGGCCAAGCGGTACAGCAAAAGGGGCAACCAGGACGCGATAAGAACCACACATATCCTCTCTCGACGGTCGGGAAGGTCTTTTTTACCACTACCTATGGTCAAGATTCCATGTGTTCTGGCACCGCCGTCATAAGCCGCAATCGCAGCGTCGTTGATACAGCTGGTCACTGTCTCTACTGGTACGGTGGCTGGGCGCGAAACGTAATTTTCTGCCCTCTCTACGACAACGGCAGTACGCCTTATGGTTGCTGGGCAGCACGTGATTTAGAAGTCCCTTCTGACTGGATAGATGCCAAACCAAATGACTATCACCATGACTTTGGCATAGCCATTGTTGCTCCCAATAGCGAGGGCACCTTGACCGATGTAGTCGGCGGTGCTGGTTGGGCATATAATCAGCCAACCAATCAACCCTTCTACGCCTATGGTTACCCTGCTGGCTATCCTTTCGACGGTCAGACTCGACAGTCCTGTGAAGCCTCTTCTGGTACGCTGTGGCAACATGGAGACGGTAGCGTGGTCTCCATTCCCTGCAACATGACGGGAGGCTCCAGTGGTGGTCCCTGGTTCATTCAGAGCAGAGGCAACTGGTATCTCAACGGGCACAACGACTTCATTAGTGCTATTCAGCGTGGGCACATGTTCTCGCCCTACTACGATGATACGTGGTATGCACTTTACGATAAGGCTCAACAGGGATAATCATCAATCTACCAAAGGAAACGACATTAGTGCAACCATCCCGATTCCGGATTTTGATTATCACCACCAATACCGGCGGTGGACACATTAACCTCGCGCAATCTCTCAAGGAGATGCTAGGCTCGAAGTATCAAGTTGATATCGCAGACCCATACCCTCATCTGATGCAACAGTACTACTCTACGCTGAGTCGCTACTTCATGGGTTTTTGGAACTTTCAATACACGCTCATGGACAACACTCTAGGTGCATGGCTTGTACATAGTGTCCTGACGTTTTCCGTGCGAAAACGTCTCGCCGCTCTACTGACGCGGACACAGCCACAACTCATCATCTCGACACACCCTCTGCTCTCCTATGAGATTGCTCAGGTCAACGAACACTTGAGCAAAAAGATTCCGCTAGTGTTTCAACTTACTGATTTGGAGCAGACTCACATGGCGTGGTTTAGCGAAAAGCATGCTGATGCCTACCTTGCCCCCACTGACGAGATATGCGTGCAAGCAGAGAAACAAGGCATAGCAACACAACGCCTACATGTAACTGGTAGACCTGTACGTCGTCAATTTTTGCAGCAGGGGCTAACGACAAAAACAGAGCTTCTACCAACATTGGGCCTTGACCCAACACGTTTCACAATTTTTTTACAGGGGGGTGCAAAAGGCTCAGCAGGCATTGATCGCACGGTAAAGAATTTTCTTGCAGCCAATACTCCAACACAAATTATCCTCGCGGTGGGCAACAATAAGGCACTTGCTGCACATTTTGCCAACGTCGAACATCTGAGCGTTTTACCATTCACGGCAAACATTGCGCCATATATGGCGGTTTCAGATTTGATTGCAGGCAAAGCTGGGGCAAGCTTTCTTTCTGAAGCATTCACCTTAGAGAAACCATGTCTTATTACTTCATATATCCCCGGCCAGGAGACGCCGAACCTCAGCTTTCTCACACGGCATAATCTAGGTTGGGTCTGCCTGGATGTAGCAGCGCAGCAGTTTTTGATAAACGAAATTGCTAGCAATCCAACGATGCTAGCGGAAAAGGTCGAGAGCATTCGGACCTACAGAACATGGAATTTACAGGCGAATCAAGCCATCTACGATATCGTAGATGGCTTGATCGTTTCCTGACAAGCGAAGAATAGGCACCTCTGCAATTTTGAAAGAGGTGCCTACTCGGAAACTTTGTTTGTGGTGCTACGCCAGTTGACGGTGGGAGCAATCAAGCGAGGATCAATACAGTCCCTGTAGTCCATAGCCAGTTTCATGAGCGACTCAAGCACAGTGTCTGAAAGCAAATGCGGCTCAAGGCCGAGTTCGATAAGGCCCGTGCGAGTCGCATTGTAATAGTGCTGCTCTTGCTCGACGCGTGGATTAGGCAGATAGTTCACGTCTGTACGTAAACCGAGTATTTTACTCTGTCTGACTACGATCTCCGCCAGTTCATTAAGCGAGAACTGCTCGGTAATCTGGTTGAACACACGATACTCTCCGGCCTTTGGTGCCGACAACGCCACCAGTTCAATACACCGTATCGTATCTCTAACATTGATATAGCCTCGCGTCTGTCCGCCCTTACCGTAGACCGTGAGAGGATAGCCAGCCGCCGATTGCACACAAAAACGGTTCAACGCGGTGCCATAGATTTGATCGTAGTCAAAACGCGTTGCAAGTCGTGAATCGAGTTGTGTTTCATCGGTCTCAACGCCATAGACGATGCCTTGATTGAGATCAGTGGCACAGATACCCCAGACCTTACAGCAAAACATGATATTGTGGCTATCATGCACTTAGCTAAGGTGATACATCGAGTTTGGTTGTTTCGGGTAAGGCAGAACATCAGAGCGGCCTTTGTGGTGAATTTCGATAAAGCCCTCTTCAATGTCAATGTTGGGTGTCCCGTACTCGCCCATTGTACCTAACTTAATAAGATGGCAGTCCGGGGCAAAGTCCTTGATCGCGTAGAGTACGTTAAGAGTTCCAACAACATTGTTTGTCTGTGTAAAAACAGCATGCTTGCGATCAATCATAGAGTACGGGGCGGAACGTTGCTCTGCGAAGTGGATGACCGCTTCTGGCTGAAATGTTTGGAATACAGAGGACAAAGTATCGTAGTCCATTGCATCGCCAATATGCACATCGATGGTTCGTCCCGAAACCTCTCTCCATACATCGACACGCTTCTGAAGAGTTTCGATAGGCACGAGGCTATGAAACCCTTGCTCTAAATCGAAATACCGCCGTGCGAGATTGTCAAAAATGGCGACTTCGTGACCTTGTTGTGAAAGATACAACGCTTGCGGCCAACCGAGATAGCCATCGCCTCCGAGGATAAGAATACGCATGTTCGCTCCAAATAAACTTGTGTAATAGGTCTTCTGACGCTGGTACGATTAGAAACGGCTAAATGTTTCAAACCTTGCCTATAAGCAAGGTGAAGACATGCAATATGCTCGCAGCCTCAAAATCTGCTGCCCATCGACGGCTGCCTGCTTTCGCTGTCTATCGTATAACAGTATCACATCCTATATGGATAAAATTTCATACTCCAACGCGATGACACATGATAGAATGCAAACGATACTATATTTTTGCGATCAAACTATGCTTAGCAACCAAAAGAGGAGATAGTATGCATCAATTATTAGAAGATCGCTATTTTTCGCCAGAGCCTACACAACGCCAGATCGCTCGTAACCTGTATGCACAGGTACAGACGGTACCGCTTATTTGTCCGCATGGGCATGTCGATCCGCGCCTACTCACTTCTACCACCTACGCATGGGGTACGCCCGTTGACCTATTGATCATTCCCGACCACTATATTTTCCGCATGCTCTACTCACAGGGCATTCCGTTAGAGAAGTTGGGCATTCGACGGAAAGACGGCGGCGCGATAGAACAAGACCATCGCGCAATCTGGCAGACGGTGTGCGATTCCTGGTATCTCTTTCGCAGTACACCTTCGGACCTCTGGTTACGAGATGAACTACGTGGTATCTTTGGTATCGAAGACAAGCTGACCTCCACGAACGCGCAGACTCTCTATGACCAGATTACAGAAAAATTGCAGCAACCTGAGTTTCAACCTCGCCGTCTGTTTGAACGCTTCAATATCGAGGTGTTAGCGACAACCGATGCAGCTACCGATACGCTTGCATACCACGAAAAAATTCGTGCTTCCGACTGGTCCGCACGCATCATTCCCACCTTTCGTCCCGATGCAGTGGTCAATATCGACTCCGCACACTACGTCGAGAACATTCAAGAGTTGAGTCGAATATCTGGCATTGATGTAACAAATTATCGTACCTATATCGCGGCACTTGAACAAAGGCGGAGCTTCTTCAAAGAGATGGGAGCAACGGCTACCGATTCCGCCGCACGAACTGCTTACACAGAGCGGCTTAGCGAACGCGAGGCAGATACTATCTTCCAGCGAGCATTACATAACGCAAGTAGTACAGAAGATGCACAACGTTTTACCGGCCATATGCTCATCGAAATGGCACGAATGAGCGTGGAGGATGGCCTTGTTATGCAAATGCACATTGGTAGCTATCGCGACCACAATGCAATGCTCTTCGCACAATTTGGTAGAGACATGGGAGCTGATATTCCCATTGCTAGCGAATTTACACACAATCTCAAACCACTCCTCGATCTATTCGGCAATGACCCTGACTTGAAGGTCATCGTATTTAACCTTGATGAGACGGTGTATAGCCGTGAACTCGCCCCTCTTGCCGGACATTATCCAGTCCTGCATCTGGGACCGCCCTGGTGGTTTTTCGATAGCTTGAACGGTATGCATCGCTACTTCGAGAATGTTGTGGAGACAGCAGGCATTTACAACACGGTTGGCTTCAATGATGATACACGCGCATATCCATCTATTCCAGCACGCCACGATCTATGGCGACGTGCTAGTGCTGATTGGCTCGCGGGCCTCGTTGTACGCAACATCATTGACGAAGTTGATGCCCACGAAATGGTGCTTGACATGGCCTATCGCTTAGCGAAGCAAGCGTATAACCTGAATGCTTAATAGCCTGGGCCAATAGTGAAATAGCCACTCAGTGAAAGACATGTGTTCGTTGTGCTGCTACAAAAATCGCCGTGCAAGATATTACCATTATTATTTTGTACCGTAGAAGTAAAGCGGTTGCTGTCCATTCGGTTGCCTGATGGAAAAAGAGAATTTGCCTTGCATATCTACCACACCTGTAAGTAGTGGATAAACACTGTGTGTTGAGCGATAGGTGACAGAGCCACGCAAGGTACCATCACCCTTAGTTTGTAGTTATGCTCGTTGTCTGTTGCGTCGTTGAATTGTACATAGAACCGTTATACGTGCCAGGGATATACAGACCGTTTTGCGGAATCGGCGTGATTGCAGGAGTCGGCGGAATCGTTGTATGAGTTGGTCTTATGTGAGAAAGAGTGGTGGCACCTAGATTGCTCTGCTTCTTGCTTGACGCAATGCCACTAAATACATAGAGCGCACTACCAATAATGAGGATGGCCGCGAGAACCGACACAATACCAACAATGCCGAGGCGAGAGAGCAGTGATTTCTTGGGTGCAGATGGTAGTGCTTGCTCTACTCTCTCATTTGGCGTGGGATGATAGCGACCATGTTGAAGGTCTTCTAGTGCCATGTTAGCCTCATAGAACAAAAATATGCAATACTTATTGACATATATAAAATAATTTCACGATAATAATACATCATCAATAATGAAGTTGCAACAGTTGCTCAGTTGCTCTTGTTGTAGCGTACCACTCTATAAAGGGACGAACGCAAAGAGCGACGGACAGGCAAAGCGTGTTTGACAGGTGCCTCCACCAGAATGTATGCTACCCTTACCTATACGTTTCTTAGTAAAGTATCAGGCTATTCGTAAGATATAAGCATACGTTCCTGAGAGAGGATGTTCGTTTTATGACGACACATGATACACAAACACCTGAAAACATCAATTTTCACTTTGACCCACTCTGCCCTCTGGCATGGCGTACAGCACTCTGGGCGCGCGAGGTACGCGGACAGAGACCCGTCGAGGTGACATGGCGTCTCTTTAGCCTTGAAATTGTCAACCGCAAAGAGGGGACCGAGCCAGACTACGTCAATGGGTACGGCTGGGCAGCATTACGTACATTGGCTCTCGCGCGACGCGAACATGGCAACGAGGGTATCGAGAAATTGTATGTTGCGCTAGGCAACGCACAACATGGTCGCAAAGAGAGTATTCGTGAACGCGCCGTTGTCGAAGCATGCGCGAAAGAGGCTGGTCTAGGTGAAGGCTTTGTAGAGAAAGCTCTCGCTGATGAAAGCACCGTCCAGGACGTACTCGCCGACCACGAAGAGGCGGTGAAACGCTATCATGCCTTCGGTGTGCCAACCATCGCCTTCGAGGGGTCCGATGTCGGTTACTACGGTCCGATCATCAACACCGTCCCTCATGGGAAAGAGGCTGGTGAGTTGTGGGATTACACCGCTTACGCCCTGCGAACGCCAAACATCTTTGAACTCAAACGCGATAGAGCCGCCGCCGAGTGGGGTCCTGTCTCTGCATAAACATGAAGCAGCCCGAATTTTTCAGAGGCAGAGGATTTATAAACATGCTCTAAAAATTCGGGCTGCTTCATGTCTCACAATAATTTTAGAAACTGATCCAAGTCTAATCGCGCCTGTCTCAAAATACCTGCCAACGTTCCAATTTTTACTGGGCGATGTGCTGGAACAGTGATCTTCAACACCTCATCACCTATATGCTTTTGTAGGCGAATATGGCTCCTTTTTTGACGTACAACAGTCCAACCACCGCGCTGTAATGCTTTAATGATTTGAACGTAAGATAAACTTGGCATCTTACTCAAATTTCGATCTCCTGAGTAACAGCACGTTCATCTGCCACCCAATCATCTTCGACAGGCTCCAAATAAAGCTCTATCGCTTCTTTGATATTCGTAATAGCTTCTTCTCGCGTATCACCTTCGCTAATGCAGCCTGGAAGCGATGGCACGAACACCGTGTAACCACCCTCCTCACTAGGCTCAAGAACTACCTTGAATCTCATAATAGTAACTCCGCGTCTGTTATACGTGTCTTTTCAAAAAGCGTTCCATACGCACTAATGCTTCATCGAGTTTGTTAGCGGCAGTGCAATAGGCACAGCGAATATAACCTGTACCAGCTTCACCGAATGAACTACCAGGAACGGTGGCTACCTGCTCTTCCACCAGCAGCTTCTCGACGAATTCGTCGTCGGTCATGCCTGTGTGTTTAATTGAGGGGAAGGCATAGAATGCTCCACGCGGCTCATTGCACGTCAGACCGATACGATTGAGGCCATCAACGAACATGCGACCACGACGCGCATAGTCGTCACGCATCATCAGTGCATCGTCCTCGCCATGACGCAGTGCCTCTAAAGCCGCTTCCTGTGCAGCGGTACCAGCGCACATGATCGTATACTGATGAACCTTGACCATCGCCTCCAGAATATGTGGTGGCGCGGCAACATAGCCCACTCGCCAACCCGTCATGGCATATGCCTTCGAGAAGCCATCGAGGAGTAGTGTGCGCTCCTGCATTCCTGGCAACGAGGCGATGCTGACATGCTCTGTGTTATAGACAAGGCGGCTATACACTTCATCCGAAGCAACAATAAGATCGTGTTCGACGGCAAGTTTGGCGATACCCTCTAACTCTTCGCGTGGAATAACAGCTCCCGTCGGATTATTCGGATTGCCGAGCAAAATCATCTTGGTGCGTGGTGTGATGGCAGCGGCAATCTCCGCAGCACGAACCGCGAAATTATACTGTGCATAGGTTGGTACGGGAACGGGAACACCACCAGCGAAAATAATATCAGCTTCGTAAGCGACATAACCGGGGTCGGATGAGATTACTTCGTCGCCTGGGTCTATCAAGGTACGCATCGCCAGGTCAACACCCTCACTCACACCAACGGTGACGAGCAGTTGCGTTTTGGGGTCGTAGGTCAGTCCATAACGACGATGCAACATCGCAGCGATTTCTTCACGTAACTCGATTATGCCATAGTTCGAGGTATAGCGCGTATGGCCTTGCTCGATAGAGTTGATGCCTGCCTGACGAATATGCTCTGGCGTCACAAAATCGGGTTCGCCGATGCCCAGCGAAATAACATCTGGCATCGTATTGATGATATCGAAAAATCTACGAATACCCGATGGCTTGACCTTGAGAACGCGCTGTGACAACACCTCACGTTTGACTATATCCATAAAAAACCCTCTTTCCCTTGCGCGAGAAAAACACTGATCGTCCTCTATTGCATATCTACTATTTGCTATGGTAGCGTAATAGTCAGGAGAGAACAATAAAAGCTTATTTGCGTCAACTTTAACATACTTTGAGAACGGTTACAATGCACCAAAGGGATGGTTTTTCTGCTCAGCAGGCAGTCCAATCGCGGGAACAGAAGCATACGATACTACTAGATACCGATATCGGCGATGATATTGACGATGCACTTGCCCTCGCACTCGCACTCAATTCGCCCGAAATTGACTTGATCGGTGTAACAACTGTTTTTGGTGATACACTAAAACGCGCTCAACTTGCACAGCATGTACTCCATGTCTCTGGTCGGGGAAATATACCTGTTGCGGTAGGCGTAGGGAAACCGCTACAGCAGCGTCACCCACCTTCCGGTGTCGCACAGGCTGAAATTCTTGGGAATTGTTCACCAGACCTTGACTCATTCAGTACGTTCTCAGGCCCTGAGTTGATTGTGCAACAAGCATTAGAGCACGCAGGACAACTCACACTGGTATGTATTGGGCCGCTTACAAACGTTGCACTTGCCTTACTGATAGAACCTCGTATCGTTTCGGCTATACAAAATATTGTATTGATGGGTGGTACAAGTGGTATGCCTCTGCCAGAGTGGAATGTTCGCAGCGATGTGAAGGCAGCACACATGGTATTACACGCAGGTATACCAATAACCCTGGTTGGATTGAACGTCACCACACGCTGTCAACTCCGCAAACGCGACATCGAACGGCTACATACTGCTACGACACCGCAAGCGCAGTTGCTCTATCAACTACTCACAATCTGGCGGCAGCATCGTCCACGCTGGCATCCTAAGCACCCATATTTACACGACCCATTAACTATTGCATCTCTCTGTCTACCTGAACTATTACAGTGGCAAGCTATGCCAGTGCGAATACTCATGCGTGGACCTTTTGCAGGTTTTATGGTGCCGCGTTTGCTTGATGGAGCACTGGTACAGGCAACGATAGGGGTAAATGCAAAAGCTGCTAGAGAGTGGATCATGCAGAGGCTATTGTTATAGACAGACATGGCAGGGGCAGAGCCGCTGCCACTACTATACTTTGCGCCACTGTATAGCTTTCTATGCGACTTCGTATATAGTAGTGGCAGCGGCTCTGCCCCTGCTATGCCACCTACCAGCCTTATACGCTCACTGGTTCGCTTTTCAAGTTGACAATCTCATCGCCGATATGCAGCGTTGCATCCCAGCTAACGTCAATCGCGCCTTTTACGCTCTGATGAGCAGGGCAACCTTCTGGGTGAACTCTTAGTGCGCGTGCGGCAGTTTCACGGTCTTCTGGGGAAATGGTAAGGTCATAGTGGAGAATGATGGACTCGATACGGATGGTTTTTCCCACACCAACGATACGTCCATCGACGGTGGCGGTAAATTTCTGACGGTCAAAACGAATTTTGCGCCCTGACAGGGCACCGGCAAGTGTGCCGTACATTCAACCAGCGACGGCGGCAACAATATGATCGAGGGTCGATGCTATTACAGGTGCATCCTCTTTCGCACCGTAATATTCGCGAAGTTTTCCCTGCACACCGTACACCACTGGCTCTGCCACCTCACCGAGGTAGGCGTTACGATAGCCGTCTTTGTAGGCGAGACGGGCGTGAGAAATGTACTCGAATGGTTCTGCCATGAGAAATTATCTCCTTTCAACGCAAAACATACTGAGCTTTACCATTTCAGCATACCACAATACATCCATCTGCTGTGTACACTCAACCTCGCTCCAACGTGTTAGACGTAGAGCAACTAGCAAAAACGAATAGTAGTATACGCAGGGAGAGAAAAAGTATGCCAAGCAACATTATTGGATACGAGTGGCCTCTTGATGGGACAAAGCACATAGCTTATGTAACTGGCGACGATCATATTCATGCAATGGTCGAGCGGGGAAAACGCTGGATTGATACCGATGTGACACAAAGTGCTAATGCTCCCACAATTCCTTTGGATGTGGCAATCATGACTGGTTACACCTGGCCGAATGGTCGGACGCAGCAAATTGACTACGTAAGTCCCGACGAGAGTGCTGGACATATTCGGGAGCTTGTCCGGCTCGAAGGACATGACTGGACATATGAAGACCTGATGGAACAGCAAACAGGGGCGTCTCCAGCCGATGGTACTGCAATTGTAGGTTATTCCTGGCAAGGCAATGGTACGAAGCATGTCGTCTATACAAGTAATGATGGACACATTCATGAACTTGCGGCTGGCACTGTTGGCACGTGGCAGTACACAAATATTACACAACAAGCACATGCTACTATAGCAGAAGGCACGACAGCCGAAGGTGCTGCACTCGTTGCCTTTGCGTGGGAGGCTAATGCAACACGGCACGTCGCCTACATCAGTGGGGACGGTCATGTGCATGAACTGGTTGCGGGCAAAGACAACGTATGGAAAGATACTGATGTAACAGAGCATGCGGCCTCCCCAGAGGTCAGCGAAGACTCGCCTCTTGTTGGCTATGTCTGGGAGGCAAATGGTACCAGGAACTTCATTTACATTACGGACGAGGGAGACATTTATGCTCTCGTCGCAGGCAAAGATGAGCAGTGGCAAAGTATCAATTTACTTGAACAAACAAAGGCTCCCAAAGCCTTTGGCTCCGCCCTCTCCGGCTATGTCTGGACAACAGGCGACATGCAACAGATCGTATATGTCAGCGAAGATAGACACGTACAAGAATTGTCGGCAGGACGTGATGGTACATGGGGCCATATTGATGTCACACAGGCAACGCATGCACCAGAAGCCACAAATGACATTATCGTTGGCTTTGAATGGTCCTCGTCCTTCGCAAAGCAGATTGTCTACCTAGACACTGCAGAAAATCCACATATCCATGAGCTAATGTTGGCACACGGTAGCTCATGGACGCATACGGACGTAACTACCCGTACAGGTGCCAGTGACCTCGTATAGCGTAAAAACGTGGGTATTCATAAAAGGATACCCACTTCTTACCTGCTTTTGAAATGCCCTACACGTGTTTCCTACGTAGAGCTGCTATCCGCACTCACAAGCCTATCTTCAAGGTCTCGAATACGCCGTGCCGCCTCATCACGTGTGATCTTCCCTATCAGCAATTCATCCAAAACACTCTCAATAGTTGCAGTAGGTGTAGCTGCTGCTGGCACAATTGGAGTTGTGGGAGTAGCAACACTCGTGCGTCTGGTAAAACCACTAAAAAGCTTTTCGCGTATCGCCGTTGTCAGGTAGAGAGCAGTAACGATGCCGCCAACGATACAAGCTGATAGACCACCATTGGTGATTTGTAACCAGTTGGGAATCGGTGAGCCGAAGAGGGAGGTTGTCCATGCGTACAATGCAACCGCTCCCCCAATCGCAAAGGCTAGAATGCCCGCCCCTAACACAGCTAATACGAAACCACGTCGCGCTCCCGCAAAAGCAAGCGCATCTACGCTATTACGACGCCACAGGTAGAAATCCAGAGGAATATAGACCAGCCCAACGATAGTCGCAGCAATGTTCTCCGCCCATATTTCATATGCTGGTGCGGCACCGTTTAACGCACGAAGTTCGCTATACATGAGAAAAGCAATACCAGCCCACAGTAAAAAAGCTGCCAGAATTGCCGCGATAGCTGTTTCATTTGCCAACACCACGTTGCGAGCAATCAAGTTGTGTTTCGCAGCCAGCATTAGCCAGAGATGATAGACACCAGCAACGAGGAGGCCAAGCAGAATAAACGATGCGAAATCATACGACGCACCTGGACCTACGACATCTTTTAATGCAAAAGGGACCTTGAATGCTAGCAAAAGTAGCAGGAGAATACCACGATAGAAGCCACCTAATAGCAGACCTATGCCAATTGCAAAGCTAGAAAAATGTAGGATAAACCGTAATAACTTTGAGTCATCATTGCGTGTCAGCCATCCATAGGCCAGCCAGAATAGTACAAACCAAAGCAGGCAAATGAGTAGGAAAGGAAGGTTCAGACTCTGACAACTGGTAGAACTTCCACAATACACTTGTGTACCTCTGCCACCAAAAAAGATGCCATCAATCAATCCACTCACATTATTTTGCCATGCAGACGCGAGGAAAATGAGGAGCAGCAACTGCACTCCGTACATATGAAGACGTTGAAATGCTAGTGCCGCACCTGATGTTACGTGTGTACGCCTACGTTCTAACTCTAGCCCACCAACAAGGACAAGTGTTGGTATAGCAAATGCGAGACTTCCAACAAGCTCATATTGTCCACCGTGCGCGAGTTGTGATAACACAGTGAAGCCAATAAAGGGGACAGCCAGAGCATTACCGAGAGCTTCTGTAATGTTCAAAAAAAACGAGCGTACAGCGCTACCACCAGCCGCAGGATCATTGTCGATGTCACGACGAATGAGAAAGTAGTGTAAGCCCCCAAGCACGGCAGCAATGAGCCACGAGACGAGCGCGAACACAAGCGATTGCGTAACATGCGCTGAATCTGGCGCGGCTTCATAAGGGGCACGCAGGAATGGCACGAAGAAAAGTACCGTTCCCAGCAGTTGCCCTAGAGCGATAGCTGCGAAAATCAGCAACGCAATAAAAACAGTATAGAGGTAGAAGCGATAAAGATTGCGGGCCATATATACCCCCTATAGTAGAGTAAATGAATAAGGTCAGAGAACATCATCACACACAGTATAAGCGGTACTCATACTTGCATGAACATGTCATCTGACCCATTTATCTCTACACTCGGCGATAAGCATTGCTAGAGGTTGCGCTTATCCTCCACACGGCGTAACTTGCCACCCTCGCTTCTCGGTACGGTACCAGGAGGTACCAGTGTTACAACTAGATTGAGACCAATCGTATCTTTAATCAGAAACTCGATTTTGTTACGCAGGGTATGCATGGCGTGATCAGCAGCAATCACGTCGTCGGTGATGACATCCTGCGCGATACCGCGAAAGATCTCATCGGTAAGTTCTACACTAACCTCAACCTCGTCCAATAGACCTACACGTTTCACCACCAACTGATAGTGCGGAGCCACCTCTGGAATACCCTTCAGTATCTCCTCAACTTGCGTTGGATAGAGATTGACGCCGCGCACAATCAGCATGTCGTCGGCACGCCCACGAATCGCTCCCATCCGTACATGTGTCCGACCACACACACACACATCACGCGTCAAATAGGTGATATCGCCTGTCCAATAGCGCAGTAGCGGCATTGCTTCCCTTGTAAGATGGGTGAAGACTAAGACGCCTTCCTTGCCATCTGGTAATGGCTCACCAGTATTGGGGTCTACCACTTCAGGATAGAAATGATCTTCCCAGATATGGCTTCCTGCGCGTGCCTCGATACATTCCTGCGATACGCCTGGACCAATGACCTCGCTCAAGCCATAAATATTGGTTGCCGCAATACCCAGACTCGCCTCGACAGCTTCACGTATCGTCTCCGTCCACGGCTCTGCACCAAGCAGGCCGACTTTGAGACTAATCTCTTGCGGTGAGATGCCGCGCTTTTTGAACTCTTCACCAAGCGTCTGTGCATAGGATGGTGTACAGCAGATGACCTCCGGCTTGAAATCCAGAATGAGCGTTACCTGCCGTTGTGTCGCGCCCCCTGAAACTGGCACAACCGTCATACCTAGTCGCTCGCCACCATAATGAATGCCAAGCCCACCTGTAAACAAACCATAGCCATAGGCATTATGGAGTATCATGCCACGTTTGGCACCTGCCGCCGCCAGTGAGCGTGCATTGACCTCGGCAAAAACATCAATATCATTTGGCGTATAACACACAACCGTCGGCTTCCCTGTAGTGCCGCTACTCGCATGAATACGCATCAAGCTCTCACGTGGTACCGCAAGCATCCCAAATGGATAGTAGTCGCGCAGCGTCTGCTTCTTCGTGAAGGGAAGTTTAGACAGGTCTTCGACTGAGCGAATGGCATCCGGCTTGATACCTGCACGATCAAGCGTTTCACGATAATAGGGAATCTGGTGATACATGTAGTCCATAATATTATGCAGACGCTTATTTTGCAACGCTCGTAAGGACTCACGCGGCATCGTCTCTATCTCTGCATTAAACATTGGAGTACCTCTTCAAAAGGTCCTCACGCACCGGACTGAATGCCTCGATCAATTCGCATGCAACGAGAGCTTTTACAGAATGCATGACATCACCAGGGATAGCAACCGTGTCGCCAGCCTTGAGCGTCTGCTGCTCCTCGCCAATGGTAAATTCCGCCTCACCCCGTAACAGAATAGAAATTTGCTCATGTGTATGTGCATGGGCCAGAGCAATTGCGCCCTGCACCATTTCTACGCGCATCACCATCAATTGCTTGCCAGGGAAAATTTGGGCGTCGATGCCTGGAAACAGTTCCATCTTTTTTTCATTAAAGAGATGTGTCGTCTGCATATATTCCTCGTTTCTCTGCAACATCGAGAGAAAGATTGCTGTATCTCTCTTTCGATAAACTCCGTTACTTTCTGTAGTATACCGCACTCACCCCAAATACATAGTACATCATCAAACTTCATGTGACGACTCGCCACAAGTGGCCGCGAGAGGGAGGGGAGCTTGGGGCTGTGCCCCAGACCCCATTCAAGGGGAGACTGCCCCTTGCATCTCCCCTTGTCACATGGAGAGTAACAGACTAGTAGGATATCCAGTCGTAAACACACTGATTTACCAGTTTCGTTCGTCTAATTATTAAGAATGGACATTGATGTCATAGCATATATCTAAGGACAACAATATGCAAAGCATGTATAGTAGTATTTCTCTTCACTCGTCTATTTTCACATCTCTTTTCTCAACACTACCGCATATGTTTCTTCTCATCCTGGGCGGCGTATGCGCGTTTCTACTCACCTATGCGCTCACCTTTGGCGTGATGTACCTTTGTCGAAAGCTTGGTTTCTTTGATGCTCTTGAAGAGCGTAAGATTCATAAGAAGCCAGTACCACGTCTCGGCGGCATTGCAATCTTCGCTGCGTTTCTTGTCACCTCATTACTTTTTTATGCGCCATCCTTGACGCTCAAAAATGCTCAGGTGGAAATGATTTTCGGACATGCCTACTCTAAAGAGTTGGTGATTTATACGCTCTTTCTGCTGGCTTCACTCCTCATTGTTGTAGTCCATGCTTACGACGATGTACGAGGACTCAAACCGCTTCCCAAATTGATTGCTCAGACGTGCGCGGTCCTCTTACTGCTGGGTCCCGGTTTTCATTCGTTTCACGGCGTCCTCTTCTTTGGCGTCAACAATCCTTTTGTGCATGGTCCCATCGCCCATAACCCCACCTTACCCTGGTATCAGCAACCCGAACTCACCCTGTTTATCACAAAGCCCGACGTATCTCTTTTAGCCATCCCCGCAGTCCTCTTCACATGGTTCTGGATCGTTGGCATGATGAACACGATCAACTTTATCGACGGCCTCGACGGTCTGGCAACGGGTATTGTCGCAATTACTGGACTTTTCATCACCATCATTAGCTGGACAATGGGACAAAATAGCATCGCCATTCTTGCCGCTATCTTTACCGGAGCCGTTGCAGGTTTCCTACCACACAACTGGAATCCGGCAAAGATTATCATGGGTGATAGTGGCTCACAATTTCTTGGCATAGCACTCGCGGTGCTAGCAGTGATGGGCGGGGCGAAGTTTGCGCTGATTTTGATGATCCTCGGTATTCCTATCCTCGATATTGCGTGGGTGATGGTGAATCGCATACGGCGCGGTCAACACCCTATGCAATTCGATGTCCTCTCCCTACACTATCGCAACACCCATCTCCACTACCGATTGCTCTTTGGAGGACTCAACGCCAGGCAAATCTGCTACATCCTGTACGCTGTCACCTTTACCTTTGGTCTCTTAGCACTGCGGCTACCACACATCTATAAGTTTGTTGGCTTTGCGCTCGTTGGCATCACGATGATGGCTCTCCTCCTGTGGAGTACCCGCTTGCAAAAGAGGAAGGAAGAAAATGAACAGCACACGGTCGCTCATTCTTAGCAATCAGAGCCTCCTTGTAGCGCAACATGTTGCGCTACAAGGAGGCTCTGATTGCTACTCTGCTTCCCACACCTGCACAGTCTTATCAAAACTTGCGGAGGCGATGTGTGTGTCATTGAACGACCACGCGATTGATGTGATTACATCAGAATGTCCACCATAAGCGGTAACAATAGTGCCAGTGGTGGGATTCCAGATATGCACACTACGATCATAGCCACCAGAGGCAATGTACTTTCCATCGGGCGACCACACAACCTCATGAATATAACCGCTATGACCGCGATAGACCATAAGTTGTTCACCTGTCGCCGCGTTCCAAACCTGTACAGTATGGTCGCCACCACCAGAGGCAAGGCGCGTACCATCGGGCGACCATGTAACCGCCCAGACGCCACCGATATGATGTTTGTATGTCACAAGCACTTGTCCGCTTATAGAGTTCAACACCTGCACGGTTCCATTATCACTTGCAATAGCTAAACGCTTGCCTTCGGGCGACCACTCTACGGAGGTAACGTGACCAGGGTTGTCATGATACAGTAGTAATGTCTTACCCGTAGCAACACTCCAAACCTGAACAGTGCCATCGTCGCCGCCAGAGGCAATGTATGTATTATCGGACGACCAGGAGGCCGCGCTCACTAGAGCCGTGTGTCCACGATATATACGCAAAACTTTGCCTGTCGAAGCATTCCAAACCTGTACCGTGTGATCGTAGCCAGAAGAGACAAGATATTCACCATTAGGTGACCAGCGTATCGTGAATACAGGCCCCTTATGTCCACGATAGATTAGCACATGCTTTCCCGTAACAGCGTCCCACACCTGCACAGTTCCATCCAGGCTTGCAGAGGCAATACGCTTTGCATCAGGCGACCATGCAACGCTAAAGACCATCGAGGTATGGCCTTCATACGTGTAAAAAAGGCTCCCAATCGGCGTCGTAACAGGTAACTTCTTCTGAATAGTTACTGCTTTTAAGACCTCGCGCTTATTAGTAGAGGGAGTAATTGATGATGTTGGGATAGAAGAGCAGGCAACGAGAAGCATCACTATAAGAAGTGGGAAAGCAAAAAGAAATTTCCCCTGTTGTTTCGCACACCGCATATCTTTTCCCTGTCAATGGCTATGACGCTGGCTCTATGTAAAGAAACAGCTCTTACAAATGCAGTTCCTCAACCGCCGCCAATACTTCGCTCGCTTGGTCGTCCGGCTTGACCTTATGCCAAATTTTGCGGATGACCCCTTCTTTGTCAATGATAAACGTCTCACGGTTCACACCCATATACGTCTTGCCATACATATTTTTCTCTTTGTACACGTCGTACAGTTGGGCAGCATGAGCATCGGGATCAGAAAGCAGAGGAAATGCTAAACCATACTTCTCCGCAAATTTCTGATGTGAGGCAATGCTATCGGTACTCACGCCAAGCACCACAATACCACGCTTCTGCATCTCCCGATTAGCATCACGGAAATTGCACGCTTCTTTGGTACATCCAGGAGTATCATCTTTAGACTTCTGTACACCTATAAAGTTGACATTTTCCCTTGCAAATGCGGAATGCAGCACTGGCAGGAAGGCAACTATTACGATCCATCAATTCAGTTTGGCGTAGGTACTAACCCACACTTGCACTAAAGTACTTTGGTGCCTCGGGAAATGTCGCTTTCTCAGTATTCTAGCGAGGCAGACTAAGCCTAAACTCCTCACCTTGAGGAAAGAGAAATGTATGGCTCAGAAGCAGTATTCTCGATGTAATAAAGTATCGGTAGAGAAATCAGGAGCTTTCTATCTCCATTTCAAAAGAAGGGCTCCTGATTCTCTCTAGCTAGCTCAGATACTATTAGAGTCCTAACGACTCGATAGTATCCAGCACCTCCTGGGCATGTCCTTCGGCCTTCACTTTAGGCCAGACCTTACGGACAACTCCGTCTTTGTCGATGAGGAATGTCTCGCGGTTGATGCCCATGTATTTCTTACCGTACATATTCTTCTCTTTCCACACACCGTACCGCTGCGACACAGTAGTATCAGCATCAGACAGGAGCGGAAAAGATAAGCCGTATTTGTCAGCAAATTTTTGGTGCGAAGCGATGCTATCTGCACTAATACCAAGCACGACGATACCCCGTTTTTGCATTTCATGGTCGGCATCGCGGAACGAACACGCTTCGGCAGTGCAGCCGGGGGTGTCATCTTTTGGATAAAAGTATAAAACAATATTCTTACCGCGAAGATCAGAAAGATGAATCTGATCATTCTTCACAACATCTTGCGGCCCAATCGCTACAAGTGTAAAATCGGGAGCCAGTTGTGACTCCTTAACCTCTGTATCACTCATAGAAGTACCTCTCTTCAAAGCAATTCTCTTAAATCCGAACATTGGTTAGTGTACCACAAAAAAAAAGCCGTCTCGCAATAGGGGCAGCTGTCGAGATATATATGTTCAACTTAGCTTGATAACGTCTTATTCTTCCTCCATTTGCTGCTGAGGGCTTGTAGCTGGAGACGTTCTAATGTTCAGTGCTTCCTCGAACTTGTCCAATAGTTCGAGAAAGGAAATTCTTCCAAAGCGGTATGCATACAAGAGGGCGCACATGTCCTTGTATATATCTCCAGAGACGTCCACGGAAGGTCTGTCTGTATTGGGCACTTCGTTTCCTGCCAAGGCTCTACCTCATTCAGCAACGCTCTACTCTGATCAACAAATACAGTCTGCTACTCGTGCTCTAACCAAAACTGCCGCAACTCTACATACTGAGAGAGGTGAGCGAACAGTCAGTATTGCCTGACACTTGTACTGAAAGAAGTCAGTTCCTGTTGTGTCCGCAGCACATCTGTTCTCATATCCCTCTCTCATGCAAAACAAGTATAGCAACCGAACTCGGATTGGAGTCGGGAATGAGGCGGGAAGCAGACGGGAACGAGACGGGAACGCTTCTAGTGCCCCATATGTTCGTATGCTCCCGATTGCTTCCCGTCCGATTCCCGATCTGATGCTCTCCACGTTCTGCCTACGTCGAGTACGCTTTCATAAGACAGACAGGCCGAGACATGATCCGCTCATTATTGTAGGGGCCATGTTTCAGATGTGATTTCTTCGAAGTGGATTCAGGGAAATCATGAGCGATACAGCAGAAATCGTGGATATGCTCACGTCGCTCTACAAGGGACTTCAATGAGTACCACAAGCATGAAGGAAGGACACATTTTCTCTCAGTTTGTAATACTCATTCAGAAAGGTAGAGTCATTTTTGAATCAGAGTGACAAAACACAGAATTTTATGAAAGGATGCATTGATGCCTCAGAAGAAACGCTCTCGTACCGGAAAACGGGCCAGACAGGAACAACACTCTTCAACGACAGGACGAAAGAAGCGAAAGGATGCTGACGCAGTACGGCTCCTTGCACGCGATGAGTTGGTTCTCACCTGGATTGGACAGCAATACGCCATGCGTCTCGACCAAATTCAAGAACTCATGGTACAACTTGCGAGTCATGGTACGACACACGGGAACCAGATTACCGAGAGTGCGACGCGGAACGTGATCGCTCGCTGGAAAAAGGCTGGTTGGGTTCAGGTACGACGCATTGATGCACAGGAGCCACTATGGGTGTGGCTTACCAAGGAAGGACTGCGACGCGTCGAACTCACCTACCAGTATCAGAGCCTCGATGCCTTGAGCAAACACGACCGCGACCACCTCTACGCCATCACTGATGTTCGGCTGGACCTCGACGATGGAACCGAAGGCATCGAATGGACAAGCGAACGGACGCTGCTACAAGGAGTCAAACGAATCGCTGGACGCGTTCGCGTCCACCGACCTGATGCCGTCTTTGCCTATGGCGATGACCTGATTGCGATTGAAGTCGAACTGTCCCGAAAAACAGTGCCGTTGCTCTCCCACATCTTGGAAGACCTTGTCTCCAAAAAGGACTATCACGGAGGTGCCTATCATGCGCTTAAGGCCCTTGTCGGGGAAGAGCAAGCGCAACGAGCCTTTCCAGAAGCGCGGCGTTTCTATACGCATGTGTACTACTATGCCAATGCACCCATTCGCAAGCATATTCGCCGTGTGCGTGCCAAACTCGTCGGGCAAGGGCGTCTGTTCACAGAAGAGGCGAAACGTCTCTGTGTGTGGTGGTATCCCTGGCCGATGACTGAAGCCGAGGCGAACCAGGAGGAGGAAGAGAATACTTCTGTGGACGTGCAAGAAGACGAAGAGCTGTTTCTCAGCAGGGAAGGAGGGGAAAGAGATGTCTAACTGATGAAGAAACTTCTCTGCCTCCACAAAGCACTTTGGCGAAGATGAACTCCGCCAAAGTGCTTTGTGGAGGCAGAGAAGCGTGTAAGCGGCTTGTGTTTGCAGGGCAATGAAGAGCTGAGGCTTGAAAGAGGCAAGAGGGGAAGCCGATCTCAAGCATGCTCTTACGGTGGAGTAAGCAACTTAAGATCAGCTTTGGGTCTACATCTTACATGCCATGAGCAGAATAGGTCTGGCTTCCCTCTTTCATCCCGCTGCACACATGTCAAGCACAGACTGGAGTGAACCCAGATAGCCAGACCGCACATCAAGTCAAAGATGTGGTATACTCGTCTCAAGAGATACCAAAGGAGAAATCAGATGGGCGGAAGAGTTCACAGCAGAGAATTCAAATTAAGCGTGGTACGCCAACTGGCGAGCGGAGAAAAGCGTCCGGCACAGATTTGTCGAGAGCATAATCTGGCTCCTAGTGTGGTTTCACTCTGGCGAAATGAGTATGATCAGCACGGAGAGAAAGCCTTTGAGCCATCGTCTGGTTCCGAGCCACCAACTGCTGAGGCAAAAATTGCTGAACTGGAACGTTTTTGTGGGCAACTCGCTTTGGAGAATGCCCTCCTAAAAAAAGCGTTGGGCAAGCTCCCCTTGAACAGCGGCATGTCGTAATTGAACAGGCATGTCAGGAGAAGCAGCCCATTTCCATTCGTCATCTCTGTGAGCTGTTGCAGGTCAATCGCGCTTGGTATTATGCCAGGAAACACACCCTCGTTCAGCCCTCTAAGCGCGCAGAGGAGGCAGCGTTACGTGATGCGATAGAGAAAATTATCTTGGATTTTTCGGGATATGGCTATCGGCGAGTGACCCATACCTTGCAGCGAGATGGATGGAAGGTCAACCATAAACATGTGCTACGGATCATGCGTGAAGAGTCGTTGTTGTGTCAGATCAAGCGGCATTTTGTGCAGACGACGGATTCGCATCATCCCTTTCCGATTTATACCAATCTGGTCAATGGGCAAACGCCCGATACGCCAGATAGGATCTGGGTCGCGGATCTGACGTATATCCGCCTGAAAAGCGAGTTTGTGTACTTGGCAACCATTCTGGATGGCTATTCACGTCGGTGCATCGGATGGAATTTGTCTACTCGTATTGACACTAATTTGGCTCTGGGAGCATTAGAAGAGGCAATAGCGACACGTGAAGTCACGTCAGGACTGATTCATCACTCGGATCGCGGTGTGCAATATGCCAGCATTGCCTATACCCAACGATTGTTGAATATGGGTGTTCAAATCAGTATGTCAGCCAAAGGCAATGCCTATGACAACGCTAAGGCTGAGTCCTTCTTCAAAACACTTAAACAAGAGCAGGTGTACCTCAAACAGTATCAAACCTTTGAAGAGGCATCCACTAATATTGGTCAATTCATCGAGGATGTTTATAATACCAAACGGCTCCATTCCAGTCTTGGGTATGTGCCTCCTGTCGAATTTGAAATGGCTTACTTTCAAGACGTACGCTGTTGACTTCGAGTACGGTCTGCTACTAAGGGTTCACTCCACTGCGCGTCTCGACGCGGCGACCAGTCCATTGACCACGGATAATCATCAGTCTTTGGTGGTATGAGCGTGCTACGTACTGATAACCGCATCTTACCTTCTTTTGCTGACCACAGTACTGCTGTGCCATCCATCGAACCAGAGGCGATAAACGCACCATCAGGAGACCAGCGTACATGCAGAACTGGTGCGGTGTGACCTGTTAGAGTGAGCACAGGAGTATCCCCTTGCATGTTTAAGATGCTCCCTGTATGCGTTGGAAGTGTTTTAGACACAATATTGGAAACGGTCGTGTGAGAAAGAAGCGATCATACAACTGCACCACCAACGACTGCTGCACCAGCCATACCACCACCAATGAGGAATGCACGTCGTGAGAGAGAACTCCGCTTTCGTTCTTGTATCGGAATAGGCGTGCTGTATGGTACTGGTAGCGGGGGATATGATACAGGATACTGCCACTGTCCAGGCGTTTGTTGCAAGCGTTCTCCTGCTGGAGGAGTGGGGTACTGACTGAACGCTTGTGGCATCATGGAGGTCGCAAACCTCGCGGTATATGCCGAAGAATTTGTGGGACTCTGTAACTGTGATGGCGGTGGCGGGAAGGGAAGGGACGGTGGTTTCACAAATGTCGATGCAAAGGACGATGATGTGGAATATGCAGCTTGCTCAAGGGCATGTGCAAAGGCAAGGACGGTTGGAAAACGTCGAGCCGGGTCCTTTTGGAGAGCTGTCATCACCACCTGCTCCACCTCTTGCGGTATTTCAGGAACGAGCGAACGTAGAGGTTGCGGGGGAGTCATTGTCTGCTTCACAGCTATTTCGGTATACGATCCCTGAAAAGGGCGCATACCACAGAGCCACTCATAGACCACAATCCCAAGCGAATATTGGTCGCTGGCAGGACATGGGTGCGCTTGAATTTGCTCTGGTGCCATATACGCGATGGTGCCAGCGATATTCTGAGCACTATAGAGCCGTGAGCTTTGCAGGACCAGCGCAATGCCGAAGTCACTCAGCAAAACTTCATAGTTGCGTCCGAGCAGCAGGTTTTCTGGTTTGATATCACGATGAATCAGGTGTCGCTCGTGAGCGTACTGCAATGCCTCCGCTATCTGGCGTGTCAGTCCAGCAACGGTTGTCACTGGCACACGCTCACCACGTGCATACCGACGACGTAGTGTACCGTTTGGCGCGTAGTCCATGACGAGATAGGGAAAAGCGTTCTCGACGCCAAAATCGAGGACACGCACAATATTCGGATGCAGTAAGCGAGCGACTGTTTGTGCCTCCTGCGCGAATTGCTGCACATCTTCGTCCATCAGGCGTGAATGCAAGACCTTCACCGCGGCAGGCGTGTTGAGATGCATATGCTCACCAAGATAGACCTCCGCAAAGCCTCCCTGTCCCAAGAGGCGTATAAGACGATAATGTCCTATCTGCTGTACTCGAAGATGCTGTTCTGCCATTACTCTTTCCCCGATTATCGTAAAATCCTCCTCATCATAGAACATTTCTTGTGCTATGGGCAGAGGGGTAGGACTATTGGAGAGTAGAGAAGATACTGCTATATTGCACAACAATGGTACGTTGAGGCATGCTCTGTCGTAAAAAAGGCATGCGATATACGTGCAAAAGTCTAGGGGGCGGAACATCCCGATGTTGCGCAAAGCCTTTACACACTGACGACGCTATCGTATATGCAAGGTGAGTATGCCCAGGCGGAGTTATTTTTTAAACGAGCACTTGCTATTCAAACGCAGGTACTTCGTCCTGAGCATCCTGACCGTGCAAGAACGCAAGAGGATATACGCAATCTTCTGGCGAAAGAGCAAGGCTATGGACACATACCATCATTATGATACGAAAGACTACACTTTTGGTCTCCTCCTTCTGACATTAAGAGAAAAAACTGGCCTGACGCAAGCCGCAGTGGCCGCTTTGATAGGAGTAAGCGAGAAGGCAGTCTATAATTGGGAAGCTGGCAGTGACTACCCTACAGGAATGAATCTCAAGAAGCTTATTGAAGTATATGTGCGCAAAAGTGCCTTTGGGGTAGGACAAGAACGGGAAGAAGCACGAGCAGTGTGGGAGCAAGTGTCGCTTCACGCACCACGAAGAAAAGCCATATTCGACGATGAATGGTTTACTACGCTACTCACCAAACAGCAGCAAGAGCAACAAAGCGAGAAACGGGGTCAGAGAAGCCAGGAGTATGCTCTCGCGATACCGAGAAGGAATGGTGCTGTCGATTGGGATCACTCACCTGATATCTCGCACTTTTGTGGGCGTAGTCAGGAATTGAGTGAACTGTCACAGTGGATTCTTAAAGACCGTTGCCGTGTCATCACGCTGCTTGGGATGGGTGGCATTGGGAAGACCATGCTTGCCACAAGGCTCACACATCAAATGACAGATAACTTTCAGTATGTGCTGTGGCGTTCCTTGAAAAATGCTCCGCCGTTGAGGGACCTACTGCATGAATGCATTGCATTTTTCTCCGAGCAGCAGTACCACACTCCTCCCAACTCAACTGAAGGCTGTATTTCCTTGTTACTTGACCTCTTCCGCACATATAGGTGTATGCTGGTGCTCGACAACGTGGAGACGGCATTACAAATCGGGCAAAGCGATGGACGTTACCGCGAGGGCTATGAAGGCTATGAACGGCTTATTGAGCAGTTTGCTGAGAACAAGCACCAAAGCTGTGTCCTTCTGACCAGCCGCGAGAAACTGAAAATAACGGGTCCACTAGAGAGTCCTCACGCCCCAGTTCGATCTTTACAAGTCACAGGCTTAAACTTGCAAGAAAGCCAGGAGCTGCTGCACGCAAGAACGTTACGTGGAGACGAGCAAGCATGGGTAGCGATTGTACATGCCTACGCCGGCAATCCGCTCGCGCTGAAGATGGTTTCGGAGGTCATTCGTGATCTGTTCGGGGGTGATATCGCACATTTTTTTCAGCAGGGCGAGATATACTTTAACGGCATTCGTCATCTCCTGGATCAGCAGTTTGAGCGTCTCTCTCCTCTGGAACAAGACCTGCTGTATTGGTTCGCTATTGAGCGCGACCAGGTGTCTATTGAGACGTTGCGTGCAGACCTCATTTACGAGGTACGCGATGGCAAGATAGTAGAGGCTTTGCATGCGCTCTATCGCCGTTCATTGTTAGAACCGGGGGAGAGAAGTGGATGTTTCACTCTTCAACCAGTTGTGCTAGAGTACGTGACCGGACGGCTTGTGGAGCAAGCCAGCAAAGAAATTGAGCAGGAGCATATTCATCTGATAAGAAAATATGCACTGATGCAAGCGCAGGCGAAAGAGTATGTTCGCAATAGCCAAGTACGTCTCATTATTCAACCGCTTATTGAGCGGCTCCTCATCCAAATACATGGTAGGTCGGCACTTGAAAAGCATCTTACGCATTTGATAGAAAGCGTAAGGGTCATGCCACGTGCAGAGCATGGCTATGGAGGTGGAAATCTCGTGAACCTCCTCTTTCATGTAAAGGGGGATGTAAACGAGGCGGATTTTTCTGCCCTTGCAATTCGAGAAGCCTACTTACAAGGTGTGGAGGCACGAGATACGAATTTTTCTGATGTAAGCATCACAACGTCGGTGTTCACTGAAACATTTGGCAGTATCACATCCGTAGCTTTTAGCCCCGACGGGCGATATATAGCGGCCGGAAGCTTCAATAGCGAGATTCGCGTGTGGCAAGTAATAGACATGAAGCAGGTCTTCACGTTTGACGGACACAATGGATGGATCTGGTCTGTAACCTTTAGCCCTGATAGCAAGTTGCTTGTTAGCGGTGGTACTGACCGTACCGTTAAGCTATGGGACGTAAGTAGTCTCAATGGTGGAACATGTATCAACACGCTCCAAGGTCACACCCGGTGGGTAAAATCCGTAGCTTGTAGTCCTGATGGATCACTTCTTGCCAGTGGAAGCGATGATTCCACTGTTAGAGTGTGGGACCTTCCTTCTGGACAGCTACGTATAACGCTCAATGAACACACAAGTGCGGTAGCTTCGGTTGCTTTTAGTCCTGATGGCACAATGCTTGCTAGTGGGAGTGAAGATGCCACGATCAAGCTGTGGAATGTAGGAAACTTGCAAGAAGGACAACATTCCAGAACACTACAAGGACATACAGACACTGTAGCTTCGGTTGCTTTTAGTCCTGATGGCACAATGCTTGCCAGTGGGAGTGAAGATGCCACGATCAAGCTGTGGAAAACAAGCACTGGACGTTGTGCTAGCACTTTGCGCGGACATGGAGGGCGTGTTCTATCAGTAGCTTTTCATCGCAGCAACACAATGCTGGCGAGTGGTAGCGCGGACCAAAGCGGCAAGCTCTGGGATGTTCGTACAGGTCAATGCTGCCGAACGTTCCAAGGGCATGCTGGAACACTCTGGTCCGTCGCCTTTAGTCCAGATGGTGAGGAACTTGTTACTGGTAGCGATGATCAGACGATGCGCTTGTGGCATATTACTACGGGGAAATGTCTGAGAACGTTACGTGGCTATACAGGGATGACTCTGGCGGTAGCTTTTTGTCAGAAGGGTTCTCTACTGGTTAGTGGCGGCGAAGATGCCAGTGTCAGGGTGTGGAATCCTACTACTGGACACTGCCTCAAAACACTGCGAGGCCACGAGGGACGAGTATGGACGGTGGCCTGCCAACCCGACGCGACAACCATTGCTAGTGCAGGACATGACCGGACAATAAGGTTGTGGGATGTCGCACATGGGCAGTGTATCCACGTTTTAAGAGGTCATACTGGCATCATATGGTCGGTCGCCTTTAGTCCCGATGGTACGACACTGGCTAGTGGAAGCGATGATGGCACGATCAAGCTCTGGGATGTGAGAGATGGACGTTGCTTAATGACACTACGCGACCATAAGAATTGGGTCTGGTCAGTCGCCTTTAGTCCCGATGGCACAATGCTTGCTAGTGGCTGCGTTGACCGAACGATAAAGCTGTGGAATGTCAGAGATGGACAGTGCATAACAACCTTGCATGGTCATACCGAAGGTGTGAGTGCTGTCGTCTTTCATCCAGATAATGCAACGTTGCTCAGTGGGAGTTACGATCAGACCATTAAAGTGTGGCACATCGACACCGCGCACTGTATAGAAACATTGCACGATGAGACAGGTGCTATTGTCTCTCTCTCTTGTACACCAGATGGGACAACGCTTCTACATGGCAGTAATGACCGAACTATCAAAGTATGGAGCATTGATATTCAGCATAAGCAGTATACCCTACAGAGAGTGCTGGCAAGCCATACAGGAGGAGTCGTTTCAGTGAGTGTCAGTCCTGATGAAACATCATTTGCGAGTGGTAGCGAAGATGGGACGATTAAACTGTGGTCAGCGTCAGCAGGAAACAATCTCAATACCTTAAGAGTAGATAGACCTTATGAGCGCATGAACATTCGGAATGTGGTAGGTCTTACCGAGGCGCAAAAAACGACGCTTACATTGCTAGGAGCAGAAGCAGTATAAGGAAGAGACTGGAAGCACAAAACAGTACCAAGCGGAAGCAATCTTTCTCTAGAATTCAGGTAGACTTGCACTGTGTAAGGAAGATTTCGATACACATTTTACAAAATAGAGATGTAATGTAGTGCATCTTTATCTTTGGACATTGTGCAATTTGGCGTTCGAGTAGAGCCAGAGAGCTACATCTTTTGTTTTGACACTACAGCAAGTATCACTAGAACAAGGAGGCTTCCACTATGGAGCATCGATCCTTCAGATCGATACGCGCAAACAAACGCGTGCTTATCGCCTTGCTAGCATTTCTCGTGGCAATACCTATTGCATTCGTGTCGCTGGGTATTCCGGGGCACGGAGCGGGGACAGCATCGGCCTTAGCCAAGAACCAATCGGGTGGACTGGGACAGCAGAGTGGTCTTCTACCCAGGAATCACCTGACGGAGGAGAGTGCCATACAGGTCGATCTCAGCAAAGAGACGGTGCGCCTACCGTTGTACAAAGGAGAGGCATATGGCAAGACTGCCTGGTACGTCCTCCTGGATAGCTCGGACGCCGGGTTGGCGCATGACCTTGGTGTGAACTATGCGCCCAAGCTCGCCAATATCGGAATCGGTTGCCCCGCCTGCGTACAGACGGTGACCATTGACTCCCCAACACCAGCACAGAATCCGTTCGGGCCAGCACTGGTTCACTTCCAGGGTGCCCCGGATTTCAGTCCCACCCGTATCGCGGTGCCAGGACCAAACGGCTTCCCGCTCGCCAAATTCCAGCCTGGTGCCGTGGCCGGTCCAGGATACAGCCCATTTATTCGTATCGCCGGATCGCCCGTCGTCTATAGCGCACCCATCGTAGCCACTGGCGATGGTCCGTTTGATGTCGTCCACCACACCAATACGGGTGATCGGGTCCTCGGCATCCACATCGCACCCTCGAAGGCACCTTCTGGACAATTCCTGGAGTCGTGGGTCGATATGCTGTTTATCAAGGGCTTCGACGCGGGTCAGCCGATTGTGTATCTCAGTACAGATGCAGGTCTGCCCCTTACTGCGGTGCTGGAGCGCGCAACCTACGTGCCCGCGCTGGACAAAGCGGCGTACAACGGCGGCGACGACTTTCTCGGGTCTGCCCGCGAGCGGCTCTTTGGCTTCATCAACGGGCAGACGGGCAACAACAACCCACAGGCACAGGGATTTGTACATCTGGTCAAGGACGGTCATGCGAGCGAGGACGCCTCAGCCGATAACACGGCCCTGATCAACGCCTTGCGCAATGGTGGCGACCTCCTCAACGTGTTCGGTGATTTCCCAACTCTAGCCAACCCCCGGCATGCCGACGCATACAGCCCATTGTGGGACGCGCAACTCGGCCTGTGGACCCAGAAGGCTATCAATGAGGGACTCAACAAGCGGCAGATTGATGAGAATGTCGTCTTCAACCTGGCGGCTACCCGACCCGACCTGCTGACGGGTTTCGACCCAGCCACAGGTACGGCCGCTCCATATGGCTCCTCAGGAGTCGATATCAACTGTGCGGTCATCGGATTCACAGCTATGGCTCCAACCGCCAACCTCGCCACTCCTGTCCCGAACTCCCAGTTCCCACCCCGGTAGGAAGGTAGTGGCTTTTGCCTACAGAAGAGCTTGTTCCTCTTCCATCAGGCTATGATACTGACTAGTTCCTTTTGCTTCAGGTAGTAAAGGAAACCGAGTCGCAAGCAGATCAAGACATCAGAAAGTGTCTTGATCTGCTTATGTGAATGAGCGTCTACTAGAGCAAACCGATGCCAGTTAATGTCTGAGTAGAAGCAAGCAGAACTCAAAACAGAACTTATCGGAACTCTACTTCGTTCGTATTCTGGGTAAAATGGTGACAAGGATACAAACATTTCCCGTCTTTCATGAGTCATAAATCCAAGACCAGTGAGGTGCATGTGGTAGTAGCACATCCGGCATATGAACGTATGTATAGTACACCAAGCGTATTTTCCGATGAAGACCAATCGCGCATATTCACGCACCTTTATGAGCAATATGAGCGTAAAATATACAAGCATGTCTATCATTTGCTGTCCAATCATCATGATGCAGAAGATGCGACACAGGAAGTGTTTTTGCGCATGCATAAGAAATGGAATATCCTGTATGATCATGATAACTTGTTGCCTTGGCTCTATCTCGTTGCCACGAATCTCAGTATCGATATGCTGCGGCAACGTCTGCACTTCTCTCTGTATACGCATATCACCGATGGGTATCAATACGATGAGGATATTCTGAGAAATGCGAACACCTCTATGCTTCGTGAAGAATATACTTCAGATGGTAGCATTTCTAGTGTGGCTGAAAAAGAGCACATTCGTCTCACCTTTGACCATATGTCACTACGAGATGCACAGGTACTTTTTCTCAGTGCCATCAAAGATCAACCATATCAGGAAATTGCGACAAGAATTGGCATTTCTCCTTCTGCTGCAGCTGCTTGCATTACACGTGCCAAAAAGAAATTTTTGAAGGAGTATCAGCGCATTCTCAAAGAGAATGTTGAGTTTGAAAGGGAATATCATGACAACGACGCTGCATGTGAACGATTCGTTTCCAGATTTTGGGTTGCCCGACTCTCGCAATACAATGATACGCCTCTCGTCGCTGACGAAACCGAGTTTGTTTGACGAAAAGGTTGGCTTTGAAGATGGCTATCCAGTGATTCTCCTTTTCATGCGTGGCTTCTTTTGTCCACGTGGTAAATGACCTGAAAAGTGGTTCTCCCGCGCTTTTGATGAAGCCTGCTTGCTTGAGAGCAGATGATCTGTAGGAGAAAAAGAGGGTGCAGCTCTTCTCTCCTCCTCAGAGTACAAAGGGTGAGAAATTTAAGGAGAAGTGCCTG